>WNFX01006707.1_pt1 | contig 29588 bp, 37 predicted proteins | sample 5400111 | NCBI WGS metagenome assembly WNFX01 (sample SAMN13153363, study PRJNA577476) | soil metagenome | isolation source: 40 cm soil or saprolite under grassland replicate 1 | place: USA:California | collected 2016-06-15 | reverse complement strand
CCAGGTCGCTTTGACCTACACTGCCTCCATTGTCGTCGCTTTGGCTGCCCAGCAAGCTGGCCGTCCTGACCTCATCCGTTCCCCCAAGCGCGTCTTAGCTCATCTCTGGGAGAAAAGTGAGTTATGAAATGCCCTCTAAGACACAACATTCTCTGGATGATAGAGGGGTTTCCTTCTCACAGTTCTCCTCTTTTCTATCATCCGAACGCTTACCTCGCTTCGCATGGAGGTATCTTATTTGCTCCCGGAGTGGTTTTTTCTAATTTCACTTTTATCAAACAGGGCACTCATCGTCAATACACAAGATGTAAATAAGCAAACGGCAGGTATTGAAATGGTTACTGTTGTTCCTCAGTTGTAGGCTCTTCTTGTCTCTTGTATTTTCTCTACTCATCAATTAGATTCAATAAATGTCCCCTTTGTTACAAGCGGATAACACTTGAACTTTTATGGAAGAACACATCGACATCACGAAATTCAAATACGTCCTCTACGCACGAAAATCAACGGATGATGCGCAAAGGCAGGTGCGCTCTATTGATGATCAAATTGCGGAGTGTCGACAGTTAGCGGAGCGGTTAGGGATTCGTATTGCCGATGTGGTCATTGAGAAAAAATCCGCAAAAAAACCTGGCTTGCGCCCGTTATTCCGCCAGATGATGAAAGATATCCAGAAGGGCAAGTATGATGGGATTATCGCATGGCATCCAGACCGCCTCGCCCGCAATATGAAAGAAGGGGGAGAAGTGATTGACATGATTGATGAAAACTACATAAAAGATATGAAATTTGTGATGCACCACTTCTCCAAAGACGCAAACGGGAAAATGCTTCTTGGTATGGCATTTGTGTTGTCAAAACAATACTCAGATAACCTCTCCCAGAATGTCCTTAGAGGCGTGAGACGAAACTTTGCTGAAGGCAAATCTGCCGCCCACAAGCACGGGTACGAACGAGACGAAGATGGGATCTACCGACCTCATCCAATCCGCTTCCTCCTGATGCGTAAAGCCTGGGAGATGCGTCTGGCTGGACAATCTCTGGATACGATTAACGAATTCCTCAATGAGCAGAAATACAGTAGACCAATGAGAGAACGGCAGGTTTCCATGAAACCGCAACGCCTCAGCGATGTTTTCAAAGATCCTTTTTACTATGGCATCCTTATTCAAGCCAATCAACAGGTTGACCTCCGAACTGTCTACATGTACTTTCAACCCATGATTACCGAACAAGAATATACGGCTGTCCAACGAACGGCAGACACCAGAAGCATTCCATTCAAACAAAAAGCGAAACGGGCACCCTACTTACCGCTCAGAATGTTGCTTACCTGTGCCTATTGTGGTAGTCGTCTGATACCTGGGGCTTCTCAAGGCAAAACCAAGCGATACCTTTTTTATCGCTGCGACGGAAGATATTGCACCCGCAAGCAACAAAACATCAAACGCAACATTCGCGGAAAAATCATTTTTGACCAGATCCTTCGCTATATCCAGGAAAACCTAAAACTTGACAAAGATGACTACCAAGCCTACTTGAAAGGACTCCATACCTGCTCAAAAACTAGACAGGAAAAGATCCTCGTCGAAATTCACAGTAAAGAAAGTCTGCTGAGGGATACACGATTACAAAAGCGCGACCTCGCCTACAAATTACTTAACGAACGACACAAAACAGTTCGAACTATTAACGAGGAAAAACTTTCAGAGCTGGAAGAGAACGAAGAACGATACGCGACAGATATTGCTAAACTGAAACAGCAACTTCCCGAACACAATCAAGAAGCCCTTTCTATTACTGAGTTCTTGAACTCTACTAAAAACGCTGTGAAAGCAGTCCAATCGGATGATCCAGTTATCAGAGACACAATTTGCAGAAAACTGTTCTTGAACTTTTCTGTTGGAGATCAAAAAATCTTGTCTTATCAACTTAATCAACCATTTGCAACACTCGTAAAATACCACCATCTCCGGTTTAGTCGGGGAAAGGCGAGGGAACTTGAACTTTCTGGGCTTAAAAATCTGCTAGAAGAGATCCTTCAGGCACAAAAAAATACCGCACAAAAAGAAGCATTTACGAAGCTATATCAAAATGTACCAAAGCATCCTGACTACAGATATAAATACTAATAGACATACTCCTCTATTTTAGTTAAAGATAAATCTTATCTCCATCCATATCACGAATGATCTCAGGAGAGAGGATAGATCGTTTTGCTAACTCACTCACAAGATGGACAAATTCAACCAGCTCTTTCTGTGCTTTTTCACGTTCTGCGACGTAACGGAATAGCTTTTGCCATTTTTTTGCTTCACTAGCAGTTTTTTGTACTGGCGTATTCGTTGTCCGCTGACGATGTGTTTTCTTCTGTAAATCCATTGCTGCTGATAAAAATCACATTGAAACTTCCCAGTCTCCTTAAATATAGCAGAAAAATCTATTCAGCAAAAAAGAGCCGTGCGACTACGGCTCATCACTCTCTTCATGGACGTTCTTCTATGAAACTTACGCGATCCAAATAAGAAGGTGGTTCCTTCCCGCCACATAGATACATGAGATAGTATGAGTATACTGTAAGAGAGTCCAATTTTAGCCCTAAAACCCTTGAAATTATCACAACGAGGAGTGTACTATAAGATTAGCATGTAAGAAGGGGTATTCTGATGCAAGAAAGCGCATACGTTTCCCCCGAAGAAGCGGCGACATATTTTGGCTTAACGCCTGAAACGATCCGCCGCCTGTGTAGAGCAGGTAAAATACCGGGCGCGCGAAGAGTCGGCGGGGTATGGCGTATCCCCCGTAGCTTCCTTCAGGAGGACGCGGACAAAGTGCAAGAACTGTCGAAAGACGACAAAGACAAGCAATAATTCGTTTTTTGATTGTCCCCTTAGTAGAAAGGAGTACCAAAAACATAAAACGCCCAGAGAATACCCCGGACGTTTCATGCAGCCTGAAAACCATTAGTCGAGTGCTACACAGCTTGGCGGCAGGAGTAGTACCAGACAACTACAGTACCTATCATCGAACTGATAGTAAGTCAGTGATAGCAGGAGTCAGAACTATCTGGCTACTTGCTGTCCTGATAGGCTAGGCTTGTGCGTATTGTCGCATGATTCTGCCTAGCGTGTCAATTCTGGGAGGATCAGCAATGAGAGAACAACAGCACACCTTATCATACCCAACAGATACCGCGACCCCTCGAACCCCCATCCCCATTTTCTACATACATCACGGCAATCGTCCTTTTTGCTCACAACCAAACTGTATTTGCCACGTCAACGAAGCGGGGATGAGAAAGTTACTGGTAGGGGTGATTGCCGGAGACTTGAAACTGCGGGAAACGTATAACGGCGTGCTAGCTGGTAAAGGAATACAGTAATGTCCATCCGAGAACAGACCGCGTGGGACGATCCGAAGGTCTTGCGTACCCACAGACCCCCGCCAGCTCCCCTGCCTGTAGCGAGGCAAAGCCCGCGTCAGACGAGGCAGGCAGTACCCCCTACGCCCGCGAGAAAAGGGGTAGGGACTCAGGCTGGCATACACCCGGAAGACGAGCCATACCACACTACCACACAGACGAGGAAGCGACCAAAAGCAGACGTGCAAGCTCTTCAGGAGTACGACTACGACGAAGAACCGCGTATGCCCACAGTGGTACGCAGATACAACCCGCCTGTACCAGCACAAACGCGAGTCAAAGAGGAAACCGCTAGGCTCAGGACTACTCCTCAGAGGTTCTTTTTCACCTCAACAGGTGTCATCCTGCTCGCGTTTACGCTAGCAATCATCATCATTACCTACATCCTTCCGGCGTATACCAGATGGAACGATAACAGGATCTACGGCTACCCCAGAACCCTCCATGCCAGAGCAAACGTGGGACACGGAACAAGGGAACAACCCTACAGTGATTTCATTGCCGAGAATGTCAAAGGCAAGATTTATGTCGTGGAGATAGGGGAGGGGAATACCACACTCGCGTTGGTACACGCCTATTACATAATCCGACTCACAGGCGAGGGCAATGACCTCATCTCCATCACCCAGATTACCTTTTCCGACATGAACGGCGATGGCAGACCCGACATGCTCGTAACCCTTGAAAACGGGAGTACCTTTGTGCTGTATAACACCGGCAATAGTTTCAGTCAGCAAGACCCCACGAGGAAGTAGTTAGAGATCGGAGGAGCAAATGAATAACCAGACTACTGAAAAAGACTTTCAATGGTTCTACGCGGATGAGGACGTGCTAGCACCCCCGCACCCACCAGTAGCGCAGGAAGCCCCCGCCACTACGCCGGATGTAGAGCAGGAGGACGAAGAAGCAACGCCCGCCTCCGTCCGCCAGTCGGCGGACTATAGCGAGGTAAAAGACGGCGATTTTACCGAAGAGATTGAGGGCGAGATAGTGGAGAACCCGCCCAAACCTAGGGGAATACCGATCACATGGCTACTCCCCATCGGTCTGGGCGCGCTTCTGATCGCCTTAACTGTCATGGTGGTAGTCCTGCCAATCTTTACCGCCAGCGCGACCATTATCATCACCCCTGATAAACAAACCCTCCGTATGGAGGCGACTTTAAGCGCGCAGGCAAGGCGGGTACTTAACAAGTCCCTCACCTTATCCGCAATCGCCCAAACCACCGGAACCGCCCACCAAAATGCCAGCGTTGCTAGGGGACTCATCACTTTTTACAACGCCCTTCCAAGCCCGCAGGTCGTCTCTCAAGGGACGTTAATCACCGGAGCTGATGGATACAGTGTTGTAACCGAAGAGGACGCGTATATCCCCGCCGGAGCCTTAGCCGTTAATGGACAAGTAACCGTCCCCGCGCGCACCACGACCACAGGCGAGAGCGCGAACATTCAGGCAGGGGACATAAGCGGAGCCTGTTGCAGGGACTACGTGTTTGCCAGAAACAGCCAGTTTACCGGCGGAGCCGACGCGCGGGACTACCAGACCCCCACTAAAACGGACATCCAAACAGCCAGCCAGCAGATGAGCGAGACTTTACAGGAGAGCATGACCGCGCAGGCGCAGAAACAGCTCAGTAGTGGTGAGGCAGTCTTACCCCCGGAGTGTACCAGCAAAACCACCAGCAGTCAGACCCCCGGCATGGAAGCGGCACAGATCACCGTCAGTCTCACCAGCAAATGTACCGCGTATGCCTACAGCAGAGCAGACATCCAGAAGAAAGAAGCAACCGTCTTTAACGACGCGATCATTTCCCAACTCGGTAGTGGCTACCAATTGGAGGGAGGATTGACGGAGCAGATCACCGGAACCCTCTCAGATAGAACAGACTTTCAAATCACCGTGAGTCTTAGCGGAAAGTGTGTGTATCACTTCACTAGGGAGGAGATAAGCAACATCCAGAGGCTTATCACCGGAAAGAGCCAGGCGCAAGCAATCCTACTGCTTTTGCATACGCGGGGAGTTAAGACCGCAGGGGTGCAAATAGATAACGGGAAAACAACTGTCCCGGACAACGTAAGAAATATCGCTGTCAGTATCTACGAGAGGGGGTGAGGGTATGTCGAAAATACCATGTACAGACAGTAGCTTTTAGCCTAACGGAGTTGGTAGAAAAAACTCGTAGTGAGTTTCAAAATAAACTCGGTTGCATTTAGTCCAACGGAGTTGGTAGAAAAAACTCGTAGTGAGTTTAAAAACTCTAATACAAGTAATATAGTAGTCGAATACTAACAAAAGAAAGAGAAGTAGCCTCATCGGAGAATAGATATCGGAAATAAAACGCGCCACCCAAATATATACGCCCCTATTTGTCTCTCGACACATAATGATGGGTATACGAAAAAAATATTTGGAGGGTACGTTAGTGATGACTGGTATTTCTTCTTCGGTTGCGCGCGCTTCACAGGAGTACATAAGTATGCCACAGCGCAAATTACGAGCCGCTTCATACATCAGAGAATCAGACCCCAGATTACAGCTTGACTCGACCACGATGGAGTCGCAGGCAAAAGCAGTCCGTACATATATTGAACAGCAAGGCTACAGCTTTGAGCCGGAACACGAATTTAGAGAGGCAATCTCAGGCTACGAGGTTGCATACATCAATAGACGAGAGTTGCAAAAGTTACTCAAGGTAGTTGAACGTCAGCAAGTAGATGTCGTCGTACTTAACGAAGTTAGAGCGCTAAGCAGAAAGGAGGTGGAAGTGCTTATCGTCTACGAGCTTTTGCAAAAACATGGTGTTGCCATGGAAACACCAAAAGATAAGTTCTCCGATGACGCCATGGGGCGCATAGTTCTAGCTCTTCAAGCCGGATTTAGTGAACTGGATCGGGAAAAGATTTACTACCGTTTACAGCGAGGAAAAGCTGACAGGGTGATGATCGGCAACGCGCCCAATGGTCATCCGTTCCCAAGTTACGGATATATGTGGGTAGATACCGAAAAAGAGGTCAAAGGTCAATACGACTTTAACCATGAAATTGTGTATGTTGATCGCGACGGCAGAGAATGGAGCAGATACCATGTAGCCCTGTTTATCTTTGAAGAACTGAAACAGCAAGGAGCCAGTCTGCATGGCACAGCGGTCAAGCTCAATGAAATAGGTGTACCCCCGCCCAGACAACCCAAGAAGCGGGAGCCACACTGGACAGCCTCACAGGTGCGAAGAATCGTTGAAAACCCCATCTATATCGGTGAGGTCTGGGCGAACCGCTATTATCGCGAGGAAAAAAAGAATAAAGGCGCGGACGAGAAGAAATTACTCAAGAAGCGACCAAAAGAAGAATGGATACTCTTACCGGAGGGAACTGCCCCCGCGTTAATTGATAAGGAAACCCGCGACGCCGTCCTCAAGCAAATCTCAACCAACAGGCAGGAGAGTATCCGCAACAACAAACACCCGGACGAACTAGGACTACTACGCGCAGGTTACATCTTTTGCGGCATTTGCGGCGGAAGAATGAACGTCAAATACCCCTCAGAAGCGGAACTCAGAAACGGAGCCTCCTCCCGCTATAAATGCCAGAAAAAAGATGGAGGAGAAGGCATAGAGCATAATCATCGCGTCCAGATCCATACAAAACTCATTGACAACCTAGCGAAGGAAAAAATAGCGGAAGCCCTACAGCACCCCGAATTGGTACGCGCTAAAGTGGAGGAACTGAGAAACGCGATTAAAAAGAAGGTGGACACTACAGCCATCGAAGAAACCCTGGCAAACATCAAGCGGAAGATCAAAAACCTCCAAGACTTGGCAGAAGATGTCTCTGACAAAGAAGAAATGGCAAACCTGAAAGTGAGAATAAAAGAACTAAGCAAACATAAGCAGGACGCTGAAAGCCTGCTCTATGACATCGCGGACGAAGACGAAGAACGGGCTAAAACAGAAACAGAGCTACAAAGATTTGAGAAATGGGCAAAAGAAGTACAGCCAGATCTAACCGATCCTGCCTACATTAAAAACGCGCCCTATGAAGAACTACGAATGGCAATCGCGATCCTGGGGTTAAAAGCCACCATTTACCCGACAGAAGGAGATTACCCATTCAGATACCACATAGACGTTACAGTTCCAGAGGTCATGCAAAGATTCAACGAAGAGAAAGCTATTCTGTTGCAATCCAGCTATAGGTGGTGACCCGTCCGCGCGGGCAGGCACGCACAAGAGCAAACGCCCTGCTGACAAGCAGGTCCGCATCGTTCTTTGTAACCATAACAGCCCCATTTCTTCGCATAAATATGTAAGTATGCCATTTTCCCTTACCGATGCTCACACTATTCTCGGATATTGGCACCAGAAAGTCAATACGCACTAACAGGCTACCATTCATCGTGCGTAAAAACCTGGGTTGAACAATCGCGAAAAAGGATTTGCTTTTAATAAAAAAGAATGCGTTACAATATACTTAAAAAAGGGAGTTTGACGGAGGCATGATGCAACCCAAAACAGATAATCAGGAGTTGCTTTACTTCTGGGCTATCGGTGATCTGCACTACCGAACACATTCATACTGGAATGAGGTGCATACAAAGCGGCTCGCACCCATGTTCGAGGACCTGCACGAGATCTGGCGGCAGGAGGGGGAGCCTGTCTTTTGCGTCTCGCCAGGAGATATGATCGAGACATGCGCTCCTGAGAATTATCGGCTCGCACGCATCAAACTGGAGTCTCAACTGGGCACGATTCCGTTCTACGCAGGCATCGGCAACCATGAGTACTATGGCCCAGACGGAGAGGACCCCGCCAGTATGGCCGAACTCTTTACAACGATGTGGGAAAAACCTCTCCGCTATGCCTGGGTGGCAGGCAAAGTGGCCTGTATCATGCTTGACTACCCTAATCCATATACCCTGGTCGACGCCGATAAGGTCTATATTTCACAGGAAACCCTGACGTTTCTGGATGAGGCCCTCAAAGAGTTTGCAACATATCCGGCGGTCATATTTTTGCATTGTCCTCTGCGCGATACCGTACTGGACCGCGATCCTGAGCACCATCGCGATTACCACTCACAGCAATCCTTCTTCTCGCCCGAGAACTCACAGGAGGTACGCAACATCATTGCTCGTCATAAAAATGCCTGCCTCTACTTTAGCGGGCACACCCATTCAGGCTGGGAAGCGCCACACCTGGTCTTCACAGAATATCAGGGCGGTCATCCGCTTACTTCCGTAAACTTGATGTCGCCCTGGTATACGGGAACCCAAACGGGACTGCGCATACTCAATGATGGGACGCCGCACTATATCCCCGATCACCCCGATGTGATACCAACCTTCGCCGTGCGCATCTATCACCAGTACGCGAGCATCAAAGTGCGCGATCATCGCACTCGCCAATGGCTGAAGGAATGGCGCGTTGCGTTTCAATTCCAAAGTTTCAAATCTGACTAATCCAGACTAATAAAGAAGCTCACAGGATTATCCTCCTGTGAGCTTCCCCCACAACACCACATATCCCCACATTATCTAAAGTACCGAACCTATTTTTCGCACGAAATTATCTCTATAAGTTGAATTTCCTCCCCTACCACTTTACTATAATCCAACTATCACATAGCAACCGCCTCCGTGCCTGTACTCATTTCTGCCAGTACATCATCACACCTACCCACCCCATATCAGCAGAAATGCGTACGGACGCCTCCCCCACATATTGTTACTCATCGTCATACACGCACGACCCGATCGCTTCTGCAAGCCCAACTCCCATCTCCCCTTTCGGATCGTGCATGTGTATCTTCACATCTATGCATTCACTCCCGCTACCACATAACTTCTTCCCTGGAAATGCATAGATGGTACACGTCCCTGGCACTGTATCGACTTCTTCCCACTTCCCCCGCTTGCCCTTCAGCATACAGCTTTACCATTACCTCACCCCTACATTACCCCTTCTCGCCAGGACTGTTGTAGCGCTCTTTCGTTACGATCATACTATATCATGAAGCTATTACGAAATCATGAATCGGCATATCACGATTGTGAATATGGATTCATAAGTAGAGATGAATAGGCAGAAATAAGTATTACATTGCTTTCATCTTCTGCCAATCCTGGCTGAACTGCAAGATCGTTGGATTCGTCGTTACGCCGGCCAGGGGTACCGTTTTTGCCACCTGAATGATATCATCCAGGAAAGCACAATCGATGTAGAGGGCCTTATATGATACACCAATCCTTCCTGTTACGGGATACAGTTCAGTTCGCTGCGCGCGACTCCGTTTTGATTCTCAATTCGGCGCTCGATCCGTTCGTACAGCGCGCGCTACTAGATATAAAAGGCGGTACGCTTACGCTTGCTGAAGATAATGTTGCTGCCGCTGCGACGGCCTTATCATCTTCTGTAAAGAAATCAGCAGCCCGGCATGTTGCTTTTCACGACTATATCTTACATCATCCAGCGGGCACAATGGATATTGCGGTGATGAATCTGCTTTACCAGCCGGGGAATGCCTGGATCTTGCATGGTCTGCAGGTGGCCCTCTACGCGCTGCGGCCCGGTGGTCGCCTGTATGTCGCGGGTGCTAAGGATCGCGGCATACTCTCCACGGCGAAGCGCATGCGGGAGTATTTCGGTAACGTCGAGGCGCTGCAGATCAGCAAGGGGCAGCGTGTCGTCTGTTCCCATAAACGCAATGAACAACACGCGCCTATACAAATACAGGATGTCACCGTCTTCGCCGATAGCAAACTGGACGAGGGCACACGGCTCCTGTTGGAGGCGCTGGAGGTGCGCGTGACCGACGAGGCGCTGGATATCGGCAGTGGAGCTGGCTTCATCGGCCTGTATATCGCACGACTGGCGACACAGGGACACGTTACGATGGTCGATGTGAGCCTGGCCGCCGTCGATGCCGCACAACGGGCAGTAGAGCAAAGCGGCCTGACAAATGTACTGGTATTGCCGGGTGATGGCGTTCAGGCGGTCTCGAAACAACGATTTGACCTGGTAGCTACAAACCCTCCTTTTCACCACGGAGGCATTCAGACTATGGAGATCGCCGAACGCTTTATTCGTGACGCGGCACAGGTGCTACGGCCCCTGGGGCGCTTTTATATGGTGGCGAATCGCTTCTTGAAGTATGAGCCCACCTTGCACGCGGCGTTCAAGCAGGTCGAGGAGGTGGGCGGCGATACGCGTTACAAAGTACTGCGCGCCGTGAACGGGTAAGAATCCATGCGCTCGGGCGGTTACTTGTTGGTTGGGGGTTAATGTGAGATACTAGCAGTGAGGTACAGAAAAACGTCTACAGGTAGCCTACCCTCGTCGCCGCCGCGCTTTACCTTTTCCTGGAGCATGTTAATCGGCGCGAATGTGCTATGGGCAACCAGCTATGTGGCCGGCAGATTCGCACTCAGTGGAACCTCGCTCGTGATTATGCTTGCGCTGCGCATGTGCATCTCTGCCCTGGTCCTCTCGCCTCTGCTGATCGCAAAACGTGGAGAACTGCATCTGACGCGCAGGGATATCCCGCATCTGGTGCTGTTATCATTAGTTGGTTTTGTTGTCAATAAACTCCTCGAATTTGGAGGTCTGGCGCTGACGACGGCCTCTGATGTGGCACTACTTATCACCAGCGAATCTATCTTCACGGCGGCTTTTTCCTGGCTGCTATTGCGGGAGCACATCAAGAAAAAGACTATTTTTGCGCTTTTGTTCGGGCTTGTGGGAGTGTATTTAATCGTCGAGCGTAGCATATTCCCCAATCTGCCGACCGGCGGGGGCGCACTGCGTATGGTCGGTGATCTACTGGTCGTGATGGGACTCGTCGTGGAGGCGTTTTATACGGTGCGCGGCAAGGCACTGCTGGTAAAACATCCCCCTCTGCTCATTACGGCTGCCTCTATTGTTGGTAGCGTCGTCTTCTGGATACCTGTCGCGGGTTGGAGCATCTTCTCTACAGGCTGGCATGCACCGAGCCTTGCCGCCTGGATCAGCATCGGCTGGCTGGCAATCATGGCAACCGCCCTGGCGTACCTGGCATGGTTTCAGGGCCTCTCGCAGGCGCATGGCTCCGTCGCGGCGGCAACTCTCTTTATACAACCATTGCTCGGTACACTGCTTGCTATTGTCATCTTAAAGGATCAGCTTACTTTCATGACTGTCGTGGGTGGTTTTCTGATAACTGTAAGCGTTTACATGATTTCAAGATCGTAATATGCACTATGTTAAGAGAGGGGATTAAACATTATGATAATGCCGCGTAGTTCTTTTGTAAATACCGATGAAGTACGTCTCCATTACCTCGACTGGGGCTCCGATCTTGCGCGTCAATATTCGCCAGAAGAAGCAGTTCTGGCGCCAGAAGATAACGACGATGTGCCGCTTGTTATGCTCCACGGACTTAGCGCGACCGCCGACACCTGGCGCCTGGCGGCCAGCCCTCTCTGTGGTCAGCACAACGTTTTTGCGTTCGATCTGCGCGGGCACGGACAGAGCGATCAACCTGACAATGGCTACGATCTGGTAACAATTACCGAGGATGTGATACAGGGCATGGCGGCGCTGGGGCTTGGACAGGTGGCCCTGGTCGGCCATGGCTGGGGCGCACGCGTGGCCCAGGTTCTAACGGCGCGCCATCCCGCACTCGTCAGCCATCTGGTCCTCGTCGATTGCCCACATGTTGAGCCAAGGCACTGGCCCGGTATGACGCGCGAACGCTTCCTCCGCGAGGCGTCCAGCGAGATCTACCCTTCGCCGGAAGCCTTCATTGAGGCTATACAGGAGGACATGAGTGCGTTCTGGTCTCCCGAGGTCGCAGATATTGTGATGACTTATGTACGCGAGCTGCCAGACGGTCGCGTGCAAGAACGCCTGCAGGCAACTCATCAACGCCACATTCGTGAGTCGTTGTGGGAGGATCGTGCGCTATCGTATTACGGCAAGCTCACCTGTCCCGTTCTGCTGGTGCCTGCTGCCGCTGAGCCACAGCCCGACCAGGAGCCACCGGAGCGGCTGGAGAACGCCGACGAGTTCGCGGCGGCCAAGGGTTACATGGCGAAACAGGTGGCGCGCACGATCCAACACTGCTCGGTACTCTGGATGGCCGATACGACGCACGATATCCAGCTCCAGCGCCCGAAGACGCTCGCCGGCGCGATCGGTAATTTTATTAAAGAATAATGGGCGATCGCTCATGATAATGGAAGAAGATTCGTAAGAAAGGGCTTTTAGCGCGGATGAGTACTTTACTTTACCTGAATGGCAACATCTACACGATGGACGCGGCGCTACCACGGGCCCAGGCATTTGCCGTCGATAGCGCGAGTGGGCGCATCCTGGCGGTGGGCACGAACGATGAAGTACGCCGCGTCGGAGATCAACATACGGAACTGATCGATCTGCGCGGGCGTACAGTGCTGCCCGGCTTTACCGATTCCCACATTCACCTGCTAGACGCCGCGTATCGTGCTCATTATATCGATGCGGGCGCCTGCACCAGCGAGGATGAAGTTGCGGAACTGGTGCGCGCGCGCGCGGCGCAGACGCCTCCCAACAACTGGATACTTGGAGGACACTGGGACAAAAATCTCTGGCCCGGCGGCAACTTTCCGACCAGAGCCTCGCTCGATGCCGTTGCACCACGGCATCCCGTCGCGCTGTGGAGCAAGGATGGGCATCTGCTGTGGGTCAATTCGCTCGCGCTACAGCGTGCAAATATCACGGCGGAGACGCCGCAGCCCGCCACCGGCGCTATTCTGCACGATGGCGCGGGTGAACCTACGGGCGTGCTCCAGGAAGAGGATGCGACCACCCTCGTCTATCGCGTCATCGGTCCGCCCAATCCCGAATTGAACCGCGTGTTGATACAGCGCGCGCTAAAATCCCTGCAAAAGAGCGGCATCACCACCATTCACGATATCGAGGGCGAGACCTCCCTGGATATCTTTACAGAACTACGCGCCAGCAACGAACTGGGCGTGCGCGTGCAGATGATCCTCCCACGTCAGATGCTGCCGCAACTGCGCACGGAAGGGATCAATAACGACGAGAACGACCTCCTGCGCGTGGGCGGTATCAAGATATTCGCCGATGGCACGCTCGGTTCACAGACCGCCGCCATGCTTGAAAGCTTCGAGGGAACCGACAACTACGGCATCCTGACCATACCCGAACAGGAGATGCAGGATGTCGTCAGTGACGCGACCGAGATGGGCCTGGTTATCGCCATCCACGCCATCGGCGACCGTGCGGCCCGCGTCGCGCTCAACTCGATTGAACGCGCTCAGGAGCTGGTAGCCGAGCAGGGCACACCAGAGAATCCCGCCTCGGGCCTGCGCTATCGCCTGGAACACGTGCAGTTGATCGCGCCCGAAGATCTGGAGCGCATGCGCCGCCTCGGCGTGATTGCTTCGATCCAGCCGTTCCACGCCGTCGCCGATCGCGATATCGCCGAACGCTACTGGGGGAAACGCCACCGTCACGCCTTTGCCTATCGCACCATGCACGACATGGGCATACCCCTGGCTATGGGCTCGGACGCGCCTGTGGAGATCTTTGACCCGCTGCGCATCCTGTACGCGGCAACGCAGCGCCGCGACGCCACCGTACAGCGACCAGCCTGGCAGCCTGATCAGGCACTGCCCATCGTCGACGCGCTCTGGGGCTATACGCTTGGCGCAGCCTACGCCGGGGCCGAGGAACAACGCAAGGGCTCATTAAGCACCGGCAAGCTGGGCGATGCAATTGTGTTACGCGAGGATATTCTCAACGTGCCACAGGAGAAGATGCCCGAGAATGGTGTGCAGGCGACCATACTGGGCGGCAACATCGTCTACGGCAGTGTATGAACTGGACTGGACGGAAAACGAGCGCGTTTATGCGCATCCCGGCTACACGCTCGTTTCTCCGCCCACACATCTCAACCCTCTTTTGCCCATTTCGTAGCGATAGTGGTCCTTGCTAACGTATAATTAGTATAGTCGTCAGCACAGCGGGTAAACTCTACCCGCGTTGCCCTGGATCAGGGGAAAGGAAGATCAACGTGGCAGACCAGAACGTCAAGGCCCCACGACGCACCAGGACGGGCAGACTCAGGGCCTTCGATCGCGCACGATGGATGAAGATGAGCAAATACACGGTGAGTGGCCTTGCCTCTATCATCGCTGGCCTGATTGTTGTTATCCTCGGCATTCTTCTTTATACAGCATCGTATTATCAGGCAGGATTCCTTATTGGAGGCTTTGGCGTCATCATCGTAATCATTGGGATCGTCAGGCTGCTGATCGGTTTTATCAATCCAGCAATCCCCGAAGACCTCACTCCGCTTGAGATCCGGGAAGATAATACTACCGACGAGGCTGAAGCGGTGGATGATAACACCATAGCGTAAGGATGGGCCTTTACCTGGCCTATATGGTATACTTACAGGGAACAATCTTTACTGTCAGATCTAGAAAGTCCTGTAAAAGAAACAATTACGATGTCTCGTTCGACAACCCAGACACTCACCTGTCCCTGTGGAGAGGTTTTTACAAACACAACATATGAATACGTGAACGTTGCGCAAGACCCGCAACTGCGCTATATCGTGCTTGCCGGTCTGTTAAACGTTTCTACCTGCCCGGCATGTGGGCGGCGTGCAGCCATCGCCTGCCCCTTCATCTACTCCGACCCGGATCACGACCTGCTGGCCTATGTTCATCCGCGCGCGGACGCTCCCGAAGAAGCGCGTATGCTGATCCTGGAGAAACTGCGCTCCGTCTATGTGGATATCTTGAGCGTGCAGGAGCAGCAAAAAAATGGGAATGGCGGACGCTCCCTCTCGCTCACACCGTCCGAAGCGCGGGAGATGCCGCCACTACAGGTCGTCTTTGGCCTGGACCAACTTCACGCGCTCATCAATGGTACGCTGAGTCCCGAGGAGCGGCTGGGCCGCCTGGCGCTGAGCACGCAGAGCCGCAACCCGGCTGAGCGCGGCCAGTTTTTGGATATCGCCCGCAAGCTGGCTACCGAGATGGGCTGCAACGTCGAGGTGGAGGATCTGCCCGATGAATATACCGTCTGGCTCTATGGTTCACGCCGCCAGATCGGCGCGTTGATGCGTGAACTGGCACCGGAAGGTTTGTAAGATGATCAGGATTGGCGTTCTCACAATCAGCGATGGGGCAGCAAGGGGCGAACGTCAGGATGTCAGCGGCGAGAACATACGCACTTTGATCGCGCAACTGCCGGATGTGGTGATCAGCGCGAGTGTAGTGATCCCCGACGAGCACGATCAGATTACGGCGACGCTGCGCGCGTGGAGCGATGAGGAGCGACTGAACCTCATCCTCACTACGGGCGGAACCGGCCTGGCTCCCCGCGATGTCACGCCGGAGGCGACGAAGGCGGTGATCGAGCGCGAGGCCCAGGGCATCGCCGAGGCGCTGCGCTCAATCAGCCTCCAATACACACCCTACGCTATGCTCTCGCGCGGCGTGGCAGGCGTGCGCGATCGCACGCTGATCATCAATCTGCCCGGCAGTCCCAAAGCCGTCAAAGAATGCCTGGAATATCTGCTGCCCGTCCTTCCTCACGCCGTTAACCTGCTGACCGAGGGGCCAAAGGAACATTAGGCCCCGGAACATGCGGAGGCACATCGATTATGCTCCCCTATACCGGCCATTCCGATCACGTCTTCGCCATTGCCTGGTCTCCTGATAGTCGCGCGCTCGCCTCCGCCGGGCGGGACCGGACGGTGCAGGTCTGGGATGCCATGACTGGAACAACCCGCCTCGTGTACCGCGATCACAACAGCTACCTGCTCTCCCTATCCTGGTCGCCCGATGGTCAGTATATCGCCTCGGGCGATACCGCTGGCCGCGTACATGTGTGGCAGGCAAGCACGGGCAAGACACTCCACATTTACTCCGGTCACGTGCGCTTCGTACGCAGCGTTTCCTGGTCGCCTGATGCTCGCTATATCGCTTCGGGTGGAGAATACGGAGACAGCACCGTCCAGGTCTGGGAGATCTCCGACGGACATCTTCTCTACGCGCATAAAGAGCAATACAGAATATTTGCCGCGCCCTGGTCCCCTGACGGTTCGCGGATCGCCTCCGGCAGCTTCGATGCTACAGTCCAGGTGTTAGATGCCGCAAACGGAAGCATTATCCTCACGTATCACTCCCACACCGCCCCGGTCTACGCCGTAGCCTGGTCGCCCGCTGGTCACGCGCTCGCCTCCGCCGGACACGATACGTCAGTGCACGTCTGGTCGCCTGTGACAGGCGAAACAACACGCGTCTATCACGGCCACACGCGGGCAGTGAAGAGCCTGTCCTGGTCGCCCGATGGTAGTTCATGGACACTACATCGCCTCTGCGAGCGATAGTGTTGTGCATCTCTGGTCAGTTGCATAGGCGATAACGTAAAGACCATATCAGACCTATCCCCAGGGAAAGTTTAACCCTCCCTTAACATATCCGTATGGCTGCTTTCTACGCTTAGATGATTGCTGTAGATTGGCTTGTATGGCTGCTCTGAATTTTTGAAACTGGAGAATGTTTTGTGCTCTTAATGTCATGCAATAATACTGCTGTGTGCTGGCAGATTGGCTTTTTTGTGTTACTTTATGTAGAATGGATATCTTTGGTTTTGAATCGTTAAAGTAAGTGCTTGGCTTAGAGCATTTGTTACTATTGAACTTAATTTTAGTTAACGATAGTAGTGTGCTTTTGTGTATCAATGTGGATAATGGTGTGGATAAGCTTCCTGATGTGTGGACAACTTTCTTTTTGGAAGTGTTATTGTATCAGGAAATGTATGTAGCTAAATCGGCCTGTAGCGCGTATGGATTTTCTTCCTGTTTTTTTGTAAACATCCAAAAAGGCCGAAAAAGTGTGTCTGCTAATGAGCGCATCAAGATTCGTTTTCATCAAGGCGAGGTGTCTAATTAATAAGGCGAGATACCTGATTCATGGTAGCTCGAGCCTCTTCGTCACGTCTGAGCTCATATAGTACAGATGCTTTTTTCAAGAGAATATTAAGATTTTTCGCGTCAAGGCGAAGTATCTGGTCATAGATGGCTAGAGCCTCTTCGTGATGCGCAAGACTGTGGAGTATAGGTGCTTTGCCAAGGAGAGCATCAAGATTATTCGCATCAAGGTGAAGTGCCCGCTCATAGATAACTAGAGCCTCTTTGGGACGCCCAAGAATGCTGAATACAGATGCTTTGCCAAGGAGAGCATCAAGATTATTCGCATCAAGGTGAAGTGCCCGCTCATAGATAACTAGAGCCTCTTCGTAACGCCTAAGAATGCTGAAGCTCTTCGCCTTAGCACTCAAAGTAAACAGGATCTCCTCGTCATAGTGGAGTTTGACGAGAGTTTCGGTCTTGCCATCATAAGCATCGACATTGTTGGGATCAAGGCGAAGGGCTTCTTCATAGAAAGCTAGAGCTTCTTCATAGCGTCCGAGCTTATAGAGTGCATCGCCTTTGCCGATGTAGCTACCAGTATCATTCGGATCAAGGCGAAGGGCTTCTTCATAGAAAGTTAGGGCCTCTTCGTAGCGCTCGAGTTTGTAGAGTGTATCGCCTTTGCCGATGTAGCTATCAGTATCGTTGGGATCAAGGCGAAGGGCTTCTTCATAGAAAGCTAGGGCCTCTTCGTAGCGTCCGAGCTTGTAGAGTGCATCGCCTTTGCCGATGTAGCTATCAGTATCGTTGGGATCAAGGCGAAGGGCTTCTTCATAGAAAGCTAGAGCTTCTTCATAGCGTCCGAGCTTATAGAGTGCATCGCCTTTGCCGATGTAGCTATCAGTATCGTTGGGATCAAGGCGAAGGGCTTCTTCATAGAAAGCTAGAGCTTCTTCGTAAAAGCCTCTTCCGTAGAGCATTTCCGCTTTGCTAGTGTGAAAAAACGCGAGGGCTTTGGTTTGAAATAGGGCGGCAGTAGTAGTAGTAGGATCTTTAATATTTGCGATTTTATATCGGCCTGTGATTGCATCGATCGCTGTTCGAATACCTAGTGTAACCTCTAAGAAGGCTTTATCTCGACCATTTCGACCGGACCAGCTAGTGATGGGTTTCCCGTTCATAGGCAAGGCCTGAAGTTGACCAAATGGTGCGTCTTTCCAATCGACCGGGCGAAGGAGAATGGGAATTACAAGAGCGTCATCAGCTTTATGTCTTTCCAAAGCTCGTTTCATCTCCAGCTCGTAGCAGTAATCTGAAGCCAGAAAATCTGGACTAATGAGAAGCAGGATAAGCTGAGCTGTGTTTATATGCATGTCAATTTCTTGCGCCCATTCTTTTCCTGCTGTTATTCTGTGATTGTGCCAATTAATAATACGTCCCTGTCGGGATAAAATCATCAAATGCTTCTCTAATTCATTGCGCAAAAATTCGTCTCTGTAAGCGTAAGAATAAAAGACTTCGACGGCCTGTATTTGTTCTCTTTCCATAGCTGCACCTTTTTCTTACTGTCTCCTTGACCTAGTAAAGGGTATTCTATAGAACCGGAAATATAAGTGAGAGTCGCTCCATACCTGTTTCTATGTTCGACTTGCTAGTATCTCTGGTACTAGCTGTGTTTTCATATAGAATTGAAGCGGCTCTATGGCTAGTTGCACTTTAAGTTCACAGTACTTTAGCTAATCCGTCTCTGCTTTGCTTGTCTTAATGGGCTTATGTCCATCTTCTAAGTAGACAACTGTGTTTTCTTTGAGTGCTTGTAAATAGTATGGAAGCCCTCTCGCTAGTTTGGGGCTGAGTATTGGTAAAATTTTCTCAACAGGAAGAAAACAATAGCTGCTCAATTCTGTAACTGGAAGTGCTATCATGTATATTTGTGTTTGGCTCAGTATTCCTCCGTAGAAGGTGAATTGCAAACATTCTGTTTCTTCGTTGTCTTTCGCAAGATAATCAACGCCTAGAAGCTGTTCAACAGGGACATCTATGTTTAATTCTTCTTTTGTTTCACGATTACATGCTTCCTGCGGTGATTCGTCTTCTTCTATACACCCTCCGGGTAATAGCCAATAGGCTCTGTACGTGGGTTTTACTATAAGGATGTGCTTTTCTTTGTTAAAAAATATGGCACTGACTGATATACGTTTCTTTGGCAGTGTTTCATAATAGTTGAGGTCTTTCATGTGGTCAAGTGCTCCTTATGCATCATATATTTGAACCAAAAAGTATATGCTATTTGTGCTGGCCGAGAAAAGTGATCTTGATATAAGTTTAGGAGATGTGAGAAATCTTCTAGAAAAGATGTACGGCCCTGTTCTGTTGTAGGCGGAGTGAGAGGGTTTACCACTTCTAACCATCGAAGCTCTTTATTTTCCCATTTATCTCTTGCCTTTTTAAACTTTTGCTCCAGCTCTGCTCGTGTAATATGAAGCTGTGTGGCAAAGTACATTTCTGGTTTTCCTCCTCTGAGGAGGTCTCTCGTGATACCAAAGAAGATATCGCGGCCTTCTACAAAGTCACTATTCTCAAGTCCTAACTCTTCTCTCCCCTCACGTATCCAGCTCGCAACGGGGCCTGCTCTAAAAGTCCACATGTCGTCATCGTAACTGGTCGCTCCCGCGATAGATGGACCAATTTTCTGTTGCCAGGTCGCTATGTTTTCTCGTGAACGAATTGGTAAGACAAGGTAATTGTCTACAGTGAAAACGAGTGCTCCTACCCCAATGTGATTGCACAATAGAGAATCTTCAAGTTTGCATAATTGGGTATCAGGATGAACGGTATCTCTCAGTGTGCGTGTCCATCCTCGATCCTTTAATAAAGCGTCCATAGCATAGTTCGTGGCAACAAATTGGAGATAATGCGCTTTGGAGATAGTGAGTGTAAGGCTATCGTTGTTGAAGTATGCTGCGTTTAATCTAATAGTTGTTGAGTCATAAAAATGATGTTCTATTTCCTCTAAGATGTCTTTTGCTTTCCCTGCTATTTTCTCTGGTATCATATATTGAGGATGGAGCGTATCACTTTGCACATGAATTGCTGTGATTGGTAAGCGTGCTCTTGTGTTATCAAATACTATTACTTCGGGTATTAGCCACTCTACGTTATCTGTTTTTAGTTCTAGTAGCTTTTCTCTTTCATCTGCATATCGGTAAATTAGCTGCTCAGGTTCCATGTTTAAAAATCTTGTTGGTATGAGAGGCTTCTGTTTAGTGTCAATTGACAAAGGAGTTTCTTCCTCTTCAAGAGATGAGGTTAACGATTCTTTGCTGATGTTAGTGTGTTTGTTCCCATTGTCCTCGAATATCAGTCCTAAATCGTCTGGTTTAACTGGACGTTTCCAACGTGTAGAAAAGAAATCACAGAGCTGCGCAATAGTAAAGGAGCTTACTTTTTCACCGCGTTCAGCGCGTTTAATGGTAGGTGTGCTTAAACCGGTCAAATCCGCTAATACGTGTTGCTTCATGCCTAATTTTTTTCTGGCCGCTTGAAGCGGATGTATTTTGAATTCGCTCATTGTGTACTCTCACGAAATAGCTCTATGGATATCATCTTCTCATCTTCTGTTGATCTCTGTAGTAAACCTTTCTTCATCACTGAGACATTGTGTGGCGACAGGCATTTATGAATTGCTCGTATCTTGTCCTGGTAATGTCTTCTGTGATTTCTGAGCAGGCTTTTTACGTGGTCCTTTCGGTCCAGATTTGCGCGGGGTCGCAAGAAATTTTTCTAATGAGTCAGTATAGATGAACCATTCACGTCCTAACTGGAAGCCCTCTAACACATGTTGTCTGAGCAATTGGGTAAGATAAACCATGCTCAGATTTGAGCGTTTTGAAGCTTCCGATGTTCTAATGTATTCACGATTAAGATCAACATTTTTTAGCATAGTATGCCCTCGATGGTTATTGACTTCAAGCAGATTATAGCATAATCAGTAGCGACTTGCTATTGAATAGTGTCTCTCTTGACAATTAGCAGTGATACGCTTATAATAAGAGAGTCAAGGTCAATTTGATGACTGAACCTTACGTGAGTAGGTACAAATTACGGATGAAGCCTAACATGCTGGAACACGTTAGGCTCAGTGAGTAACCATTGGTACTGGCTACTCTGTAGCATTGTGCTACATGAGGCCTTGCCTGTCAATAAGGAGGCCTGTTATGAACTTCCTTCCTCTTCTGTGCCCTATCAGTATTCTGCTGTGCTTAGTTCCCTCTTGTAAGTCCAACGCCACCAAGCATTTGGCTTTTTTATAGCAATTGAACTCTTAAAAAGGATCAGAAGGATCAGTTCTATTGATCCCTTTAACTGATCTCTGGTTGATCTTTTTGATCCCCGATCTCATGTTTTAATTGTCTCAGACGAAAACGCTGTCGCTCTTTTAGAAGTCGAGAGGCAATTAGCAGAAATGAGGTTTTCAGGCCATGAGATGTGAATGGTGCCAGGAAGAAAGTTTCGCGCTGGTTCCGGTTGTAAATAGGGATATAACGGTCTCTGGTGAACATGTGCTACTGTGTCTCGCCTGCCTGGAGGTAGAGCGTTTCGAACATGCTGATGAACTACTTTGGAGTCCTGTTAATTTTGCTGATTTAGTGAATGGTCGTTTACGTAAGGCGGCTGCTTAGCTTTTGATGTAGTTGATAGAACAAGCGGTTCTATGAAGGAGGTGTAGTCTTGACAATTGGTTGGATCATTGTTGGGTGTATCGTTTTTTTCTTGCTGTGTTACTTCGTGCGTGTGATGGATTGGTAAAAGGAGGGTGTTTATGAGTCCGGCAATGGTAGCGGCTTTGAGCTGGCCCACGATCGTCTTGATCGTGTTAATTGCTCAAAACTTGATCATCTGGCGGCTTCGGGCGCGCGTTCGCGAGCTGGTCGAGTATGAATACCTCTATCTCGACCAGCAGTATCAGTCCTCTCAGCCTGTCCAGCCGGCTCGTGCTCTTCGTCGACCTTTGCCTCGTCCGCGCTAGCTTGTAGGAGGCGTGATTGTGAGCCAATCTCAACCGGCGTATTGCTGCTGGTGTGGTCAGCCTCGTTGGTGCTGGTGGACGGTGGTTCGTGTGATTGGCGGTGGTGGAGAGCTTCTTGCTGGCTGGATGTGTGAGGCATGTCGGGCGTTCTTTGGTCTGCGGAGTGTGTAATGTGTCTGTGTTCTTTCTCAAGGAGGATCTGATGAATCAATCTTCTGATCAGCGTCAGGTAGCTCTACTGGATGTGATCGCGTTCCGTGAGTGGTTAGCAGCTCGTAAGGGTCAGGTGGTCGGTTCCTCGGCCAGTGAAGAGAGCTGTCCACTGGCGCGGTTTCTCTCGGAGATCTGTGCTTTGCCCTATCGTGTGGAGTGGGACTCCTATTCCCTGGCGACGTTTGCATGTGGGCCGCTGCCGCTTCCTGTCTGGGCTCAAGCGTTCGTCCGTCGTCTTGACTTTACCTATGCTGGTGATGACATATCAGGTGGACAGGCGCTCAAGTTGTTGTCTCAGGTGGTTGGTGCATCTGATGGTCCTGGTGAGCAGTATTGCTGGCTGCATCAACCTGGGGGATGGACCTGTACTGTGTGTCGGTTGAACCGTCGCCTGTTCATTCAGGCAGAGGCTATTGCCTGTTACGCTCTTGAGCATGGCTTTTCTGTTGCACAGGGTCTTCGTGATCGTCGTTTTGTGATCATGAATGACATGCCGGATGTATCGGTTGAGCCGTCGTTCTCCACTTATGATGTCCTGCTTGCGATGATTGAGGCGTTTCATGGTTTGTGTCCGTTTCTGACGAGTGCTGATGGGGTTCTGGTGACTCGCTTGCTGTAAAGGAGGGTGATCGATGCTTCTCTTGTGTGTGGTAGCGCTTGCTGCGTTGATTGTGTCGGCGTTCTTGCTGTGTGTTGCTAAAGGTGGTGTACGGGTGGTGTTGTACCTGGTCGTCTTTGGTGCAATAGCTCTCTTTGTGTATAGTACTGGTTTTCATCACCCGTAACGCTCTTTTCTGGAAAGGCAGGAATGCTTGTGTTGTTCTGGTACCTGGCGCTTATTGTAACGGTCTTGCTGGCCTTCGGGGTTGCGGGAAAAGTCCTACAAGCGCTCGCCTGGGTGGTGTTGATCCTTGTTGCAGTCGTGATCCTGTACGCGATCTTTTTCACTTTCAAGCAGAAAGGAATATGAAGGGATGAAACCGTTGATGGCCAGAAAGGTGGTCCTGGTCTGCTGTCTCTGTTTTGCCTTGCTTGCAGTCTCGCTGTTCGTGAGTGCGTGTTCGTTCTCTTTGCCTGCACTCTCTTCGGGGAGTATGGACAGTCCGACACCTGTTCCTGGCAGTTCGAGCCGTTATCCCTATTCCCTGCCGGTCACGTGGGGAACCTGTCGGGCCTGGCGGGTAGTCTTGCCTGCTGACGTGGTGGGGAAACCCTGGTGTGCGGAGACTATTCCTGCTCTGCATACAGGTGACTATGTGCAGCTCTCCTATGGGGCCATTGTACAGACGTTTCGTATTGCTTCCGTTGATTACCTGCACCAGGTGGTGCAGCTCAATGACATGTAGTGTGTGCTGGCTCGTGGCTGCAACCATGAACCAGCGATGAGGGTAGTGTGTCGGCTTCGTTGATCCGTTTCGGCTATCCTCATGCCTATTTTCAGGCATGAGGACGAGTCTTGTCAAGCATAATGCTTGAGGAGGGTTTGCAATGAACTTGTGTTTTGCGCGGCTGGTGGTGTGGTTCTTGTTCCTGTTTGTGTTGGTGCTGCTACTGCTGGCAAGCTTTCCTACGCTTGCTAACCGCCTCCTGGTCATTGGGCGGGATTGGCCTGTACAGGCGGCTCAGGCTCGGGTGGCCTCGTCGGATCTGCGCGGGCGTCCCACGGTGTCGGCGGCCTTCATTGACCAGGTGCTGACGTTCTATCATTCTCCTGCGGTGGGCTCGGGCCAGGTGCTCTCTGACCTGGGGGTCCAGTATGGCATTGATCCCGTCTATGCACTGGCCTTCTTTCTGCATGAGTCTTCTCTAGGAACGGCGGGGGTGGCTCGTGTCAGTTTCTCTCCTGGGAACCTGCGCTGCATTCCTACGGTAGCCTGTCAGGGGGGCTATGCCTACTTTCCGTCCTGGGCGGCGGGCTGGCAGGCGTGGTACCGACTTATTGCGGGTCCGGCCTACTTTGGTAGTGGTCTCTATACGGTTGAGCAGATTATTCCCAAATATGCGCCGGCCTCCGATGGCAACAACGAGGCGGCCTATATTGCCTCGGTTGAGCATGCGGTGGCGACCTGGCGCGCTGGTCATGTGGAGGTGTCCTGATGGCACAATCGATCATTGAATGGCTCTGGCGGCGTTTGCCTGATGGGCTGGTCATTCCTGGCTATACCTTTAATATTGTCTGGGGCTGTGTCCAGGTCTCGGAGGCGTGCCGTGATTGTTATGCGCGTTCCTTTGCACAAAGGCTTGGCCTCGACCTCTGGGGGGTCGGAGCCCCTCGGAAAACCTTTGGGGCCGACTACTGGCGGCGTCCACTGCTCTGGAACCGTGATGCACAGCAGTCTGGGCATCGCCGGAGTGTCTTTTGTTCGTCGATGGCTGATACCTTTGAGGACCATCCAACCGTTGAGCAGGAACGTGCGAAGCTCTGGCCGCTCATCGAGCAGACTCCCTGGCTTAACTGGCTGCTGCTCACCAAACGGCCTCAGAATATCCTGTCGATGGCTCCCTGGGGGCAGTTCTGGCCGGATAATGTGTGGGTGGGAACCTCTGTCGAGACACAACGGCGAGCAGAGGAACGTATTCCCGCGCTGCTAGAGGTGCCGGCGGTGGTGCGATTTCTCTCCTGTGAGCCGCTCTTGGAGTCGCTGAACGTGCGTTCCTGGTTGCCTGATCTGCAATGGATCATTGTTGGCGGGGAGTCTGGGCCTTGTGCTCGTTTGATGGCGCCTTCATGGGTGTCTGATCTGAGGGTACAGTGTTCTGCCTGGGATGTTCCGTTCTTCTTCAAGCAGTGGGGTGGGCGCTATCACAACTCTGGTGGTCGGTTGCTCGATGGTCGGACCTTTGATGAGATGCCTGCGGAGGTGTGCTCGGTTTCTGATGGGGAGGTGCTCTGATGGCAAGTCAACCCTTGACGCTGGCTCCTTCGGGAAAGCCTGCACCGGTCTGTGTGCATCGCTGGTCGCGGCTGCCTGGCTCCGTTGGTCTCTTTCGCTGTGTGCGCTGTGGTGATCGGGGTGTTTGTCCTGGGTGCCTCAACTCGCTACAGGTGGTGCTCTGCGCGGCTGATGCGGGCTTTGTGGTGCTCTGGTGTGCTGATCATATCGGTGCTGGCGAGATGGGAGTAGACCATGAAGCGTAGATTCTACCCGCCCAGGTCCTTCTGGGCGGTTAAGCGGCGGGAACGCCTGGACATTGCCGGCTATGTCTGTGAGCGCTGCGGGGTCCCTGATGCGGAGGAACGCTTTAACCCGAACAGGCCACATCCCTTTTATGCACAAGGGACGCCCTTTCGTTCCTATCTCCAACTCGCGCACAAGTCGCATTATGAGCGGTGGAACCTTTCCGCTGAATGTGTGGTGGTCTGTGCGCGCTGTCATGGGGAGCTAGATAACGAGCTGCGGCGCAAGGCGGCTTCCTACAACTATGCGCCGGTTGGCCTGGTGCTTGTCTGGGTCTACTATAAGGGTGGGCGCTACCTGGCGGCGGAGGCGCGGCGCTTTGATGATCTCTTCGAGGTGGTCGCCTCCTTTGAAGAGGGTATGAAGTTTGAACTGTGTCCTGAAATCATGATGGCGGTGGCGGGTAAGGGGCTCTATCGTCGCATCTCTGATGGTATTGAAGTCCTGCGTGAGCAGGGCGTCTGTCGGTCTTTTAGTGCGTACTTACACGAGGTCTTAACCGGTCTCTGGTGGGCCGCTGCTGGTCATGTGCTACGTCGGGGCGTTCACCTCCTTTTTAGCGGTGATGTACCTGCTGATTGGCAAGTCGATGGCCTTCCGTCCTGGTGCCCAGATGATCGGGGCCTGGGTGGTCTTTGTCGCCGAACTGCTTATTATTGCGCTCAATATCCTGCTGGTCTTCACCTCGCATGCAACAGGTTTGATGGGGGCCTGGGCCTATATCAGTCCAGCGACACCGGTGATGCATATGCTTGGGGTGGCGCTGCTCTACTTTCTGGATCCTGACCTGGCGCTCAAACATCATGCAATGGAGATGCATGAGCGTATGCAGAAGTCAGAACGCGAGGTCGAAGAGCTGACACACCAGGCGCGCATTGATCTGCGTAAAAAGCAGGTCGAGCATGTCTCCAAGTCCCTGGAAGAGGCGGTCAATTCGCCTGAGTCGCTCTCCTACATCCAGCAGTTTGGCTACAAGATCAATATGGAACTGCTCACGGAGCTCACCGGCATGAGCTCGGCCACCTTCCGTACTCCTGTCTCGCCAGCGTTGCCTGCGCCAGGCACACCTCCGGCCATTTCTCACCGTTCGATGGCTCTTCCTCCTGTGGGGACTGGTGGCAGCGAGACAGACGAATGGGCGGCCAATGAGGAATGGCTCAACCAGGTCAATGATCGTGTGGCTTCTGAACGGGCGCGGCGTATGCAGGAGGAGGAGGCGGCGCGTGGGGATGGTGGCTCGAAAGAAGCCTTTGACCTGGAGGGGGTCGATCTTGGGCGGGTCTCGTCGCTTGTCGATGCGGCTGCTGCACAGGGCTATGATCTTGATCGTCTTGAGAAGTTTCTTGGTCTGGACGCCTCAACCTATGGGCCAGTGACCTATCATGAGCGCCTGCGTCGGCTGGCAGAAGGTGCGGCAAACAAGGGCTATAGCCTGGACCAGGTGGAGCGGTTCCTGGGCATTTTTGAGGGAGGTGAGGACGCAAAAAAAAAGTAGCTGAGCCTGGCTCTGCTTCTTTTGATGAGAAGCAGGTTCCTGAGTATGGTCCGTCTGAGGTTGATTTTCAAGTGAAGCGTTGGTATTAGGTGTTTCTTCAACTGGCTCCTGTTCCTGGGTGAGCAGGAGTCTCACAGAAAATTTGATGTTTCTCAGCAGAAAGGAAAAGTCATCATGGCACAACTGACAGGAAAAGTCAAAAGCATGCGTTTGATCACAGGCAAGTATAAGAAGGGCAAGCGTCAGGGGGAAGATTGGGAGTTCCTCTCCTTCGAGATCATTGATGATGACTCTGGGCTCATCTGGTCCTGTCAACTTCCCTCGGAGGACGAGGGCTTCCAGGACGTGAAGGACGGCGATAGCCTGGTGAAGCATGTGGTCGTTGTGACGGTCATGGGGCAAACGGCGGGTGAACGTGAAGTGGGGGAGGAGGGGAACAAGCATAAAATTATGCAGGTGCGTTCCCAGATCACGGATCTTGTCGATAAGGGTCTTCCTAAGACAAATCGTGTTGCCTGACCGGTAGCTCGCGGGTGCGTGTGCGGCGTGGGTTACTCCGTGCACGCCCCTTGCTGCACGCCCCTTGCTGCACGCCCGACCCCTTCCTATTTGCTGAAATGATCGCCTATTTCTCTTGTTAATCGAACATATTTCTTTCTTTAATCGATAACCAATAACTTATGACTTATCCTGGCGGGGTGGTGGGGCCTACCCGCTGAACGCGCGCTACAGGCCGGTTCAGAACGCGAGTTCAAGAAGGGACCTCGTCAAAGAGGGCGGTATGATTGGACATTTCGATGACGGGACGCTCAGATGTGTCTCTGAACGCGATTACAGGGCATTCTGGTACAGGTTTCCGACATTTTTGTACGTGTACACATAATAAGAACTGATGACAGGTTCTCATGAACGTGAGGTGAAAACAGTGCCTATCACGAAGCAACATCTCTGGTCCCTGGCCTCCCTCTGTGTGGGTCGGTGCTCCGATTTCGCGCTGCAGCAGGCGGATGGTCGCTACCTGCGCGCTGGTCGCCCGCTAGACTACTCCACGTTGCGTCTGCACCTCTCTGGCGAGCTGACCATTGGCATCTATGTCACTGACGAGCAGGGCCGCTGTCGCTTTGCCGTCTTTGATGCTGACAGCCCTGATGGCCTCGCGACCCTCCTCGAGGTGAAGCTGACCCTTGCCGCCTCGGCTATCCCCTCCTACCTCGAACTGTCGCGCCGTGGTGGTCACTTGTGGGTGTTCCTTGCACGTCCTGCCGCAGCGGGTCAGCTCCGGCGCTGGCTGTTGCCCTACTGCCCTTCCGGCGTCGAGTTCTACCCCAAACGTGATTGGGCCAATGATGCGCAACCAGGTTCCCTGATCCGCCTGCCCTTCGGTGTCCATCGTCTGTCCGGTCGGCGTTATCCCTTTGTCTCCCTGGTTGGTGATCGTCTGGTGCCGGTGGCGCCTTCTGTGGCTGGCGCGCTCACCTGGCTCTCGACCGTCGAGCGTGCGACCGTTCCTGATGAGCCAGGTTCGGCAAACGGTGACCAGCCTGGGTATAGCACCCCCACACAATACTCTACAAAAAAAGGTGTGATGACGAGCACGCCCACACCTCAGATGAGCATTCGGGACTGGTGTGCCGGACAAGATCCGCTGCTCGTCATTGGGCGCTATGTCGAGCTTGATTCAAATGGTCTGGGTTGCTGTCCCTTTGGGGAGCATCACTCAGATGGGCAGGACTCACATCCTTCTCTCTGGGTGCATGCTCCGGTGGCGCCTGATGTGGCCTGCTGGTACTGCCATACCTGGTGTGCTGGTGGCTCTCTCTTCGAATTTCTGTCCCTGTATCATGGTCTCTCAAAAAAGGAGCTGTGGCATCGCTTGCTTTGCGGTGAGCAGTTCTAAGGAGGTGTCTCTATGGTGGTTCAGTGTTTTCCCTGCTCAATTCACGAGCATCCTTGTATCTTGGATGAGTGCTACACACCTGTACTCTCTCCTGTTCCTGTTGCGGGTGTCCGGCTCAGAGAGGCTCTCGGTGAGCCTGACCCGGGCTGTGCCTGGTTCGATGTCGCACTCTGGCGGGATGCCTGCCGTGATCTCTTTCCTTTGTGGGAGGGCTACATGCAGGCACCTGCGGCCTTTCCAGCCATTGAGGCCATGATGCACTTCTATCGCCTGTGGTCGGTCTCCTATGCCTCGGCGCGGGCGCTGGATGGCTCATACCAACCTGCACTCTAAGAGGCCATTCTAAAATGGGGGAAATAGGTCATAGAGTGAAGAAGCGTCGAATTGTTCTCAAGTCGTAGCAATTGGTCACAAAGAGTATCAATAACGGCATCAAGGGATACAAAGATA
>WNFX01000919.1_pt1 | contig 29607 bp, 29 predicted proteins | sample 5400111 | NCBI WGS metagenome assembly WNFX01 (sample SAMN13153363, study PRJNA577476) | soil metagenome | isolation source: 40 cm soil or saprolite under grassland replicate 1 | place: USA:California | collected 2016-06-15 | reverse complement strand
CTTCTTGTCGAAGAGCAAGACAACACCGAATGAGCTGGCGGGTTGGGTTCGACGCCTGGGCAACGCCGACCCGGATTAGACCGTCGTCACATAACTACTGCTCCTGCCCCGGATCGGTTAGGACGGCGGCCGTCAGCCAATCTGAACTCGCAGGCCATCAAACGGTGGCCACAATGGATGTCCTACTTTCGGCGTGGTCCCACGATCCTTTCGGCGTGATTCCAGGATCGCGAGGCACCCGCGTTCGGGCCTAGACTTCGACAGAGTGCCCGCCATCGTCGAGGTTGAGCGGCTGTCAAAGAGCTTTGGTCGAGTGCTCGCTCTCAGCGAGGTCTCGTTCGCCGTCAACGAAGGCGAGGTCTTTGGCTTCCTCGGTCCCAACGGCGCTGGGAAGACTACGACCATCCGCATCCTGCTTGGTCTGCTCCATGGGGACGGCGGCACAGCGAGGATAGGGGGTCACGATTGCTGGATCGATCATGCGCGGGCGTCGCGGCACTTTGGCGCCACACTCGAGCAGCCTGGGTTCTACGGATTCCTCTCTGGGCGTGACAACCTGCGCCAGTTCGCAAGGATGTTGGGACCCGTCGACGAGAAGCAGATCAGCGAGCTTCTCGACCTCGTCGGGATGACGGAACGTGGCGACGACAAGGTCAAGCGCTATTCAATGGGCATGCGGCAGCGGCTCGCGCTGGCACAGGCGCTCTTGGGCAAGCCACGCCTCCTTGTGCTGGACGAACCGACCAACGGACTCGACCCGAACGGCATTCACGGGTTGCGCATCCTCCTGCGCAAGCTGGCGACGGAGCAAGGGCTGACGATCTTTTTCTCCAGCCACCTTCTGTCTGAGGTCGAGGAGCTTTGCGACCGAGTGGTCGTGCTTCACCGCGGCGAGGTGAAGGCATCCGGACCGCTGAGCGAGCTCATGAACGTCAAGGGTTACCGCTACCGGATCGACGTGTCTGACGTCGACAAGGCCCGGGAGGTCGTCCGAGCGGTCGACGGCGCGCGAGCAGAGTCGGGCACGATCAAGGACTCGATCAACGTGACGGCGGATCGCGACATCGCTCGGCAGATCAATTACGCCCTGGTCTCCGCAGGTGTAGGAGTCGATCAGCTGGTCAGGACGCAACATGGACTCGAGGACGTATACATCCAACTCACGGGGGTACCGGTGGCGAGCCCGCTGAGCACGCCAGCGCCGCCTGTATCGCCGGGGCCACATCAGTGAGCATCGTCGCTAGCTTGATCCGCAACGAATTCGAGAAAACCTGGCGCAGCCGATGGATCGTGTTCGTGGTGCTCGGAGGTTTGTTCGTACTGATCGCCGGCGGCCTGTATGCGTATTACGTCCATCTGGAGAATCGCTGGACGCCACCGGCACCCGTCTCGTGGCAGTCCTCGCTGGGCGACCAGATCGCCGCTAATCAGAGGGAAATCGTGAACCTCGAACAGGTCAAACAGCAGAGTCAGGGCGGCACGATCAGGATTGGTGGCAGGGGTGGAGGTGATCTCACGATCGATCAAGCAATCGCCCAGTCGAAGCAGGCGATCGTGGATGATCAATACCTCATTGACAACAACATTGCCCCCGTCCAGTCTTTCGCGATCGCCCAGGCGTCCTTGTTCGCACTGGGAGGGATCGTCATGTTCCTCCTCGTCCGCATCTTCGGGTGGCTCGCGTCGGAGCTGATCGCGGGCGAGAGGTCCGACCGCACGATCACGATCCTACTCAGCAGGCCACCAAGCCGAGACCAGGTCTTGTTCGCAAAGGCCGTCGCGTCGTTCCTCATAAGCCTGGGTGTCGTCGTGCTGTCCCTGCTCATCATCTACGCGATGTTCTCGTTCTGGTTCGGATCTCCCGGATCGCTGACCGATCAGGCCGGCATCGCGATTGATGGCGCTAAACCCCTTGGGCCCGGGAATCTGCTGCAGATGCCGATCTATCTGTTTGTGGTCATGTGCCTAGGCGCGGCCATGCTCGGAGTGCTGTGCGTCCAAGGTATGAGCTTGTTGATCTCGGTGCTCACGGGCCGCTGGGCCGCGATCGGCATAACGCTGGCCGTGCTTTTCGGAGCTCCACTCGTGAGCACCGTCGTCGCAGGGATCCTATTCCTCATCAGTGGAAGCCGGGACTCATCCCGCTTCCTCAACTACCTTTTCTTCAATGTGCTTGCCCCGGTCGGGTCGGTCGCGCCGGTTTTCGGCAACAGCACCGCCGCGGCTGGTTCAGGGGTCAACGATTTAGTGGCCGAGGTGGAGACGCTCGCCGTGTGGACGTTGGGGTTCTTCGTGGCCGCCTGGCTGTTATTCCGCCGCAAGCAAGAAGCTGGCTAGGGTTGGCTCGGGAGAGTTACCGCCCGGGCTCAAATTCCGGGAGCCCGACGAGTTTCTGAGGCCCCAGGTTCAAATCCCGGGCCCCACGACCAATTCTCGAATTCACAGCCGCTTCGTATGCGGGGTTAACGTGACGAGATCCATTGGGCAGGGGATGCTCATCGCATCTCGACGGATGCCCAGCTCCCGGTCGCACTAAGAAGGCTTAAAGCGCCTGGACTGCCTCGAGGACGCCCAGGCCGGCTGGCGAGCCGGTAGGGAATGTCCGACGTAGCTTGAAACCCCCTTGAGCGAGTAACGCCTCGAAGTCGGCTTCGGTTCGTTCACGGGCGCCGAGCAGCAGGAGCATGTAGAGATCCATCCAGATCGCGGCGGGCTGGTCTTTGGCGTGCTCGGGAAGGATTGCATCGACAATTAGCAGACGTGCATTCGGGGCCATCGAATTGCGGCAAACGGCGAGGATCCGCAGTGCATCGACATCGTTCCAGTCATGCAGGACGCGCGAGAGCAGGTAGGCGTCACCTCCCGCCGGCACCTCTGCGAAGAAGTCGCACGGATCGCATTCGGCCCGCCCTCCGAACTCGCGAAGATTCTCTCGCGCTGCTGCGATCGCGGCAGGGCGGTCGACAAGGACGCCATGAAGCCCCGGTGCGGAACGTAGGATGGCCGCGAGCAGCAAACCACTCCCGCCGCCGACATCGACGAGCCGGCGGAGTGCGCCGAAGTCGTACGCGCGAAGGACAGCGCTCGCCTCTTGCTCAGAGCGCACAGCCATCGATGCGTGGAATGCGGCGCCGTCCTCGGCATGCGTCTCCAGGTGGGTGAAGAACGGCACGCCGTACACGCGCTCGAAGCACGCGCCGCCCTCGCGGACCGCGGCGAGCAGTCCCTCGGCGCCGTGGTAATAGAGTTGGCCGCACATAGTCAGCGTGCCCGTCATCGCCGGCAGGCATTCGCCGACCGGCGTCAGCGCGAAGCGTCCGTCTTCCTCGCTGACGACATCTTCGAGCGCGAGACCGCGCAACACGCGAGTTAGAGCTGCCGGGTCCGCTCTAACCGCCTCCGCTACCTCCGCGCCGGTGCGCGGCCCGTCTGCGAGCGCTTGCGCGACACCGAGCTTGGTTGCAACGTAGAGCAGCTGCGTCATGACGTAGCCGTCTATCAGACGTCGTAGACGCTGCTGGGACGAGTCGATACCCTCCATCCTCTCCAGACCAGGCGTGTCGTTGGCTATCAGCCGCGATTTCACTCCATTTGTGATCGTTTGGCAAGCGTTGGCTGGGAGCCCTGGCGGCCCACTCCGTTTTCAACGAAGTCGGCCGAACTCCAGTTGTCCGCGGCCAGCGCGTTATGGTCAACGCGGTGGAGATCCCGGTGGAGACTGGCCGGCATTTCTGGCTCCGGTGGGTGGCGGCGAACGCCCTCGGGCTCGGCGCAGGGATGGCGCTGTTCGGCGTCCTCGACGACACGGTTGGGGAGTTGGGCGACACCGGTGACGCGATCGCGCACCTCGGCGGACTGTCGCTTTGCGGCGGATCCGGCTGTCGCGTACGCGACTCTCGTTGTCCCGGCCGGAAGCCCGTTCAGAATCGAGACCGCGCCGCCGGCGTGTGCGTAGCGATAGTTGACCGGGCCGGGTTCGCCCGGCCCAGTCGCGTTCACAAATACGGCTCGAGGTGCCGGATTACACGCTTCACCTCGACCCCTCCTCCTTGTTAAAACCCTGAGGTGGCAGTAGACGGCTCGGCCCCTCGCTAAAGGACTGCTGACGCTAGGATGCGTCAGTCCCATGAGCGCCAGTCCACCTCGCTCCACGATGACTGGCCCGGTCATTGAAGTCGAAGAATTGCTCAAGGTTTATCCCGGCGGCACGCGAGCCGTTGATGGCATCAGCTTCGCGATCCAGCCGGGCGAGCTGTTCGGCTTCCTCGGTCCTAACGGCGCAGGAAAAACTACAACGATCCGAATCCTGGCGACCCTTCTCAAGGCGACAAGCGGTCTGGCCCGCGTCGCCGGATTCGACGTCGCGACTCAACCGGGCGATGTAAGGCGGCGACTTGGACTCGCAATGCAAACACCGACCCTGGACACGTTCTCCACGGGCCGCGAGAACATCGAGCTCATCGGTCGTATGCATCGGGTCCCGACCGCCGAGTTGAAGAGACGCACTGATGAGCTTCTCGAGCTGATGGGCTTGACACCGGTTGCGCGCAAACTTGCAGGCACCTACTCAGGAGGAATGCGCCGGCGACTCGACCTGGCGTCTGCGCTCGTGCATAAACCGGAGGTCCTGATCCTCGACGAGCCGACAGAGGGGTTGGACCCGCAGAGCCGAATTGCGCTGTGGGAGGAGCTGGAGCGGATAAGCCGCGACGGCACCACGATGCTGCTCACCACGCACTACATGGAGGAGGCGGACCGCCTCTGCAACCGGCTCGCGATCATCGACAACGGCCGCATCGTCGTCGATGGAAGCCCAGACAAACTCAAAGCAGGCATCGGCGCCGACACGGTGACACTGCAGCTCGAGGCCCGCGGACCAGAAGACTTGTCCCGCCAGCAGGCAAGCGTGCGCGACCTGCTCAAAGGATTTGAGTCACTCGAAGCAATCGTGCCCGAGGGATTTGGGGTCAGCCTCAGCATTCGCAACGCAAGCCGTGCGCTGCCCGGCCTGATGCGCAGCCTGGACCGAAATGGCCATGACATACACGTGATGGGATTAGCGGTCGCCCAACCTTCGCTCGATGACGTGTTCCTGAAATACACGGGCCGGCGAATTCGGACCGAGGCGGCCGACCAGCCGATCATCCTGGGATGGTGACCAGGTTGATCGGCGATCTGTTCTATGAGAGCTGGTACTTGGGGCTGCGAACGCTGCGACGGTTTTACCGGGTGCCGGCGAACTGGATCGGCATCATCCTCTTTCCGCTGATCCAGCTCTTTGTCTTCAGCCAGCTCTTCAAGGACATCATCCAGCTACCCGGTTTTCGCGCCAGCGGAAGTGGAAGCTATCTGGCCTATCTCGCGCCCGGGCAGATCGCCTTCACGGCGTTTTTCGCAGTTGCGTGGTCCGGCAGCGCGATCCTGGTCGAGTACCGCAACGGCTACATGGACAAGCTGAGGGCGACTCCCATTCGCCGCGTCTCGATCCTCTTCGGCGAACTCGCACCGTTGTTCTTTGAGTCGGCCATCATGGCGGGCGGGATCCTCGTGCTGAGCATCGTGCTCGGCGCGACGATCAAGACTGGACTACTCGGTGCGGCGTTGATCCTCGTGCTGTCAGGCCTGTTCGGGATGGCATGGGCGGGGACTTCGTTCGTGCCTGCATTTCTGACCAAGAGTGAACAGGCCACGGGCACTCTGTCCCTGCTCTTTTTCCCAATCGCGTTCATGTCGACCGCCTTCGTGCCGCCCGCCCTGATGCCGAGTTGGCTGCAAACCGTGAACGACTGGAACCCGATCACCTTCCTCATTGAAGCGATCCGACCGCTCATGGTTAGCGGCTTTGACTGGGGCGCCATAGGCAAGGCCCTGGTGGCGATCGCGGTTCTGGGCACCGTGCTGCAGTCGGCCACGCTGTGGGCCTTCCGCCGTCTTACTGCATAACGGCCGTGTAGCAGTTCATGTAGTAGTTGGTCGGAAAAACGCCGCAAATCCAGAAGGGCCGGTTGGCACCCCTAGAGCTTTCGAGCTGAAAACGCTCGTCACTGCTGTCGCCGAGGCGCGGGGCGTGGTCTTCTCGGGCACGCCGGAGTATGGCCGCGTTGTGCTGTTAAGCCCGACAACCAATATCGCCGTGCTGGCCGCGATGTTCGTCGTGTTCATCGTGGGCACGGCGCTGTTCGTGAGGCGCGAGACCAGCCGCTAGTAGAATCGAACCGAACGATTGATGTATCGCCCCGAGATTTGAGGAGGGTTCCGTATGCCGCTTTACATGGATATTCATCACAAGATCGATGGTCTGACCGCAGAGGCAATCAAGGGCGCTCATGAGCAAGACGTGAAGGTTCAGGCAGAGCACGGAGTGAAGTACCTTAACTACTGGTTCGATGAAGGCTCCGGTAAGGCCTTTTGCCTGGTCGAGGCGCCGAGCAAGGAAGCCGCCAACGCTGTGCATCGCGAGGCCCACGGTTTGGTGGCGGATGAGCTGATCGAGGTGCAGCAGGGGACGTAGTCCGGGCGGCAGGCAGACAGCGCTCAATACCGGCAACAGGAGGTGGTCAGCTGACCGCCTCCTGTTTCTTTGCCTCCAGGCAGCCGGACCTTGTTGGCACAAATTTTCAAGGAACTCGGCCAGCGGCAGCTCAATCCTTGGGCTGCGTGCGCTGCAAAAAGGTCGAGGTGCGGATCCCGCCCGAATCGTGGGGCCGGTGGGGCACAATGACTAGTCGGCGACAGACAGGATGACGTTGCCGACCTTCTGCTCCGTATCCACGTACCGATGGGCCTCGACCACATCCTCGAGCGCGTAGGTGCGGTCGATCACTACTCGATATCTACCGGCCTCGATCAGCTCCTTGAGGAAGACAACCTCCTTTTCGTCACTGCGGTAGCCGGGAAGATCACCTTCTTGTCCTGGAAGCGCGTAGTGAGCACGCGCAGGAGGTTGTCGAATCCGTCCGTGGGCAGGAACCGCCCGCCCGGCTTTAACGAGTTGCGGCTCCTCACGAACGAGTGCTTTCCCACCGCGTCGAAGATGACGTCGTAACTCTGGCCGTTCTTGGTGAAGTCTTCCTTGGTGTAGTCGATGACGTGGTCAGCGCCGAGCGCCTTCACGAGCTCCAGGTTCTTCGTGCTCGTGACCGCCGTCACGTGAGCGCCGAAATACTTGGCCAGCTGGACACCCGCGGTGCCGATGGCACCCGACGCGCCGTAGATGAGGACTGAATCGCCGTTCTTCACGTTGGCTGCGCGGAGGGGGCTGAGTGCGTAGAGTCCGCCGTCGGTGATCCCCGCGGCCTCCACGCGGCTGAGGCTCTTTGGCTTTCGCGTGATGCGTGAGCTCTCCGGCCTCGAGATGAATTCGGCGTAGGCGCCAAATCTCAAGCCCGTGCTGCCGAAAACTTCGTCGCCGGGCGCGAACTCCTTGACGGCCGGCCCCACAGCCTCGACCACGCCGGAGAAATCGCCGCCAAGGATCGGCTGCCGCGGCCGGCGAAAGCCGAAGATTGCGCGACTCACCAGCTCGAAGCCACGGCCGCTGCGGCGGTTGGCCTGGCGCGTCGCGCAGTCGGCGCGCGTCACCGCGACGGCGTAGATCCGGACCAGGACCTCGTCGTGCCTGGGGACCGGCTTTTCTACGTCTTCGATGTGCAGGACGTCGGGGCCTCCGTACCGGTCGTGGACGACTGCCCGCATCGACTCCGAACTCTAGTGCGCATCGCGCTTATGCGCCGACACGACACAGGCCCCGACTCTTTCCACTTAACGTCATCGTGTTCGTACCTTGTGGACACCGACCGCGGCCTGAACTGGGCGGTCGGTTACGCCCAGTTTCCCGAGGCCGAGGTGTTCAATGGGTGGCTTATGTCAGCGCCAACGAAAAGGTGGAGGCGAAATGGGAAGGATCGTAATCAGCGAGAACGTTTCGCTCGACGGAGTCATCCAGGACCCGGCCGGCGTCGAGGGTTTCAGGCTCGGCGGCTGGGTTGGTCGTATCGGCGGCCAGGGCCGCGAAGAGGCGGCCACGGTGGCGCTCGACGAAGCGCTGGGCGCCGAGGCCTTTCTGTTGGGCCGGCGGAGCTACGAGTTCTTGGCCTCTCGGTGGCCATCCCGAAGTGGCCCATTGGCGGATCGGTTGAACAGCCTGCCCAAGTACGTCGTGTCCTCGACCCTCGAAGCTCCCGTCTGGAACAACACGACGGTACTAAAGGGCGACGTGATAGAAGAGGTCTCCAAGCTGAAGCAGGAGATAGACGGGGAAATCGTCGTCGCCGCCAGCTTCCAGCTCTGGCACACGCTGATGGAGCACGACCTGGTCGATGAGCTGCGCCTGATGATCTACCCGGTCGTGCTCGGGGCCGGCAAGCGTCTCTTCGGCGAAACCAGCGACAAGAAACCGGTGCGCCTCGTCAGCATCAGGACGGTCGACGACCTGGCCCTCCTCACATACGAGACGGTCCGAGTTGCCTAGGGCGTGTTGATGTAATTGATTGGCTCCGCTCATGCGTCCGCAAGAAGGCCTAACGCATTTGACACGCCGACCACATGGCGAGACCAACCGCGCGCCCGTGTGGCAATAGTCAATCCGCGGACAACGCGAGCCGACCTGGCTCGAATCCTGGGCTCGATGGCTTGATGGCACAGAGTTTGTGACCAGTCCATCCTGGTTATGCTCGTCACTGGTCCGATTCTCGCCGAACTCACTGTGACCGACAGTTAGCCGCTGGCCTTTAGAGATGAGGAGTTTTCTGCGCCGCAGCTATCAGGTCGTCGCCTGGCTCGCCGTGGTTGCGATCATCACTCAATTCCTGCTCGCGGGACTCGGAGTGTTCGCGACGGCCCAGGTCGGTGGTTTCGGGCCGCATCGGTTATACGGTGCCACCGCAGTTCTGCTCAGCATCCTGCTATTGATCGCCTTCTCATTCGTCGCCCGGGTTCCTTGGCGCTACACGGGCCTGGCAGGACTGCTCCTTTTCCAGTTCTTTCTGCAGTATGTCTTCCTTCAGTTCTACTGGCACGCCGGCAGCACCATTCCGGGGACTTCGTGGTACATCTCACCGAACCTGCGGCCCGTCGCGGCACTCCATGTCTTGAACGGGTTGCTGGTCCTGTGGGTGGCGCTCCATATCGCCGGGCAGTCAACCGCGACGCAACCGACTCCTGGCTAACGTGACACAGGGGATAAGCGCGCCGACCATTACGCTCCGCACGTGTCCGCTGTAGCCATCCGGCCCTGGTTCCTATCCGTGGGTCTGGCCTTGGCTGCCGCAGCCTTGCCTTCGAGCGCGCATGGCGCCTCGTCGCCGACCGATGCGGCGGCCGCGCTGGCGGCCAAGTACCGTCCGGTGATGTTCCTGGCGCCGATCGAGCAGGCCTGCGACGTGGAAGAGGACTACGTTCCGGCGCCGGTCGACATCGTGCTCTCCAACCCTGCGGTCGAGCTGCGCCAGAAAGGCCACAGCAACCCTGTGCTTCGTGCACCCAAGGCCGCGGACCTGGTGGGGCTCGGCCCCGACTACTACCTGGACTACCCCGGCGATCCGACCGACGACGACTGCGCCTATGCGACCGACGGCGACCGGCTGATGCAGGGTCGCGAACCTGTCGTCTATGCGGATGTGAGCCGCGAGGAGGGCAGGCCCGGATTGGCCCTGCACTACTGGTTCTACTTCTACTTCGACATCTGGGTGAATGTGCACGAGGGTGACTGGGAGGGGATCCAGATCGACTTCGCGACAAGCTCGATCGACGAAGCGCTGCGCCAAGAGCCGGTCCAGGTGGCGTACGCCCAGCATGGGGGCGGCGAGCGTGCGGCCTGGACCAGCCGCAAGGTGCGCAAGGAGGGCAGCCGGCCCGTTGTCTACGTCGCGCCCGGATCCCATGCCAGCTATTTCACGCCCCGGGCCTACTTCGGGATCGGCGGCTGCGACGACACCAGCGACGCGGAGCGCCGAATAGACCCGAAGGTCGAGGTGCTGGCCGGCGAGGGCGATCCGGTGCCGGCGAACCAGGCCTGGGTCGACTTCGGTGGGCAGTGGGGCGACCCACGCGGGGGCCCGATGGGGCCGCGGCAGGCTGCTCGATGGAAACACCCTTTCACATGGGAGCGCACTCTCTCCCGGGATGCGGTCCCGCTGCCCCAAACACCGATCGTCGGTTCGGGCATCACGGCCGTCTTCTGCCCGCTGGGCAGGGAGCTGGGCAGCGCCTACATCGGTCTACTCCGCTATCCGCCGGTGCTGCCGTGGTTAGTACTGGCTCTGGTGCTCAGCCCATTCGGCCTGACCCTGCGCCGCCGCTGGACCGTTCTGACCGCCGAGCCCTTGCGAGCACGCCACTCAATCCGGAAGATCCCGCTGCTCGCCATCAACCTGTACGCGCGCCACGTACGTTCATTCGTTCCTATCGGCCTCGTCCCGGTGCCTTTCGCCGGCGCGAGCGCCCTGCTTGCGCTTGTTCACCTTTCGCCGGACGACTGGCTGCCCCAGGAGTTCGCTCGGGTGCTCGGCATACCGGGCCTGATCATCGCCTTCGTGATCACCGCGATGGTACAGTCCTCGACGGCCGCCGCCCTGGGCGAGATTGCCGCCGGGCGAGCGCCGAGCGCGGCTGGCGCGCTTGTGATCGCGATGCGTCGACTGAAGGTCGTCGTCCTGGCGCTGATGGGCACCGGTCCGCGGGTGCTGCTCTACGGAATTACTTTGATTGGAGCTCCATGGGCGCTGAAGCGGTACATCGACTGGTGCTTCACAATCCAGGCCGCCACCCTGACCGACTCCGGTCCGCGCGCCGCGTGGAGGCGCAGCGCCCACGTTGTCAAACGTTCTTGGTGGCGCACCCTCTTGTTCACGACGGCCGTCTGGGCGGTCGTGCTCAACGTGCCGGTGGTCCTGGCGCTCCCGCTGCTGTCGCTCTCTGCCAGCCAGCCCGAGCTGGTCGAACTGTTCGGTGTCATCGCCTATGGCCTGCTGTTCCCGCTGGCGGTTATCGCCAACACGCTGCTCTACTTCGATCTCGAAGCCCGGCGGCAGGTCGAGACAGAGCCCCTCCGGAGCGACGTAGCGACGGTTCGAAGCTGATGACCTTTTCCATGAGACGCGGCAACGCAGGATCACAGGCCGCCAATGCGGCGGGGCCCCTCGTAGCCACCCCGCCTGCCGATCGGCCTCAACTAGGCCGTCGTTTCGAGGGAGACTTCTCTGATATCCGGCCGACCATCGACTGTCCGCTGCGGTTCCGAGCTATCGCGAGAAACCTCTCGGCGATGCGGAGCCCATCCCGAGTTCCTTTGGTTTCTGTGTAGTAGTTCGTGTAGCAATCCGCGCGAGACACGGTTGACATATCGTCAGCTTCGACAACTAAAAGGGAGGAGGATGTGCCCAGCAATGGATGCGCAACGCAATCGCCAGGCTCTTGACCGATGGTTTCGCGCGTTCAACGCGAAACAGTTCGATGAACTGGCCGCGTTGCTTGCCGATACAGCCCACGACGACGTGATCCAGGAATGGCCACAATCGGGCGAGAGAATAAGAGGCAAAGACAACATCATGGCTGTCCTGGAGAACTACCCCGGCCTCCCGCAAGCGACAGTCAGCGGCCTTCGAGGCAGTGAGGACAAATGGGTTCTAACGCCGTCGTGGACACCTTTGCGGATTGTCGGCACCGGCGACCACTACACCGTGGAGGGCCGGGTAGCCTACCCGAACGGCGAGGTTTGGAATGTCATCGACCTCTTCGATTTCCGCGACGGGAAAGTCATCAAGATCACCGAGTACTTTGCGGCCCCATTTCCCGCAGCCGAATGGCGAGCGAAATGGGTCGAAAGATTCGACCCGACAACGCACGGACGGAGTAAGGCCTGACGGCACGCGAAGTCGCTCATTGAGCATTGCCCCGCGAGCGAAACATGTGAGTGAGCCCCACCGCCGGTTGCCGCACTAAGGGGATCTGGAGTCGCCTTTGCACGTCGGAATCCGAGCCGCGTATGAAGCGCGGCCGTTTGACAGCCGCTCTCGGCAGCCGTAGGCTCGATCTGGCGACGCAAACTCGGCGTCGCAAGCCTGGCTGGGGGGAGATGAAAGTGCGCGGTTTGATGATGCGTTCCGCGTTCGCGCTCGTCGCGATCCTGTCGACCATCTTGCTTGCAGGTCAGCCGGCGCTCGCAGCCCGGCCGACCCCTGTGAAGCAGGCGACCGTCATCGGCACCGGCGGCGCCGCCGCGAGCGTCGATCCGATCGCGACCAGCGTGGCCATCGACATCCTTCGCCGAGGCGGCAACGCAGTCGACGCCGCCGTCGCCGCAGCGGCCGCGCTTGGAGTCGTCGAGCCTTTCTCCTGCGGTCTGGGCGGCGGTGGGTTCATGGTCATCTACAGCGCGCGCGACGGTCGAGTCTTCACGCTGGATGGACGCGAGACGGCGCCGTCGGCATTCCGCGCCGACAGCTTCATCGACCCCTCGACAGGATTACCGATCTCCTTCGCCGAGGGCGTGACCAGTGGCCTGGGCGTCGGAGTTCCCGGCACTCCGCGGTTGTGGGAGCAGGCGCTCGCCAGATACGGAACGATCCCTCTCGCTGCAGCCCTCGCTCCTTCCATCGGAATCGCGCGGAGCGGGTTCGAGGTCGACCAGACGTTCCACGACCAGGTCGCTTCGAACCAGGACCGCTTCAAGGACTTCAGCTCGACCAGGGATCTTTACCTGCCGGGCGGCGACGCACCTGCCGTGGGTTCGATCTTCCGCAACCCGGATCTCGCTGGGACCTACCAGACGCTGGCGGGGCACGGGATGGATGCGTTCTACGGCGGGGATGTCGCCAATGCAATCCTGACGACCGTCCAGCATCCGCCACTGCTGCCCGGCGCCACGCGCAACGTGCGGCCCGGGTTGATGACGGCCGGCGATCTTGCGAGCTACCAGGCGATCTCGCGGGCGCCGACAGACATCCACTACCGCGGCTACGAGGTCTTCAGCATGGGTCCGCCGTCGAGCGGCGGCTCGACGGTGGGCGAGGCGCTCAACATCCTCGAGGGTTTCGACCTCGGCTCGCTTCCTCGGGCGCAGGCGCTTTACCTGATGCTGGAGGCGTCGAAGCTCGCGTACGCCGACCGCAACAAGTACCTCGCCGACCCCGACTTCGTGAGCGTGCCCCTACAGGGCCTGCTCTCTGACGCCTACGCGGCGCAGCGCCGGGCTCTCATCGGCGCGACCGCGCTTCCGGTCCCCGTCGCGCCCGGCGATCCCTCGCCGTTCAATTCCTCTACCACGCACCTCACGGTCAGTGATCGTTTCGGCAACGTCGTCTCGTACACCTTCACGATCGAGCAGATCGGCGGCAGCGGCATCGTCGTGCCGGGTCATGGGTTCTTGCTCAACAACGAGCTCACCGATTTCAACTTCGTGACGGGCACAGCGAACTCACCGGCGGGAGGCAAGCGACCACGCTCGAGCATGTCGCCAACCATCGTGCTGAAGGACGGCAAGCCGATTCTTGCGCTCGGCTCGCCGGGCGGGGCCTCGATCATCACCACCGTCCTGCAGATGCTGCTGGAGCGGTTGGACCTGGGCCGGACGCTTCCCGGCGCCATCGCAACCGCGCGGATCTCCCAGCGGAATTCCTCCACCACCCAGGCCGAGCCCGCTTTCTTCGGCACGCCCGAACGGCTGGCGCTGGAAGCTCTTGGCGAGAAGTTCAGCTCCACGCCTGAGATCGGAGCCGCGACAGGGATCGAGTTCCTGTCCGACGGGATGGTCCTGGCTGCCGCCGAGCCGGTTCGGCGCGGCGGAGGCAGCGCAATGGTGGAAGTACCTCAGCCTTAGCCGGGGAGAGTCAAAACCGGCGCTCACCTATACAGTAGGCAGTGCGGCTCGGCATCGAGTCGATGCTGGGGAAGGAGGCTGCGGGACGTGGTACTGACGAGTCGCGTCAGCTTTGCCCACGCTGACACGCGTCCGCGCATGCGAATCCTGGTGCCGGTGTTGATGGGCCAGATGGCACGCCCGGTGATCAGCATTGGCGACGCGCTTGCGATTTCGCCGGGTGCGTCGGGCATCCTACTCGCCCTCGTAGAAATTCGAACGGGCCGCGACAACGAGGTTTTCGCACAGGAGCACCGGCGACGCGACATGCTGCGCTGGGTGGCGGGCCTCGAGTACGACAGTGATGTGCGCCGACGTTTGCACCTCAGCCTGCGCATGACCGCCAATGCCGCCAGCAGCGTTCGCGATGCTGCGGCAGAAAACGAAGTCACGAGCATGGTGCTCGAATGGCCGACGGTCGAAAGCGCACGACGTCACGGTCTCATCGACCTCACGCGCCAACTCCTGACCGACCATGGATTCGACCTGATGTTTGTCCGCGCGAATCCGCGAACTCCGGACCTGGCGATCGCGCCCCGATCGATTCTGGCTTCGATTCGCGGCGGCCCCAGTGCTCGCGCCGTGGCCTCTACTGGAGCGAGGCTGGCCGATGCTTTCGGCAGCTCGTTGACCCTGCTCCACGTGCAAACGGACACCCAGCACCCCGACCGCTCGCGCCGGGAATGGGACAGCTTCGAGCAGATCGTCGAGGAGCTGCGGCGGCCCGTAACGCAGGTGCGCGTGGTCCGTCACGACAGTCCGGCGGCCGGCATCATGGAAGAGGCTCCCGGCCATGACCTGATCGTCATCGGATCGCGGCTCAACCAGTCCAATGCCGGCGCATTGCTTGGTAGGGAAATTGATCGGATGCTTCGACGCCTCGATACCTCCGTGGTGATGGTCCGTGCCAAGGCCGTGGCACCGTTCATATCGAACCGCCAGGCCAACGGCAGCGAAAGGTGAGCTCGACCGAACCAACTGCAGCTCATCTGGCGATCGGTCGCGATGCGGCGAGGCTGTTGGGCGAGTTCTCACCGATCATCCTCAGCAACCGCGCCCCCCTCGCACCAACAACCGAAGGACGGCTTGTGCCGGGCGCCGGAGGTCTGGTCAAGGCCCTGACATCGCTGGCGAGCGCCACCAGGGCCACCTGGGTCTCGGCCGCGCGGACGGACGCCGAACGAGAGGTCGCGAACGCCGGAGTGCCCATCAGCTCGGACGATGAGTCCGATCACGCTTTTCCGATCTTTTTCGCGCCCACCGACCCCGAGGCGTACCAGCTCCACTATTCGGTGATCAGCAATCCGCTGATCTGGTTCGCTCACCATTACCTCTGGAACATCTCGCTCGATCCGGTCGTCGACCGCGGCATTTACAAGGCATGGTTTGACGGTTACCGAGTAGTCAACGCGGCGATTGCTGAACGTGCGGTATCGCTCGCCCGAGAGCTACCCCGCCGGCCGCTGTTTCTGACTCAGGACTACCAGCTCTACCTGACTCCCGAGCTAGTACGTTCCGCGCTGCCGGATGCGGTGCTGCAACACTTCATCCACGTGCCGTGGCCCGAACCAAGGTACTTCAAAGTGCTCCCGACCTCGATGCGGGAGCCGATCCTCAAAGGTCTCCTCGCGAACGACATCATCGGGCTGCAGACCAGTCTTGACGTGCACAACTTCTTGCGCTGTTGCGACGAGCTGATGGGCCTGCGGGTTGCCGAAGCGGAGGGCGCCGTGCTGTACGGCGGCAGGCTCGTCTGGATTCGCGCATACCCGGTCTCGATCGATTTCGATGCGATGGTGCAGCTCGGTGAATCGCCTGCGGTCCGCGCGATCGAGGATGAGGTGGCGTCGTGGCGACCCGAAAAGCTCATCGTCCGTGTCGACCGCACAGATCCGGCGAAGAACCTGGTCCGCGGATTTCTCGCTTACGAGCGTTTGCTGGAGGACCATCCAGAACATCACGGTCGGGTCGCGTTGTGGGCCTTCCTGCAGCCGTCGCGACAGGATGTCGATGCGTATCGCGACTATCTCAAAGTGGTCATTGCGACGGTCGACCGAATCAACTCGCGCTTCGGCCGGCAGGACTGGACACCCACCAGGCTCGACCTCGGTGAAGATCTGCACCGGGCGGTCGCCGCCTATCGGAGCTACGACGCGCTGCTGGTAAATCCGATCCTCGACGGAATGAACCTCGTCGCGAAGGAAGGTCCTGTGGTCAACCAACGCTCGGGCGTACTGGTCCTTTCGGAATCGGCGGGCGCCCACGAGGAGCTGGGCGCGTACGCGATCAGCATCAACCCGTTCGACGTGGAGCTGACCGCGCGGGCCCTGCAGAGGGCTCTTGAGATGGGACTCCCGGAGCGCAATGACAGATCGCACGCGATCAAGCAGATAGTCGCCATCAACGACGTGGCCCGCTGGATCCGTCACCAGCTCGAAGACATCCGTTCCGTGGCGCCGCGACTGCACGAACGGCGCGTCACGACCGAGCCAAGGCGGGTTGGCTCGGACAGTGTCGTCTGATTAACGATTCCGGCGTCCGTGTGTAGCGTTATCGAGAGATGGCCCCTCGGCGTGTGAAGCTCGGGGTGCTTGCGTGGCCCCAGTACACAGACTGGGCCTCGTTGCGCGACGCAGGCGCCGCCGCTGATCGCGTCGGACTGGATTCGCTCTGGACCTGGGATCATCTGTACCCGATCGTCGGCTCACCAGAGGGCCCCGAGTTCGAGGGTTACATGACAATCGCCGGTTGGGCGAGTGTCACCGAGCACGTAACCCTAGGCCTCCTCGTCGGCGCCAACACGTTTCGCAACCCCGCCCTGGTCGTGAAGATGGTGACGGCCCTCGATCACATAAGTGGCGGCCGAGCAGTCCTCGGCCTAGGCGGGGCCTGGTTTCAGCTCGAGCACGACGCGTTTGGCTTCGACTTTGGATCCAGCACAGGTGAGCGACTCGATTGGCTCGACGAGGCAGCGATGATCGTCCGCGGCATGCTGGATGGACGGCGACCCAGCGGACGTCGCTTCTACGCCGCGCGTGAAGTCCGAAACGATCCGCCTCCTCTGCAGCGCCGACTGCCGTTTCTGATTGGTGGCGCTGGTGAGAAAAAGACTCTGGCCACTGTCGCCCGTTATGCGGACATCTGGAACGTAGGGGGCGACGTGGAAACGGTTCGCCACAAGGATGAGGTTCTTCGCCGTTGGTGCAAGGAAGTCGGCCGCGAAAGCGATGAGATCGAGCGCACGCTGCTACCCGGCGTGGTAGTGGTCCGGCGTACCGAACGCGAGGTCAACGATGTCGTCAAACAGATCCGGCGAATCAACCGCGGCTGGGAGGACGAACCCGAGCAGGCGGGCACGCCGGAACAGATCGTCGAGCGGCTGGCCCCATATCTCGCCCTCGGCTTTCACGCCATGCACTTCGACTTTCCCGCACCGTTTGATCAGGAGACGCTGGAGCTGCTCGTGACAGAAGTGCGCGCTGGTCTCGAAGCTGAGCTGAAGGCTCGCTGAGCCGGCGGTGACCCTGGATCAGTGACCGGGCGAGGCTTCACTCGGGTCTGGTCATTCCGCTGGCCTGAGGCGTAGGCGGTAAGCGGCCGGGGTGCGTTCGCTAGACCTGGCGCCTGGACGGTAGTAGGCTCAAGGCGCTTTCTTCGGACCTGAAGATGAGGTGAGGTCCAATGTCACGTAGTCCACGTGGTCCAATTCCCGAGCTCAGTCGTCGCGACGTGCTCAAGCTCGGTGTTCTGGCAGGAGTAGGAGCCTCGATGGCTGGGCTCGTCGGCGTCGAGAGCGTCGCCGTCGCAGCCGCAAGGTCCGATCTCAACGAGAAGCCTTTGGTCGAGCTCCAGAGCATGATGGCCAATGGCGACGTCAGTGCAGTGGAGCTGCTCGACTTCTACCTGCAGCGCATCCACCTGCTTGATCAGTCAGGCCCGAAGGTGAATTCGATCATCGAGATCAATCCCGATGCCAGGAGCATCGCGCAGGCCCTGGACCGCGAGCGGCATACGACCGGCGCCCGCGGACCCCTGCACGGAATCCCGGTCCTGCTCAAGGACAACGTGGACACACACGACAAGATGCAGACGGCAGCCGGGTCGCTGGCGCTCGTCGGGATCCCCGCGCCGTCGCACGATGCGACGGTTGCCGCCACGCTCCGCCAGGCCGGCGCCATCATCCTCGGCAAGGCCGGCCTCAGTGAATGGGCCAACTTCCGCGGCGTGGCCTCGACGAGCGGCTGGTCTGGTCGAGGCGGTCTCTGCAACAACCCATACATCATCGATACGAATCCGTCCGGCTCCAGCTCTGGGTCAGCTGCCGCAGTGTCCGCCAACTTCACTGCGGTGGCCATTGGCACGGAGACTGATGGAAGCATCGTCGGGCCGGCGAACAATTGCGGCGTGGTCGGGATCAAGCCCACCGTCGGTCTCGTCAGCCGCGCGGGAGTGATCCCTATCTCGCACACCCAGGACACCGTTGGGCCGCATGGGCGAACCGTGGCCGACGCGGCCGCTGTGCTGACTGCGATCGCTTCACGCACGGCCGACGTTCGCGATCCCGCCACCGCGGGCGTTCCGCTCGGTTGGCGAGGCACCGGCCGAGTCAGGCCGCCCGTCCCGAGCGACTACACAGCCTTTCTCGACGCGAACGGGCTGCGCGGTGCAAGGATCGGAGTCGCGCGCCAGTACACCGGACCCAACCTGAAGATGGGCGCACTGTTCGACAAGGCCCTGGACCTGATGACCGCTGCCGGCGCCCACCTCATCAATGTCGATTTCGCGCATTTCGATGAGATTTTCTCGTTCGCCGCCGAGATCAACGTCTTGTTCTTCGACTTCCACCAGGACCTGAACGCTTACCTGGCCAGCCGAACCGGCACGTCGATCCACACGATCGACCACGTCGTGGCGTTCAACACGGCACATGCGGACACCGAGCTCAAGTACTTCGGACAGGAGCTGATGGAGGCGGCGCGGGACACGGATATTCATGATGCGGCGACGATCGCCGCCTACAACGCCGCCCTCGACACCGATCAGCTCATTGGGGCTACCGAGGGCATCGACGCACTGATAGCCGCCAACTCGTTGGACGCCATCGTCGCCCCGACGGACAGCCCGGCCTGGACGACCGACCTCGTCAACGGAGATCACTTCACTTCGTCAGGATCGCCTTCGCCGGCGGCGGTCGTCGGTTACCCGATCATCAATGTCCCGTCTGGCATGAGCTATGGCCTGCTGCCGGTCGGGGTTTCGCTCTTCAGCACGGCGTTCAGCGAACCGACGCTCATCAAGCTGGCATCAGGTTTTGAGCACGCTGCGCAGGCCAGGCGGCAGCCCACCTTCATCCCGACATTTCCCGCCAACCCAGCATCCGGCGGCGGTCACGGAAGCAGGCACGGCCGGTTGCGGATTCCAAAGGACGCACGACCGGGCATGTTCTGACCTGGTCAACAGTTCGTTTGTCTCCGTAGCCTTCGGGCCCCGAAACGACTGGCGAGACCACTCGTTTCTGAATATGCTCAGTCGCGTGATCAAGTCCGTTTCTTCAGCCCTTCTCTATGTCGCCGATCCTGAGCGCTCCAGCCGGTTCTACCGGAACCTCATGCTCTTCGAGGCGAAGAAGTAGGGCGGCGGCTGCGGATCAGCCGGGACGGCTGCGCGGACAACTGCCGTCCCGCACCGGTTGGGCGCTCACGCAGGCCTGGCCATGGCCAGAACCTGCTCGCGTGTCACCTCCATCTTGTGCGCTTCACGGCCGTGGCGCTGAACAACTGGTACCAGCGTGTCCTCGGTCCCGCGGGCCTCGAATCCGCAGTCGCACCGGACTACCAGCTCGATCTCGGCGGGATGCTTCCTGGAAGGCACAGCGTCTAAACCTCCGGCGCGCAGGCTATCACCACTTATTCCAGCCGGGGTCGACCCATACCTTGACTTCGGGTTGACCCTCGAACATGCGGCCGAAAAACTCCTGGATCTGGGGGCTCCCGGCGAAAGCCTGGGCCTGCTCGGCTGACTGCCACGTATCGATGCCAAGGAACTCGCGGCGATCCTGTGGGTTGAGATAGACGACGTGCGAAATGTCCCCCGCCTGTCGCGCCATGTCCTTGGTGGCCGACGTGACCTCATCGTGAATCTGCTGAATCGTCGCCGGCTCAGCCTTGAGACGAGCGCGAATGGTGATTGTCACTGCCACTTCCAATTCCTCCTTGCCAACCGCGGCGTCCCATTGCGCCGGCGAGTCCACACTAGGAACAGGCGATTGGAGAAACTTTGGCGATGCTGCGGATCTACCTGACGGGGGATCTGTGCTTGAGCAAGGATGGCATGCTGCTCCGCGCGGGCCGCTTGCCTGGACGCCAGGGACGCCGCCTGTTTGTCTACCTCGCACTCGAGCGCAGTCGGCCGGTTACTCGGGACGAGCTGGTCGAAAGCCTGTGGCCGCAGCAGCCACCGACGGCGTTTGACATGGCCTTGAGTGCGATCGTCAGCAAATTGCGCAGTCTCCTGGAGCAGCTGGGACTTGACCGCCGAGCCCTGACAGCGGCGTCCGGCTGTTACAGGCTCGAGCTGCCGGCCGGTTCGTGGATCGACATCGAGACGGCAAACGAGTCGGTTCACATGGCCGAAGCGGCGCTGCTTGCCGGCGATACGCGAGCGGGGTATGGACCTGCCGTTGTTGCGTGCGCCATATTGCGCCGGCCGTTCCTGCCAGGCGAGGACGCCCCGTGGATCGAGACGCGGCGTGGCATTCTGCGCAATTCACTGCTGCGTGCGCTGGATTGCCTCGCCCAGATCCACGGCATGAATGGAGAGCGCGCGCTCGCACTCCGCGCCGCGCAGGATTCGGTCGAGCTCGAGCCATTCCGCGAAGAGGGTCACCGGCGGCTCATGCTCATTCACCAGGCCTCCGGCAACAGAGCCGAGGCGGTGCGCGCCTACGCGAAGCTCCGGTCTTTGCTCGAGGCCGAACTAGGGACGAGTCCAAGCCCTGAGACCCGGAGGCTCTTGGACACGATGAACTGACAACCTGTCGACAGTGTCGGAAACGCCGACCGGGTCGCTACCGCCCAGTGAGCTTGGAATTCTGCTGGCGGCGCCCGATCAGAAATTTCCGTGCGTGAAGATTCATGCCGTTACAGGGGGCGAGTTAGGGTCAGCCACAGGAGGGCGAGCGCAACAACGCGAACGCGTGGGGGGCGCAACCAACAGCGGTTGCACCGCATTGGCATCAGGACGTTGTCGGTTGTCCGACGTGAGCCGATCTTGTCGGCACACTCACGCTCCGCCGGGCGGACTTGGAACATGAAGTCAGCGAGCGACACGTCGACGGACTACCGGCCAGATTGACAACACAATCACGAGCAGAGGTAGCCCCCAGATCAGGTTCCATGTGACCAGCGGGATCCATTCGGCACTGATCGCCGTGTCAGGGGTCAGATTTGCGACGAAGACATCAGTCATTGCCGCCACACCTGCTCCTAAGACCATTGCAACCGCACCCACTGCAGCTGCGGCAAGGATGGTCAGCCATTGCCTGCGAACGCGAGAGACCACTAACGGTGCGAGGCCCGCCACCACCCCCACCAATCCGTTGCCCAGCGACCAGTTCCAATAGAAGCCAAACGTAAGTAGGTCAGAGCCCGTGCTGCCCAAGAAGCCGACAAGGAAGCCAACGATCGGCCCGAACAGGACGCCACAGAGGACGGGGATGGCAATTCCCGGCCGCACCACTTCGAGACCGGGAAAGTTCAGATGCTCGGTCATCAAATTCGCGGCAGCGTAAGCAGCAGAACCCGCCGCGACATAGAGGAGTTTCCTCACGCGCGGGCTGTTTCGGCGACCCATCGAACCAATGTCGGAAGCGCCTGCGGATTAGAGGGCGGGTCGTCCAGTAGCCCATGACCGGCGCCTGGGAAAACGACCACGGTGAAGTCCCTGCCCTGCGCTTTCAGGCTCCGGAGCACGGCCATGCACTCGTCAGCCGGGATCGACTTGTCGGCGCCGCCGTAGGCCCAGATCCCCGGAATCGACATCTGCGCGAGCGACGGACGTGGGTCGAAGCCAGAAGGGCCTGCCCGCTTTAGGCGATATGAGATCGCCTGCTTCGAAAGCACGCCGCCACCGCTGCCCTCCTCACCCGTCAGGAGGCTGTAGAGGAGCTCCTCGCCCTGGCTGACCGCCGGTGCATCGGCCAGCGCGGTAAACGCGACGCTTTTCGAGCGAGCCGCGGCCAGGGGCACGATCCAGCCGGCCTGGCTTGCACCCAAGAGGCCGACGTGGCGCGGATCGATCTCCGGCATCGCTCGCAGCGTGTTTACCGCGCCGACGGCATCAGCCGCCAAGAGGTTGAAGTGGCCGTAGTCGCCCGGGCAGCACGTGCCCTGCGATTCCCCGACGCCGCGCTTGTCATAGGACAGGAATGCCACTCCCGAGTCCAGGAACTTGGCCACCATCGGCCCGAAAGCCAGTCGCCTGTGTGGCCCGTCACCCGAGACCCACACAACCGCCGGATGCGGGCCGGCAGCCAAAGGCAGGTAGGCGGTACCACTGAGCCCCACCCCCTCGCAAGCGAATCGCACCGAGACTTCGCTGTGGTCGCCTGACGCCTGGACCGCACTGAAGCTGGGGTTTGGGGCGTTGCAGCGGGCGTTATCCGGGTCTGAAGCAGTTTCGCCGCAGCCAAGCGGAATGGCAAGTGCGACCGCTGCTGCCATCCACAGGCATCGTCTCGTGCGCATGGCGTCACGATTTTGCATCTGGAAGGCGTGCCGTGACGATGCAGCTTGGCCTCAAAGTCCAAGTCGCCGGCCAGGTGCCGGTAGAGCAGAATTCGAGGGCCGACCATGAACGCCGCGTTCCTGGGGATACCTGGGCCTCTGTGGGGCGGAATCTGTCTGGGCCTGGCGGTGCTATTTGCGGTGGTTTGGCCGTCAAGGTTCAGGTCGGAAGGAGTCGCCCGCACCATCCTGCGCTGGGGCCACGCGATGGTATGGGTCTTGCTTGCGTTGTGGATCTTCCTGCGAACTTGGACCCCTGACCTGGGGGTGGCGAACGTGCTGCCTCTGTTGGCTGGTATTGCCTATGCCGCTTTTGTCATGACTCTCGTGACGGCGGCTCGCCGCCGGGTCTAGATTGAAATCGCCACCGGCAACCTGGCTCACCTGCCTGCTGCTCGGCGTCATGGCTGCCATTCCAGTCGAAGGCGCGGTCAAAGCTGCCGCGGTGCGGGTGGCCTCCGAGCCACATGCGGCTGACATGGACGTACAAGAGCTGACGAACTTCATGAACCAGTTCATGGCGAGCGGCCTCGGCCGGTTTCACTCTCCCGGCGCCAGCGTCGTCGTCGTGAAAGACGGCGCCGTCATCCTTGAGAAGGGATACGGGTACGCCAATCTCAAGCAGCAGAGCCGATTCACACCGAGCACACGATTCCGCGCAAAGTCTGTCTCCAAGACGTTCACCGCCACCGCAGTCATGCAGCTGATGGAGGACGGTCAGGTTGCGCTCGATGTCCCGGTGACCTCATATCTTCGAGGCTTCGCGCTGCCTGGTGGCAACGACCCTCCGATCACGCTGGCCCAGCTTCTAACACAGACCAGCGGCATCGGCGACCGCGCGGTCGGCACGATGACCAGCGATCGGACAGACGCTTCCAACCTCCGGCGCTACCTGCAAGCCGACATGCCTCCACGCATCGCTGAGCCGGGGAAGGTCTTCAGCTATACGGATCACGGGATCTCCCTTGCCGGACTCACCGTCGAGGAGGTGTCCAGGCTGCCATTCGGCCGCTACATGCAAGAGCGGATCCTGGGTCCCCTCGGCATGACTCAAAGCGCCTTCGATCCTCCCCTGGAAGGGCAGCCCGACCTCGCCGTTGGCTATCAGTATGTGAGCGGTTCGTACCGGCCAGCGCCAGTTGGCTATTTCTATGTCGCCCCGGCGGTCTCGCTGGTGACTACCGGCGCAGATATGGGGCGGTTCCTGGTTGGCATGTTGGGAGGATCTGCAGACACGCCTCCGATACTGCTCCCCGAGACGGTCCGGCTCATGGAGAGCAAGCACTTCGCCTTGCAGCCAGATGGCCCAGGCGTCGCATATGGACTCTACGAGTGGCCCGAGATCGGTGAGCGGGTGCTCGTCCACGGTGGGCTGGGCCATGGCTTCAGCAACCTGCTCGTACTCCTGCCCGACCGCCGAGTGGGTTTCTTCGTGGATACAAACAGCGACGAGCCGGAGCTCAGGTATGCACTGCTGCGCGCTTTCATGGATCGCTTCTATCCTGGTCGGTCAACGGCGCCGAGACCGATCGCCGAGCGTGACCTTGAGCGATTCACGGGCGTCTATAGCGATTACCGCTACGAGGGCCGGATCGAGGCTTTGAAAGAGCTGTTCGACCAGGGAGCCATCAGCGTGAATGGAGGTCGAACACTCTCAGTTTCCTGGGTTCCCGGGCGCTGGATCGAAGTTGAGCCCCTGGTCTTCCAAGATCTGGACGATCCGAACCAACGCATGTCGTTCCAGACCGACGCGAGCGGCCGGGTCACGCAAGCATATGGGCCGCATGACGATGGTTATCGCAAGGTACCGTGGTACAGATCGCTGTTGGCCTATGCCGTTGGGGTTCTCCTGTTCGCGCTCCTGTTTCTCTCGGCACCGATAACCTGGCTTGGCTCGGCACTTTGGCAGCGGCGGCGCAAACCTACCGAGCCCAGATTGGCCAAGGCTGCAAAGAGTTTGGCGACCCTGATGTCGGTCCTGAATCTGGTCTTTTTGGTTGGGATTCCGGTCTCCCTTCTCCCTTATGCCGGGCTCAATGGAACCCAGCTCGACTTCGGGCCGCCAGCGACCATACAGGCTCTCTTTGCTGTGCCACTGGCCACAACGGCACTTGCCGTCATCCTCGCGGCTGGGGTGGTGATCGTCCTCTGGGAGAAGACATGGAGTCGGTTGGGACGAATCCACCTCACTGCGATCGCGACTGGTGGCCTGCTGTTCCCAGGGTTTCTCAGCTTTTGGAACCTGCTCGGCTTGGTCGGCTAGCCATTGACCGCGGCCCCGGCGCTCTCGGTAGACCGTGGCGCGCGTTCAATTCGATTGTCGACCTGGTGTCGGCGGGAGGCTTCCCGGCCAGCCCGAATTGAGGCGAATCGCTCCTGGTCGATATGCCGCGACCACATCAATGATCTGTAGTGTCGGACCGGCGGCCGGCTCACAGCCGAATCCCGGGCCCGGACCAACGCCTTCGCTTCGCGATGTTGATCGCCGACAGCCCGGATACGATCGGAAGGACCCGATGCTCGCGATGGACATGCAGTTGACCGCCGAACAGGCCCTCGACGAATGCCGCCGGCGCGGACTCGTCGTCCAGAGCGAGCGCGAGCTGGCCGGTCGCACCGGCAGCCGGCACTGGCACCTCCGAATCCCGGGACGCCCAGGAACTTTGGAGCTCAGCGAGTGGCAGGGAAGGGTGTGGGTGAAGGTGCACCCATTACGGGATGGCGGTTGGGCAAAAGACTTCGCGCGCGTGCTCAGCCTGATCCGCTGAACCATTGGGCCCTCCATAAACCTCCCGTCTGGCGTAGATTCGGGCCGGCCAGTGGCACGGTTGCCCGATCGCAAGGACATGCTGCTCGAGGCCGGGCTGACGCTCGCCTCCGAACTGTCGCTACCGATAGTCCTGCAGCGAATCGTCGATCTTGCGGCGCAGGTTACGGACGCCCGCTACGGCGCGCTCGGCGTGATCGGTGAGCGCGACACGCTGGTCGAATTTGTCACGACGGGGATTCCCGCCACCAAGCGTCGGGCGATCGGCAACGTGCCCACGGGAAGGGGGGTGCTCGGTGTCCTCATCCACGAGCCGAGACCGGTGCGGATCAAGAACATCGCCGACCACCCTCAATCGGTCGGCTTTCCCGCGAATCATCCGCCGATGCGATCGTTCCTAGGCGCACCGGTCCAGGCCATGGGCCGCGTCTTCGGAAACATCTACCTTGCTGAGAAGCGGTCGGCCGAAGAGTTCAGCCAGGAAGATGAAGATTCACTCGTCATCCTCGCCACCCAGGCCGGAGTGGCGATCGCCAACGCTTCCCTGTATGAAGAAGTCCACTCTCGCGAGCGATGGCTCGACGCATTGCGCGACATCATGTCGAGCGTCCTCAGCGGCGCAAGAACGGAGTCGCTTCTCGACACGATCGCGAAGCGCGCGCGCGACCTGGCGGCTGCGGACGCGGCGACCGTCATGACCAGCAGCGCCACGCCCGGCCAGCTCGTCGTCTCAGCGGCTGCCGGCTCGCATGCCAATGAGCTTCGTGGCCACGCCGTTCCGCTCGAGGGCTCGATCTCCGGCGCCGTGATCCGCTCCGGCCAGGGAATGATCTTCGACGACGTCAGCCACGACCCCCGCGGCCATCAGCCGATCATCAGCCTGGGTCGACACGGGCCTGCGTTCTTCGTCCCACTCCGCGTCCCTGGCGGCGTTGCCGGCACCCTGATGGTCGCGAATCTGAAGGGAGGAAAACCGTTCACAGAAGAGACAAGACGTCTCGTTGCGAGCCTCGCCGACTCGGCCTCGGTGGCTCTCGATTACGACCGTGTTCAGTCCGAGTTGCGCCGCCTGAGCGTGCTCGAGGAGCGCGAGCGGATCGCAAAAGAGCTGCACGATGGCATCATCCAGTCCCTGTTTGCAGTGGGTATGAGTCTTCAGGGCACCGCACTGACCACTGGAAAGACCGAAGCCACCGAACGCATCGAAAGGGCCGTCGAGCAGCTCGACGGCGTGATCGGCGATCTCCGCAACTACATCTTCGGTTTGCGGCCAGGGATCCTCGCCGATCGCCAGCTGGACCAGGCGCTCCACCGTCTTGGTGAAGAGATGCAATCCAGGTCACGCGAACACGTCGTCGATGTGTCTGTCGATGCCGCGTTGGCGGCGATGCTTTCCACGCGGTCGGCTGACATCGTGCAGCTGACCCGGGAAGCGCTGTCGAACGTCGCGCGGCACGCGAAGGCTGCGCACGCGTCGGTTCGCCTCGAGCGCAAAGGCTCGCAAGCGGTCTTATACGTCGAGGACGACGGTGTCGGGTTCCGGCCCAGCAACGATTCGCCCGGGAACGGGCTGCGCAACATGCGTGAACGGGCGACCAGGCTTGGCGGAGCTCTGGAAATCACAAGCGCGGCAGGCACGGGGACCGCGCTTCGCGTCACTTTTCCGGTTTAGGGCCGGACGGCCCTGCACATCCGGGGCGCCGGACATTGGCGCCCCGCGTGCGAGGGTGCGACCATAGCGAGGATGTCCACCGCTCGCATTCGCATCATGCTGGTCGACGATCACGAGGTTGTGCGGGACGGAGTCAAGTCCCTGATCAACGTCAACGACGACATGACGGTGGTCGCGGAAGCCGGCACCGTCGGCGAAGCGATCGCCCAGGCGGAGCGAACGCGTCCGGACGTGGTTGTAATGGACGTGCGCCTGGCGGACGGTAGCGGCATCGAGGCGACGCGCGAGATCCGTGCCAAGCTTGAGCGGACCCAGGTCCTGATGCTGACCTCGTTCGCGGACGACGAGGCGCTCTTCGCTTCGATCATGGCCGGGGCGTCCGGCTACGTCTTGAAACAGATCCGCGGCGGCGAGCTCGTGCGGGCGATCCGGGAAGTGGCGGCGGGAAAGAGCCTGCTCGACCCGGACGTCACCAGATCTGTTCTGGACCGGCTGCGTAAGGGAAAGACGATGCGGGACGAAAAGCTGGCGAGGCTTTCAGCCCAGGAGGAGAGGATCCTCACGCTCGTCGCACGAGGCATGACCAACGGGCAGATCGGGAAGGAGCTAAAGCTTGCCGAGAAGACGGTGAAGAACTACGTCTCGACGATACTGTCCAAACTGGAGGTCGCCCGTCGCGCGGAGGCCGCGGCTTATCTCGCACGGCATACGACGACGCCAGGAGCGTAGGAAGAAACAGGCCGGATCGGCTTCTTCGCGATCGGCTCCGCAAGGCTTCCAATAAAACAGCTCCGGCGGGTTTGACCCCGTCGGAGCTTGCCGTCCGTAAGAGCTGTCACGCGGCAACTTGCTGCGCGACCTTGATCCTTGCGGGCCTCCGAGCAGCCACGACGAGCTCGAACATGAGTGCGCCCAGCACTGCGATTGAAGCGAACAGAAGACCGATCGCTGCGAAGATCGTGTAGGTCCCGATCGTCCACCAGCCATACGAGTTGAGCAGCATCCCGCGCAGGGTCTCACCCTGGAAGAGGGTGGTCTTCTGGGCGTTGAGCGTGGTCAGCTGCGCCTGCATCGCTGCGTAGTTGGGGTCGTCCTTCGGGGTCACCCCAATCTGCTTGCTGAGAGCGCTCGCCTGGCTGCTCACCTGGGCGTAGGTCTTGCCGCCGGCAACTCCCTGCAGGTGCACCCCGATGAAGTCGTTGGCGTAGATACGAGCCTGGTTGCCGTCGGTCACCTGGTTGCCGGCCTGGTCGCGGATTTCCTGCTGAAACTTCGCGGGATCTAGCGCACCGCCTGGCGTCACCTGGTCTGTTCCAGGGAAAAAGATCTGCTGCGCGGTCAGCTCGTCGCGGACCTGGCTGGTCACGAAGCTGCCCTGCATGAACGCGAAGCCCGCGGCTGCCGCGAGCACGACCACTATGACTGCCTGAAGACTGACGATTCGCCACCTGATTGCCGAGTTCATGACTATTTCCTCCTGGACCCTTTTGCGAGAGGTTGATTTGCTTGAGCTCTGGACGGCTCGATTTCAATGTTGGCCTCCGTGCGGCGATGGAGTTTGTGCCGGGTGGCCCCTCGCGAGGGGCCGATGTACCTCTCTCAAGAGGGACCTTCGGCCCTAATAGGCCAGAGCTGGCGTTCGTCGGGCCGGGTCGGCATCCGCCGGCCGGGTTCCCCTGTGCATCGTTCGCAGCCTTTCTGGCAGTCGATCCGTCCAAACGGGATGCGGGCCTGAGGGCCCATCCAGGCAGTGCCCTTCGACTCTCAGGATTAGCGCGAATCTGAACGATGCTCGAGGCAACGAAGAGTGATGGCGATGGCGATGTCCAGGTGCCGGACCACTGAGAACCGAAGCAGTTTGCTTACGCGAATTTGTAAGGAGAAGCAATGTCGATAATCAAAGAGGCTGCATCGAGGGACGATCAACTTGCGAGGTCAAAGACGATTGCCGGGTTGGTCGGTCCGGCTGGGATGGCGTTGGCCATTACTGAAATAATCAACCTCGAGATCTTTCGAACCAACGTGGTTCCTCTCACGTACTTGAATGGCACGTTGCTCTTGATCGCCGGGCTTGCCATCGTCCGCGTTCACAATCGTTGGACGCCACACTGGCCGGTTTTGGTGACGCTGAGCGGCTGGGGCCTGGTGCTTGGTGGTCTATGGCGCATGTTCGATCCGCAGTCTCAGCAAGCCCCGGAGAACCTCGCCACATACGCAGGGCTCGCACTTGGCTTCACGTTCATGAGCTTCATGACCTACAAGGCCTACGGTCAAGAAATCTGGATGAAGCTGAGTCGGTGTGACCGACACTCAGCAGCAGAGATCTCGCGGTGATAGGGGAGTTCCACGGGCAGGTTGCCGCTCTGGTTCGGTAGCGCCGCGTTGAGCTTCTCCCGGCATCGATAGAATCCTTGCGGCTTCCGAGCAGCCGTCGCAGGACCTTTAATCGCACGACGGCCTGCCGTCCTATAGATCCAGAAGCATGGTGGGTGGATCTCTAACGGCGTCGGCGTCCGAAGCCACATGGAGG
>WNFX01000918.1_pt1 | contig 29609 bp, 24 predicted proteins | sample 5400111 | NCBI WGS metagenome assembly WNFX01 (sample SAMN13153363, study PRJNA577476) | soil metagenome | isolation source: 40 cm soil or saprolite under grassland replicate 1 | place: USA:California | collected 2016-06-15 | reverse complement strand
GGCCGAGGTGATCGGCAAGCTCGAGAAGAAGCCCGCCGTGATGGGGCACTCGACCGGCGGATTGTTCGCCCAGATGCTCGCCGGCCGTGGGCTCTCGGCAGCCACGGTTGCCATCGACCCGGGCGTGTTTCGCGGCGTCCTGCCGCTGCCCCTCTCCACGCTCAGGGCGAGTGGACCTTTCCTGTTGAACCCCCGGTATCGAGGCCGCGCCATCACGCTCACCTTCGACCAGTTCAAATACGGCTGGACGAACGCCCTCGATGAGGACGAGGCGAAGCGCCTTTACGACACCTACCACGTGGCCGGGTCGGGGATCGCCCTGGCCCAGATGGCCAACGCCAACCTCAACCCCTGGACCGAGTCGAAGGTCGACACGAAGAACCTCGATCGGGGCCCGCTGCTGATCCTCGACGGGGAGAAGGACCACACGGTTCCCTGGGCGATCGCCAACGCCTCCTACAAGCGGCAGAAGCGCAACCCGAGCGTCACCCAGATCAAGAAGATGCCCAACCGCGGCCACTCGCTGACCATCGACCACGGCTGGCAGGAGGTCGCGCAGACCGCGCTCGACTTCGTCAAGCGGTTCGTCCCGGCCAAGCCGAGCTAGCCGGCCTCGATCTGCCGCCGGAATTTCTCGGCCGACGGGACGCCGACCAACGAACACGCCGGACGGGGAGACGTTCACGCTGCTCAATCCTCGGATCATCGAAGAATCGCTAGACGGGGATGAGAAGTACGAAGGCTGCCTGAGCTTCTTCGACGTGCGTGGCCTCGTACCGCGCGGGCTTACATTGGAAGTCGAGCACCAGGATATCGACGGGCAACGGCGCATCACTGTCTTCCAGCGCGCCGTCGCACGTCTGGTGGCGCACGAGATCAACCATCTCAACGGTATCCTCTACACCGAACGTATGCGGCCAGGAGTCAAGCCCATTCCAGTGACCGAGTACGAAGGCACGGGACGGCAGAGTTGGACGTATTCATAGTTTCGGTGATTGCGACAAGGATTTTCTCTACAACTTCGGGACGGAGCGGCTCGCCCTAAACGGCTGCCAAAAGTATCGACGACAATATTGCTGGTCTGAAGCTATTGGTCATCCCCAGAAGAAATTAAGTCATCTACTGCCTGCAGAAGCCTCCCGATGTCGAACTGCCACCGAGAGTCTGCGATCTCTGTCGACTGAAAACCCGCAAGATCAGCGATCGACGAAGGCAGTTCGTCCTCGGAGGGCATGCGAGCCCCCTGCACGCATACCGGTAGAATAGGGATTCTGCGTCTGAGACTAGCTTCAATCTCTTGTCGCACCCAATCGTTGGGCAATTCAAGACGTCGTCGGCCAGCTTGATCCTTTGCCGAAGACCAAGCATCGCCGATCAACACTATCATGAGGTCACATTGACCAATCCTTGCTTCAAGCCAGGTGGAGAACCTTATTCCTGCCGGAGTTGAGTCTATATCGCGGAATACTTGCTTAGGACCATACTTGGCGGACAGGTTCTCGTATATGCTGCGCGCCACCCATTGAGTGTCTTCGCGCCGGTAGCAAAGAAAGATCTTTGGGTGGGCAACCTGACGTGCCTGCTCATGAACCTCTTGCTTCGCCTTCGGTTCGACGTCTCGCGTCGCAACGGCGGCCAAGGAGTCAGGACCAGCGGTAATCCCTCCCATCGACTCGTTGAGCCGGGCATCGGCTTCACCTGACCGCTGGCTACGTGTAGCCAAATATAGGTCCTGTAGCAGCTCCTCGGGCAGGTCGACGTTGTTGATCTCGACCGAGGTGACGCGCACACCCCACGGCGCCGTCACGCCGGCGATCACCGCCGACAGCGCGGCGTTGATCTCCTCGCGGGCGCTCAGCAGCTCGTTCAGGGTCTTCTTGCCGAGTATCACCCGCAGGTTGGTCTGCGCGGCCTGGCTGGTTGCGAACAGGTAGTTCTGGATCTCGACCACGGCCTTGACCGGGTCCACCACGCGCAAGTACACGACCGCGTCCACCCGCACCATCATGTTGTCGCGGGTGATCACATCCTGCGGAGGGACGTTCATGGCAACGGTCTGGAGGTTGACCTTGCGTATCCGGTCGATGCCGAACGGCAGGATCAGGAACAGCCCCGGTCCCTTGGGAGCCCTGAGCACGTTTCCCAGACGGAAGATGACCGCCCGCTCGTACTCCTGGAGCACCCTGACCATCGAGGCCAGCGCTACCACGACCAGGATCAGCAGGACCAAGAAGATGACGACGACGATGCCGCTCACCGCGTCTCCTCGCGTCGCCGGCCCCTGCTCTCCGGCGCGATGTTCGGCCGATACGGTACTTCCTCGTCAAGACGGAATCCAGCCCCAACGAGGCAGATGACCGTCTGGGGAACGAAGCTACCACTCTACCTGAAAGTGAGCTTACTGCCGGCCATCGCACAGAGTGGCGAGCAGGTCGGCAGCGGCGCGATCTTGGGCGGGCTGAAAGTGTGCATAGGTTCCAAGCGTCATGTGAGGCCCGGCGTGCCCAGCGCGGCCAGCGGCGGTTCGCCAGTCCACGCCCCGCGAGATGAGATAGGTGACCTTGAGGTGCCGAAGATCATGCAGGCGGCAATGCACACCGAGCGACCGGGCCAAGGCGACAAACTGGTGCGTCATGTGGGTCGGGTGCATCGGCTGTGAGCCGTCCGGCTCACAGCCGAACACGTAGGCATTCATCGGAAGCATGGTGCCCAACTCACGGGCGACCTGCTCGGCACGGCCTCGGTGAGCGCGAAGCAGCTCCACCGACCTGGTGTCAAGCGCCAGGCGCCGCTTGCTGCGAGTCTTGGTGGCCTTGTCGATCAGCGGCTGACCGGGCACGTACACCACGCCGCGCTCAAGCAGGACCTCGCCGCGGTCCAGGTCGACGTGCTGCCAGCGCAGGGCGCACAGCTCCCCGCGTCGGGCACCGAGCACGACCGCCAAGCGCAGGAACAGCCCGAGCTTGGGATTGCGTTCCAGCGCGGTCGCCAGGAGTTCGGCAACCTGGTCGACTGAGGGTGGTGCCACGTCGCTGCGCGGCATGGACGGCGGTGTGGCGAGCCGAGCGGGGTTGTGGGCGATCCACCCCCATGCGACCGCCTGCTGCAACGCCCCGGACAGCACGGTGTGGACAGATCGGATCTGACTGGCCGACAGTGGCCCGCCATCTCGGTTCCCGCGCCTGCGCAGCTCGGCGTAGAAGGTGTCCAGGGTCTCCACGTCCAGGCGCCGGACGGGGAGACGCCCAAGCGCGGGGATGATGCGCCGGTCGATCTGGAGCCGGTAGCCCAGCAGGGTGGTGGGGGAGATCTCCTTGACGCCCTGGCGCCACTCGTACCAGCGCTCGACCAGATCGGCCACGGTCCGCGCTGCGGTGCTGCGGTGGCGGCCCTCGGCCACCTTGGTCTTCAGGGCTGCCTCGACACGCTCGGCCTCGCGCTTGGTCCTGGCGCGGTCGTATTCGTACCGCTCCTTGCCGGTCAGCGGATCACGGCCGGCGTAGACCTTGATCTGCCAGTAGTCGTCGCGCTTTCGGAGCACCGCTCTGCCTCGCTGGGACCGCCGGACACACCAGAACCGTGCCAGACACCGTGCCAGAAGGCAAGGATCTTTGGGGCGCCGAAGCGAGGACCCGAGCGAAAGTGCAGGTAGCGGAGGCGGACGGGAATCGAACCCGCCAGGGAAGGGACGCTCCCCTCAACGGTTTTGAAGACCGCGGAGCCCACCAGGACCCGGACGCCTCCGCGGGGAGACTACCCGCGGGAGGTCGCGTGCGCCATGCGGGGCCTCGTGCCGGCCGCATCGACCGGAGAAGCGCGAGGCGCCGCCCGCCCAGGCGGCGCCTCGCCGGCTGGATTCGCTCGGTGGTTGCCGGGTCCAGCGTCAGGCCACCGTGCTCTCTGTCCTTGTGGCCGAACTTGCTAGACATATTGATAGATGGCTATTGCCCGACAGGCGAGGTCTGTGGAGATGGCTTCAGCCTCGGCGCAAAGCCGAATCGGCGTGAAACCCGATACTCAGAAGTTGGCCAGCGCCGTCACGAAGACGCGCTCGATATCGGCCGGATTCGGCGAAGCGAAGACCGCGCCACCGGTCACCTTACTGATCTGGTTGAGCGCGTTGAGATCGGCGTCCTTGCCATAGGCGAAGGAGATGAAGCGCACCTTGCGATCGCCCTTCTGACCGTCGCGCAGATGCTGGACGAGCTGCTCGAGGGAGATCCCGCCACCGGGGTCGTCGTTGCGCCCGTCCGTCAACAGCACCACCAGGTTCAGGCGGTCGGGGGCGTAATGCTGCTTGACGTAGTCGTAGGCGGCCAGCGCCGTGTCGTAGAGCCCGGTGTCGCCGTGGGTCGGGGCGAGGCTCACGAGGCGCTGCTGCAACCGCTGGAGGTGGGTCCCGCCGCCTGGCTCCTTGCTGCCCACCGGAGCGATCGCGACCGCCTGCCGGTAGTCGCGCCTGCCGTCCAGGTTGGTCGAGAACTCCCACGTGCCGACGTCGCTCTCGCTGGTGAACAGGCGGAGGGAGGCCATCGCGGCCTGCTTGGCCAGGTCCATCTTGGTCTTGCCGCCTGTCCCGGGCACGACTTCCCCCATCGAGCCGGACACGTCGTACACGGCCAGCAGGTTGGCGATCCGCTTGGTCTGGTCCCAAGCCTTCAGCGTCGCGCCCAGCACCAGGGGCCCCGGCGTCGCCATCACGCGCTTCGGCTGGTCCGGCAGCAACCCGGAGTCCGGGTCGATCTCGGCCCCTGGCTGCCCGCGGGCGCTGCGGAACCCGGCTGCCTGGAACCTGCCCTGCACGGTCGGGGACTTGAGGTAGAGGAGGAAGTCGCTGGCGGCCGCGCGCTTGGCGTCATCGACCCAGGGCTCGCGGAGGACCAGCCACGGATAGTCCGCCTGGAGAGTGCCCTCTTTGGGGTAGATCGCCGCCAACGGGACCTTCGGCTTCGGGCGCTCGGTGCCGAGCGACGGGTCATCGATGGGGCGGCCCTGGTTGTAGTCCCAGACCGACTTCTCGGTGAGCGGGACCGCGGAGATGTAGGTGAGGGCCTTGCCCGCCTCGTCGGCGCGCTGGAGGTTCGCCAGCAGGGTGCTGGTGGTGTCGGTCTCGTCGCCGGGGGAGCGCGACACCTCGAGAATCATCGAGCCGAGCTCAGGGGCCTTGCTCGCCAGCTCCGCCTGGGTGGGCTGCCGGCCGTTCTGGCCGACCACGGCGATGCCCGCGCCCAGCAGCGCGCCGAGGCCCGCCTCGGACAGCTTCGGGTCGGTCTTGCCGAGCTTGAACGAGCCCCACTCGGGATGGCCGAAGGCCGCCCAGCCGGCGGGGTTGCGCAGCGCGGTGGAGAGGTCGCCCCAGCCGAGCTGGCGCCGCGGCCAGCCCAGCGCCTGCGCCATCGGCTTCGGCATGGCGATGACCAGCGGGGAGGTGGCGACACTCGGCCGCTCAACCGGGAGGATGTCAGGGCTGCGAGCCTGCTGGAGCTGGAGCTCCAGCTCGGACGCCCAGGTCGAGGCGGCCGGCACCCACACGTCGGGCCGCGGCCCGGCGGCCTGGTCGGTCCAGCCGGTGCCGAGAGCGGCCGTCGCCTCCGGCGAGTCGAGGCCGCGCACGTTGACCGCGACGCAGCGGTCGTTCACCACCGGCTTGGTGCTCGCGTAGTCCCGCGCCGCCTGCTGCAACAGGCCGGACTGGTCGGGATCCGCCACCACCTGGAGCGTGAGCGTTCCCGAGCCGCAGTTCCCGGCGCTCGACGGTCGGTTGACGTACAGGTAGGCGCCGAACCCGCCCGCCAGGGCCACCACCATGATCAGCACGACAAGGGCGATCGAGCGGCCGGTCGTGCCTCGATCACTCGGGCCCCGCCCGGGCGGGCTCGCCAGATGCCTACCGCTTGTCGACTGGCTCATTGGTGCACCGTCCTGCCTTGCTCCAGCCGGGTCCCGCGCGCCACGGCCATGCCAGATCGCGTCGAGTTGGTCCTGGTGCGAGACGAGTGGGGGACCCGACGCGTGGAGGAGAGATTGCCGTCTTCGGCATCACAATGCAAAACCACTTCCAAAGTAACCGTCTCGGGTAGAAGATCCGGAAAGAAAAACAAGACGCATGTCCGTGTTGTGGATTACGAGGGCTACGCGGAACGGCGAATTGCGGCACCGGTCAGGGTAGGGCAAAGCCGGCTATTTGGATGGAGAGCCGAGGCCCTGGCCGGAAAGTGGCGGCAAACCGCCGCTGATTGTGTCACCCTTGCGGTATCGCCGCTGGGCCCCGTGTCCCGGTCGAAGGGCCGGGTCGACGGGGTCCACGCAGCAGGGATGCTCACCAAGTCGAAAGGGCTGGTCGCAGCTTCCCCGGCGAACCCCCCGTGCGACGGTCGCGGGCGCCGTCGCCGGGTAGGAAACCGCGGCGACGCCGGCCTCCCGGGCCACTCCCACCCGGCGGCCGGCGCCCCCGCCCCGCAGGGCCAATCCCTCCTTGTCGCAGCCGTATGAGCTGATCCGTGCCCTGCGCCAGGCGCCGTATCTCGTGTGGCGCCGCGCAGCGCTTGCCGCCGCGCTCTGCCGATAGAGCCTCGCCGCGCGCCGCTGACGCTCCCGCCCACCTTCCCCGGCGCCGCCTGGCGCCCTGCTTCCCTCCCCGGCGCCTGGCGCCCCTGCTTCCCTCCCGTCCAGACCGCTTCCCGGGTCCGGCCTCTGGCTGTGCCGGGGTTCCGGTAGATGTGCCCCCACTGGCTGCCTCCAGAGATCAGGTTTAGGACAAGTTTCCATACTAGTCCTAATCCGAGAGAATTCTAGTTAGGGAACTTCGCAGCGGTCGTCGCATCCAAGGCAGTTGCCCTTCATACTCGGGATCATGCAGCCTAACGAGGTGCGTTCCCTCCCACTACGCCGACTGCGCGCGCCGCTCACGGCGGCACTGTTCGTCATGGCACTGGCCGCGGCTCCGGTGGTAACCGCAACTCCTGCGGTAGCCGCCCGCCCATCCCCCCGGGTCACTGCCCACACGGGCGTGCTCATCGATGCCCGCACGGGCGCGGTCCTCTGGCAACGCGGCCTGCACGAGCCGGTGCGGATCGCGTCCACGACCAAGATCCTGACCGCGCTGGTCGCCGAACATGTCTATCCTGCCAACAAGGTCTTCAAGGTGTCCAAGGCGGCCGAAAACGTCGACGGCACCAGGTTCGGGTACCAGGCCGGCATGCGGGTGCGCCGACACGATCTGCTCACCACCATGCTGATGGTCTCAGCCAACGACGCCGCCGAGACACTCGCCGGTGCCTACCCGCAGGGTGGCCGAGCCGGCTTCCTCGCGGCCATGCAGGCGGAGGCCGCCAGCCTCGGTTGCACGGACTCCACCTGGCGAGACCCGTCGGGCCTCGACGCGCCTGGTCATCGGGCCAGCGCCGCCGATCTCGCCATCCTCGGCAGAGCGCTGCTCACCCGCCCGGAGCTCGCCGAGATCGTGGCGGCCCGTTCGACCCCGTACCGCTGGCCCGACCGGCACGTCCAGGTCATCTCCAACCACAACCATTTCGTGGGCTATGGGCGAGACCCCGGTGCGATCGGCATCAAGACCGGCTACACCGTAGCGGCGCACTCGACGATTGTCGCGGCCCAGCGCCGGGGCGGGCGCACCCTGATCGCCGTGGCGCTCGGCACCGACCACATGTACAACGACGTCCGCTCCATGTTCGCCTACGGGTTCGCCACCCAGGTGCCGCCCAACGCGCCGAAGCTCGGGCGCGATTCCGTGGCACGGGCCAGCTCCGCCGGCCCGACCGAGGTCCTGCCGGTGACCGGCGGGGCCAGCGCCAGACGCGACTCCCAGGACTCCGCCCCGATCCTGCAGCGGCTGATGGCCGCCCCGGTTCCCGCGCTGGCGACCGCCGCGATCGCGCTGCTGGTCCTCGGCGTGATGGTGACCGCCCTCTCCCGCTCGCAACGCCTGTAGCAGCGAGCCGCGGGTTTTGGAACCGGCCCGACCGTGGACGGTGTCCTGATTGCTCGTCCGGGCGGTCTAGCCCTCGTGACGCCGGAAGATCACCACCGCGTTGTGGCCGCCGAACCCGAACCCATTGGACAACGCGACCTCGACATCCGCCCTGCGAGCCTCGTTCGGCACCAGGTCCAGCGCGCACGCGGGATCCGGGTCCGTGAGGTTGATCGTGGGCGGCAGGATGCCGTCCCGGAGCGCCAGCACGGTGGCAACTCCCTCGACGGCGCCCGCGGCGCCGAACAGGTGGCCGATCATCGACTTGGTCGCCGAGACCGCGAGCCGGTCCGCGTGCTCCCCGAAGGCCAGCCGGATCGCCCTGGCCTCGGAGACGTCCCCGGTGGGTGTCGAGGTCGCGTGGGCGTTGATGTAGCCGACGTCGGTCGGCTCGATCCGCGCCGAACGCAGCGCCCGGCGCATGGCGAGGGCGGCCCCGCTCCCGTCCTCCGACGGCGCGGTGATGTGGAAGGCGTCGGCCGACTGGCCGAAGCCGATCATCTCCGCGTGGATGGTCGCTCCCCGCCGCAGCGCGTGCTCGCGCTCCTCGAGGATGAGCGCACCGGCGCCCTCGCCCATCACGAAGCCGTCGCGCAGGGAGTCGAATGGCCGTGAGGCCTCCGTCGGCCGGTCGTTGAACTTTGTGGACAGGGCCGTCATCTGCGCGAACGCGACCAGCGCGATGTCCACGAACGCCGCCTCGGACCCACCCGCGACCATTGCGTCGGCCTCGCCGAGCTGGATTGCCTGGAAGGCGAGACCGATGGCGTGATTGGACGCGGCGCAGGCCGTGGTCGTGCAGAAGTTCGGCCCGCGGAGGCCGAGCGCCATGGCGATCTGCCCTGCGGCGGCGTTGGGCATGAGCTGGGGGACCGTGAAGGGGGAGACGCGATCGGGCCCCTTGGTGTGCAGCACCTTCTCGCTCGCGAGCAGGGAGCTGATCCCGCCGATGCCGGTGGCGAACAGCACCCCGGTCTCGTCCTTGTCGACCTTGCCCTCGATTCCGGAGTCCTGCCAGGCTTCGCGGGCCGCGGTCATGGCGAACTGGCTGGAGCGGTCGAGCCGGCGCGCCTCCTTGGCCCCGAGCGCCACCGTCGGGTCGAAGTCGGTGCACTCGGCCGCCACCTTGGATGGCACCAGCTCAGGGTCGACCCGCGTCAGGGGGCCGACGCCAGAGCGCCCAGCGGTGATGGCGTCCCAGTACGCCTTGACCCCGATCCCGACGGGGGTGACGGCTCCGATTCCAGTGACGACGACGCGCCGCACGTTCCTACCCCACTGCCGTCTGCTTGGAGATCACCAGGTCGGCCGCTTCGCCGACGGTCTTGACGCCAGCGATCTCGTCGTCCGGGATCTCGATGCCGAACTTCTCTTCGAGGGCCAGGACGACCTCGACCAGGTCGAGTGAATCGGCGTCCAGGTCCTCCTTGAAGCGAGCGTCGGCCGTGATCTTGTCCGAGTCGACGCCGAGCTCGGAGGCGAGAACCTCCCGCATGGTGTCGACGACTTCCTCGCGCGACTGCGCCATCTTGCCCTTCTCCTTCGTGCTAGCTGTTGGGTGCAGGCACTTTACCGACTTCGCCGTTGATTGCCTGCCGATGCTGTACAGCTATCCTCCTCGGCTCATTTGCCCCCTGAACCAGGCGTTCAGCCGAGCCGTTACGCTCCCATGGTCATGCCGCCATCGACTGCCAGGACCTGTCCGGTGATATAGCCGGCCGGCTCACTGGTGAAGTAGCGCACGGCGGCTGCGACCTCCTCGGCTGTCCCCATGCGACCGGCCGGGATCGCGCCGAGGATGGCCTGCCTGGCCTCCTCGCTCATCGCCTCGGTCAGTCGCGACGGGACGTAGCCCGGAGCCACCACGTTGACGGTGATACCCCGATTGGCGACCTCTCGAGCCACGCTCAGGCTGAGGCCGATCAGGCCGGCCTTCGCCGCGGCGTAGTTCCCCTGGCCAGGGTTTCCGACCAGGCCGACTACGCTCGAGATGGAGATGATCCGACCCCAGCGTCGCCGGAGCATCCCACGCAGGACCTCGCGGGTGCAGCGAAAGGCGGCCACCAGGTTCACCTCCAGGACACGTTCGAAGTCCTCGTCCCGCATCCGCAGGAGCAGACCGTCGCGAGTGACGCCAGCGTTGTTCACCAGGATGTCCACGCCCTCGCTGCCAGCGGCCTTGACCAGCTCCTTGGCCGCCGACGGCTCGGTCAGATCCGCCTGAGCGAGGACGGCCTCGGCGCCCGCCGCCTTGACCTGGTCGGCGGTCTCGGCCGCGCCCTGCTCGTCGCTGGACCACGCCACGACCACCCGCGCGCCTTGGCCGGCCAGCGCCACCGCGCAAGCCCTGCCGATCGCGCCTGAGGCGCCTGTGACCAGGGCCGTCCGGCCTTCGAGCTCGCGCCCGTCGTCCTGGTGGAGCCCTGGGCCCGGGTCTGACTGCGGCAGGTTGGTCGCGGAGGTCACGGCGCGCTCCCGGCGGCATCGGCGGGGAGCCGGCCGGTGGTGGCTTCGATCAGGTCGACGCTGTCCCAGAGCGACCCGTCGCGCAGCCCGCGCACGATCGGCATGGCCGAGCGGGTTGGCTCTTCGGGGGGACGCTCGTCCGGCGGTGCCAGCGTCCAGTCGAGGACCATCGAGCCCCAGGCGAGGCCAGCACCGAACGCGGTCAGCAATAGGCGTTGGCCTGGTCGGATCTGCCCCTGCTCCCACGCCTCGGCGATGGCGATGGGGATGGACGCGGCCGAGGTGTTGCCGTACCGGGAGATGTTCATCACCACGTCGCTCATCGGGACCTTGAGCCGCCGCGCGGTGGCCTCGATGATGCGCTGGTTCGCCTGGTGCGGGACGACCAGGTCGATGTCGCTGGGCTGCAGGCCGGAGCGTTCGATCGCCTCGAGGCTGGAGGCGGACATGGCGGTTACGGCGCCCTTGAAGACCTCGCGGCCCTCCATAAGGATGTAGTGCCTGCGTTCGGCGACCGTTCGGGCGGTTGCCGGGAAACGGGAACCGCCGGCGGGGGTCATCAGCAGCCGTGAGCGCGTTCCGTCCGAGCCGAGCGAGAACGCGCGAACGCCACGCTCCCCCCGGCGCAGCACGGCAGCGCCGGCGCCGTCGCCGAACAGGATGCAGGTGGACCGATCCGCGTAGTCGACGATTCGCGACAGCGTCTCGGCGCCGACCACCAGGGCCGTCTCGGCCGCGCCGGAGTCCACGAACTGAGCGGCCGTGGCCAACGCGTAGACGAATCCGGCGCAGCCAGCGATCACGTCCATGGCGGCGCAGCGGTTCATGCCCAGCTCGAGCTGCAGGATGCAAGACGCTGATGGCAGCGGGTGGTCAGGTGAAGCGGTTGCCACCACCAGCAGGTCCACGTCGGAGGGGCCGAGGCCGGCCACGGCCAGCGCTCGCTCGGCGGCCAACCTGCCCAGCGAGCCGGTCGACTCGGCGGGCCCAGCGATCCGACGCTCCTTGATCCCGGTGCGCTCGGTGATCCACTGGTCATTGGTGTCGACCAGTTGCTCCAGGTCCGCGTTGGTGAGGACGTACGGGGGCACGGCGGTCCCCAGTCCTACGATCTCGGCGGCCACTACAGCTCCTTTCTCATCCGGACCATCGTGTGGGTCGCTGTCGACGGTTCCGGTCCCTTCAGGTCTCGATTTGTCGCAACGCTGACGTCGCCTCGATCACGAAAGCTCCCGATGGCGCTAGAACGGTCGCAGGCTGAGCAGGATCTGGCCGGGTGTCACCAGCTCGCCCTCCCACGCCAGGTGCGCCATGACCTGGCCGCGGAAGGCGCTCAGGACCGGGATGCTGGCTGCTCCGTTGCGGACCTCGCCCAGCAGGTCGCCCCGCTCGACGTATGGCCCCTCGTCGGTGAATCGCGAGAGGGCAGCGGGGTAGAAGCGCCCGTGACTCGGCGAGACCGCGAAGCGCTCGGGGAGCACCACCACCTCCCCCTGATCGCCACCGTTACCCGACGTCCCGTCGCCGCGCTCCCGCAGAGCCTCGACGACCTCCGCCACACCCTTGGCGTCCCCCACGGAGAGCACCTGAACCCCCTGCACCGTGCGCTTGATCAGCCCGGAGAGCACCGTTCCCGGGCCGACCTCGATGAACGTGTCGACGCCAAGATCGGCCAGCCTCCGTACCGATTCCGTCCAGCGCACCGGCCCGGTGAGCTGGCGTGCGAGCAGCTCGCGCAGGTCCTCCGCCGTGGTGACCGGCTCGGCGGTGGCGTTGGAGATCACCGGGATGGCCGGGTCGCGGAGCGGTGCGGCCGACAGGAAGGATCGGAAGCTGTCGGCGGCGGGTGCCATCAGCGGCGAATGGAAGGCGCCGCCGACGCTCAGCGGCACCACCCGCTTGGCGCCCAGCTCCTTCGCGGTCACCGGCAGCCGCTCGAGTGCGGGCCATTCGCCAGAGACGACCACGTTGCCGGGGGCGTTGTCATTGGCGATCGCCAGAACGTCGCCGTCGCGAGCGGCGGTGACGGCCATCTCGACGCCCTCGACCGAGAGCCCGAGGATTGAGCTCATCGATCCCGGCCGGGCGTCCGCGGCACGCTGCATTGCCTCTGCTCGGCGGGCGACAAGCGTGAGGCCGGCTTCAAAGGACAGCGCCCTGGCGGCGACCAGGGCCGAGAGCTCCCCCAGGGAGTGCCCGGCGACGAACGCTGGCCGGATCCCGGCGCCCCTCAGTGCTCGCAGGGCGGCCACCGAAACGGCGAAGATCGCTGGCTGTGCGATATAGGTTTGGCGAAGCTCGTCGGGAGAGGCGCTCTCGAGCATCTTCGTCAGGTCCCAACCAAGGCACGTGCTGGCCCAGCCATAGAGATCGCCGGAGGTCTCGGACGAGCTTGCCCAGTCCAGGCCCATGCGCGGGGCCTGGCTTCCTTGGCCTGGAAAGACGAAAGCGATACTCATTGCTTGCTGGCACCTCGTGGTGGCTACATACCCAGGCGACGGGAGAGGTCAACGTCGACATCGACGTCAGTGTCGGCCCGGCGACCGTGGTGAAGCGCTGCTCGGTGGATCGGAGACGTGCGGTCTAGACCGCGTCACGCTGGGTTAGGTTACAGGTCTGGCGGTCTCCAGACGACGACCCAAGCCGGCGGGCGGACTTCGCCGCCTCGGCCGGTCGAGCTGAGTCGTCCGGTTTCCGAGCGAGAGCTTACGTGGCCGAGAGCGATCGTGGAGTTCTTCATCCACAGCCGGTCAGCGGCCATCTGCCCAGGTCGGCACACGTCCAGGTCTCCACAATTCATCTCGAGCGCGCGCGAATACCTCGTTGACGATCCGAAAGGTGGACAGCGCGCTCACCGGCCGAACATGGGCCAGCCGCAGCGCCGAGTTATCCACATTCTTGCCCGACCACCTTCCTCCGCGGTCACGGCAGGCCCATTCTTGTGTGGCCGGTTCGCGCTGATTCGAGCCGGCCTCCCAGGGCGCTGGTCACCCCCTTGACCTGCCATGCCCTCTACCCCTGGATCGGAGGAGAACTGTGGCTCTGGACACCGCTCGTGATCTCTCGCCCCTGGTCGTGATCGCACACGAGGACCCTGGGACGGCCGATTCGCTCCGCCATGCGATCGAGACGTTCGCCGGCTGGCGCACGATCCTGGCCGAGCCGGATCCGGCCAGCCTCGGGGCGGCACTCGCCAGCGCTCCCGCGGCGGCGCTGGTGAGCTGCGGCCTGCTTGCGCACGTCCCGTCGAATTCCCAGGTGCCGCTGCTGGCCATTGGCGACGACAGCCGTCCGGGGGACCTCCGGGCCGCGCTCGCGGTTGGCGCTCGTGGCCTGCTCGCCTGGCCTGACGGGGCCGCCGACCTGCCCGGGGAGCTGGCACGTGTCGCCACCGTCACCCGACCGCGACACGTCGAGGCGCCGACGCTGGTGATCGCGATCCGCGGTGTCCATGGAGGGGCGGGCGCCACCACCGTGGCCACCCATCTCGCCGGCGCCTGGGCTCGCTGGGGACCTCGCCCCGTGCTGCTGGCGGACCTGTCGGGCGGCCTCGCCTTCCGCCTGGACCTCGCACCGGGGGTGCGCACCTGGTCGTCGCTGGCGCCGACGGCGGCCGCACTGGATGGGTTCACACTGGTCCAGGCACTGAACGAGCCCATGCCAGGTCTCTCGGTCCTGCCGCTCATCGGTCTGGCGGACGGGTTCCCCGAGCCACTGCCGGATCCATGGGTGGTGGATGCGGTCGTCGAGGCCGCACGCTCGACCTACCGCCTGGTCGTGATCGACCTGCCGGTCAAGGGCGGCGCAGAGGTGGACGCGGTCGTGGCCCGAGCGGACGTGCTGCTGGCCGTCGGCCGTTCCGAGACCGCGGCGGTTCGCGCGCTCCAGTCGGAGCTGGACGCCTGGGTGGCCATGGGCCATGACCGTCACTCGGGTGGCGCCGTGGTCACCGGCGCGCAGGCTCGCGCTCCCCTGGCGACGCGCGACGTCCGTTCCGCCCTCGAGGAGCGCCTCTGGGGGCTCGTCCCGGCCGCGCCCGCCGAGCTGGCGGCCGCCGCGGAGGACGGCATGGTCCTGCTGGACCGTCAGGACCTCGCCGCCGTGCAAGCGATGGTGACGCTGGCCAATCGTGTGGTGCCGTTCCCGCCGGTCGTGAAGCGATGAGCGTTCCCGCCGAGGTGAGTTCCTCGCTGGTCGACCGCGTCCAGCGCCGGCTCTGGTCGACGGGTCATCCAGAGGCGACGCCGGGCGACCTCCAGATGGTGGTCGCGGCGGCATTGCGCGACGAGGGCGTCGTCCTGCCGGCGGCGACCTTCGCCGCGACCGTGCGGGCCGTCACCGACGAACTGACCGGCCTTGGTCCGCTCGCGCCACTGCTCGCCGATCCGACCGTCACCGACGTGCTGGTGAACGGGCCGGAGAAGGTCTGGGTCGATCGGCGTGGTCGCCTGGAGCTGACCTCGGTGCGACTGCCCTCCACCGCTGCCCTGGGCAGCCTGGTGCAGCGGGTGGTGGCGCCGCTCGGCCTCCGCATCGATGAGGCACGTCCATGGGTCGATGCGCGACTGCCCGGCGGCCAGCGTTTCCATGCGGTGCTGCCGCCGATCGCCCCGGATGGCCCGTTGGTCACCATCAGGTCTTTTTCGCGGAGCCGGCTCGCGATGGCTGATCTGATCGAGGGCGGCACGCTGGATGCGACCACCGGCCGCCTGCTGGAGGCTATGGTCGCCGCCGGCGTCGCCACGGCGATCTCCGGTGCCACGGGCAGCGGCAAGACCACCATGCTCAACGTGCTCGGCGCCGCCATCCCGAGCACCGACCGGGTGGTCGTGGTCGAGGACGCCGCCGAGCTGCAGTTGCCCGGCCCGCACGTCGTGCGCCTGGAAGCGCGACCGCCCAACGTGGAGGGACGCGGGGAGGTCCCGCTGCGGGAGCTGGTCCGCAACGCGTTGCGGATGCGGCCGGACCGGATCGTCGTCGGCGAGGTCCGCGGCGCAGAGGCCCTCGACCTCCTACAGGCGGCCAACACTGGGCATCGGGGGCTCCTGACTACCCTGCACGCCGGCGGACCGGACGAGATCCCAGCCCGGCTGGAGGCGATGGCGCTCGCCGCCCGGGGCGCGGTCCTCGACGTCGTTCGACGCCTGATCGCCGGCGGGCTCGGCGCGGCCGTCCATCTGGAGCGTGGTCCAGGCGGACGCCGGGTGACGGCCGTCGCCGAGCTCGCCCCGGACGAGCGAGGTCGCACTCGTGCGCGCCTGGTCCGAGCCCCATCCGGCAAGCAGGGCCTGTCCGCGACCGGCTACGTCCCGACCTGGATGGACCGGCTCGATCCGTCGGTGCACGACGCCTTCGATCCGTCGACGGGCGAGGGGAGGTCGTGATGTCGACCGCCGGCTCGACGGTCCTCGTGCTGCTCGGCGCTGTCCTGCTGGCGCTGGCCGCCAGGCGTCCTGGCCGGTCCGCCGGAGGAAGTGGCGCGCCGCCGTCCGGCCGGAATCGGCTCCGCGCCGCGGAAAGGTCGGTCATCCGGGCGATGTCCGCGCGAGGTCGCCGGCGGGCGATGGAGGCCGACGTCCCAGAGGTCCTGGACGTCCTTCGAGCGACCATCTCCGCCGGGGTCGCGCCGCGCCGCGCGCTGCAGGCCGCGGCGGAGAGTGCCCCTCCCTCCCTGACCGCCATCCTGGGCGACGCCGTCAGTGCCTGTGAGCTGGGAGCAGGCGTCGGCAACGCGCTCGCCGAGGCTGGAAGGAACCACCGGCTCACGGAGCTGATGGTGGCCGGGGAGGCCCTCGACCTCTCCGAGCTCACCGGGGCGCCGCCTGGCCAAGTGCTCGCGGGGGTGGCCACGGCAGCGGCGGATCGGCTTCGTGGCGAGCAGGCGCGGATGGCGGCCACGGCGCAGGCTCGCCTCTCCGCACGGGTCGTTGCGGGGATGGCGCCGGTGTTCCTGACCGTGCTGATCCTCACCGCCCCGTCCGATGCCGCCTTCCTCATTCGAGGGCGCGTGGGCTGGTCGACCGTTGCCGGTGCCGCGACGCTGGAGGCGATCGGGATCCTGTGGGCTCGGCGAATCGTTCGGGGTGCCCCGTGATCCCCGCCGCGCTCGCCATCGTTGGGCTCGCGCTTCTGGCGATGCTCCTGACCGCGGCAAAGCGAACCCGCCGCCGAGAACGCCCGGCCAGCCGCTCGCCCCGCCTGACCGTCGCCGGCTCGGGACAGCCCGGCAATGCGGCTGGAGCCCGCCGGGCGCCGCCCGTCCGCTCCAGCCCGACCCGTTCGCCCGCGACCCGACCAGGGGTGGTCTCCTCATCGCGAGCTGCCCCTGCGTTCTCACCGCGCTCGCCGTTGGCACCCGCGGAGTTCGAGCGGCCAGCCCTGGCCGACGGGTCTCCGCACGACGGTCAGGAACCGGCGCGGCCTGAGGTCGCCGCCAGGTCGGGGTCGGTGGGTCGTCGTGGCCGGGTCATCGCTATCGGGGTCACCGGAGCGGTGGCAACGGTCGGGGTCGCCCTGCTGGTCGGGCGCGGTCCTGGCCTGGTCGCGCTCGCCGCGAGCGGTGGCGTTCTGCTCGTCAGGCGATCGGCGGCCAGGCGAGCGGCGTCGAAGCTGCGGGCCGAGCGTGCCGCCGCAGCTCCCGCGGTCATCGACCTGCTCGGCGCCTGCCTGCTGGCCGGTCTCAACCCGTATCGGTCGCTCATGCGGGTCGCGCAGCGTAGCCCGGCCGCCCTGCGGGGTGAGCTCGCTCGTGCGGCGGCCGAGCTCGACATGGGGCGGACGCCAGCCGCCGCGCTCCGTGCGGTGGGCGAGCGGACGAGCCTCGACGAGCTCAGAGCCGCGGCGGCCGCGCTCGACGCCGCGGAACGGTGGGGAGCGCCGCCGGCCGAGGCGCTGGCCGCTCGCGCCGAGGCGCTTCGCAGCAGGGCACGGCTCCGTGCCGAGGCCGAAGCCGGCCGCGCGGCCGTACGGCTCGCCTTCCCCTTGGTGTTCTGTTTCCTTCCAGCCTTCGTGCTCCTGGTTGTCGTCCCGACGATGGCCGGAGCGCTCCGCGTGCTCGCGCCATGACGGCCGTGCTTCGGCCCGCATGGTGACGACGTAACCACCGCCATCGCGCTCAGCCGTCCGCGGCTGTCCGTCGCGCGGCAATCCCTCGATCCGGGTACTGCCCGGACGATCAGCCCACATCCATATCGAGTCGCAAAGGAGGACTCGTCATGTCCGCTATCCGCCGCTTCTTCTCGAGACGATCCGAGCAGGGGAGCCAAACCACCGAGTACGCCCTCCTCATTGTTGTGAGCGCCACGATCGCGAGCCTGGCGCTCGCATGGGCCCGCAAGGGTGCCATCGCGGGTCTCCTGGACCTGGTGATGCGGCAGGTCCGCAACCTGTTCGGGGTCGGATGACCGGCCAGTCGAGGCCGGGTTCGCGGGACGGTGGTGATCCGACCGTCCCGCATGCTCTGCCGGAGCGCGCAGGTCCGGCCCCGGCCCTGCCGGCTCGCTTCGCGATGAGCCGGGGCTTCGCGATGCGCCGCGTCCGGTGGAGGTCCCTGCCTGCGGGTGCGCAGCGCGGGGCGGTGACCGTGGAGTTGGTCGGGGTGATCCCATTGCTGGTTGTGGTCACGCTCGCGATGGTGGGCTTGATCGCGGTCGCCCGGGATCAGGTTCTCGCCCAGGGTGCTGCTCGCGAGGGCGCCCGCGAGGCCGCCCTGGGCTCCGACGATGGCCGGGCGGTGTCGGCGGCCAGGGCAGCCCTTCCCGCCGGTCGGGCAGCGAGCGTGACGGTCGTCGCGGCCGGCTCGGGTCGGGTCCGCGTCAGGGTGGAGCTGGAGGTTCGACTGCTGTTCGGTGCGCCTCCTGTGACCGTTCGCGCCGAGGCGGTCGCCCTGCGCGAGCCCGGTCCACCGCCCCAGGCCACGGGCCCATGACCGCCATGGGGTCCACGACCACCGACGGGTCCGTGCGCGGCGGCAGATCCCGGAGCGGACCTGGCTCGACGACCGTCCGGTCCTCCGTGAACCGCGGTCAGGGCGCTGAGCGACTCGCACGCCAACCGGCACGCCAACGAGGCTCGGCTTCGCTGATCGGGCTGGCGATGTGCGCGTTCGTGGTGATCGCCACCTTGGTGACGGCGGATATTGGCGCCCTGGCATCCGCCAGGGCGCGTGCGCAGACGGCCGCCGATCTCGCGGCGCTCGCGGCCGTCACGCCGTATCCCAGCGGCCCACCGGAGTCGACCGGCGGCGCGTCCAGCGGCATCCTCGGCGGGCTCGGTTCCCCGGCCGAGCGCGCGAGTGCCGTCGCCGCGTCCAATGCTGCCGACGTGCTCTCATGCTCCTGCGGACCGCTGGAGACGATCATCAGCGTCGGGGTGCGAGCGCGCCTGATCCCCCTCGGCACAACCGTGCAGGTCCGTGCCTATGCTCGTGCTGTGCTGCCGCCATCCGTGGCCCCACAGCCGGGGGCTACCACGACGTCGACCACCATGGGTCGCGGTTCGCCGCGAGCGGTGGGCCTGGCGCCGCCTCTCGGGGGCGGCGCCAGGCCGGGCGGCGCGGTCGATCAGCGATGGTTCGCGGGTTACCGGTCGGCCTGGTCGAACGCCTCGCGCCGGGCGGTGGAGTCCGCCTCCGTCCGCGCGGCCCGTTCGTCGAGGCTGTCGGGCGTCCTGTGGGGGAACAGGCCCCCAGAGACCTGCGTGCTCTCGCCCGGGGCCCCCGCGCCGGCCACGTCACCCAGGCGGCTGGTGCGGCGGTCACGGCCGACCTCGTCACGCAGACCCTCGTTCTCGCGTTCGAGCTCTCCGATGCGACCCTCCATGTCCCGGTGAGCCGCGCGCCGCTCTCTGCGCCTGAGGCGGCGGTTCTTGGACGAGCCCCAGGAGAGGAACAGCAGCGCCGCGAATACGAATCCGGCGCCGGCGGCGATCACCAGAAGCTGGCCCTGGGTGAAGCCGGTGATGGACCGATCGAAGAGCTGAACGGTGCTGGCACCGGTGTTGGCGACTACCGCATCACCGATCACGACGCCGACGATCACGGCGAGCAGCAGGAAGAAGACGGCCATCCTAGCCTCCAATGGCATTTGCTGGCCCCATTTGGGGCCGCGGTCTTTCCAGCCTTCTGTGTTGCTGCCCGGCGATCGCGCAGATCAAACGGGGCAAGCGTGGAGGAGCTGGCTATGGCTTGCTTCTGGGACGTTTCGCTGCGTCGAGCGCCAGGCGCGAGGCCTCTTCCGGACTCTGGGCGACTGGAAACGCGTTCACCGGGTCCCCGCCGAGCGTCATGCCCCAGGTCGCGAGCCCGATGACGGGAAGGCCTACGCGGAGGGCGAGCGCGATCTCCGAGAGGGTTCCGAATCCGCCGCCGACCGCCACCAGGGCGTCGCTCGCGCGAACCAGCAGGACGTTACGGCCCTCACCGAGCGCGGTGGGCAGAGCGATGCTGAGGTACGGATTGCCGGCGGCACGGTCGCCTCCCGGGAGCAGGCCGACCGTCTGGCCTCCGGCTGCCTGTGCGCCTCGGCACACCGCGGTCATGGCCCCGAGCCCTCCGCCGCAGACCACGATGGCGCCAGCCTGGGCGAGGCATCGACCGAGCGTCTCCGCGATCGGGATCAGCGAGGCATCCGGTTTGGACGCGGCGGCCACACCGATGTAGACGCTCACTCCGCACCTCGCTTCCCTGCACGCCTCCGCACCCTCCGCACCGCGGAGCCACCCTCAGACGCCGTGCTCGCCGAGGCATCCGCCCCAGCAGGCGTGGAGGCGGCCAAGCCATCGCGAGGCGCCCCGGCCGCCTCCCCGGGCGTGGAAGGTGCGGCGGAACGATCACGAGGCGACCCGGTCGTCGCCGCGGGCCCCTCATGCGGGGGAGCGGGAGGTGCGGCGGTGGTGAGGTCGATCAGGAGCTGGTCGAGGAGGCGGATGGCGCCGGCCTTGTCGAGGGGATGGTTGCCGTTGCCGCACTTGGGCGACTGGACGCAGGAGGGGCAGCCGGTCTCGCAGGGGCAGGACCTGATGGTGTCCCTGGTCGCGCGCAGGTGCTCGGCGGTGAGCTCGTAGCCGCGCTCGGTGATGCCGGCGCCGCCGGGGTAGCCGTCGTAGACGAAGATGGTGGCCATGCCGGTGTCCGGGTGCCAGGCGGTCGACAGGCCACCGATGTCCCAGCGGTCGCACATCGCGAACAGGGGTAGCAGCCCGATCTGCGCGTGCTCGGCGGCGTGGGCGGCGCCCGGGACGTCGCGGGCTTCGAGCCCGGCGGCCTCCAGCAGCTCCGGCGTGAGGGTGTGCCAGTAGGCGACCGTCGACAGGTGGCTCGGGGGCAGGTCCAGGTCCTCGTAACCGAGCAGCTCGCCCGACCCGACCTTGCGCCGCTCGTAGCCGATGACCTGCTGGGAGACGGCGACCCGGCCGAGCCAGCGCGCCGAGCGGGGCAGCTGCTGGTGGCGCAGCGGCTCCAGGATCTCCACGTCGGTGTCCTTGCGCGCCTGGGTGTATTCGTCGCCGGTGGCGGGTTCCACGAGCGCGGCGCCGGCGTCCAGGTCCAGCTCCACCACGCGGTACGACTCGCCCTGATGGAGGTAGACGGCGCCATGGTGGACGGTGGACGGGGCCCTGGAACGGTCGACGGTCCCGATGACCTGCCCGGTGGCGGCCTCCACGATGGTCACCGGTGCACCTCCGGCGTTGCGCAGGTCGACGGCCGGCGCGGCCGAGCGGCCCGCGCTGGCCCGGTACCCATTGCGGCTGCGCCGCAGGACGCCCTCGTTCTCGAGGCTGGAGACCAGCTCACGCGCCGGCGGGCCGAACAGGCTGAGGTCCTCCTCGGTGAGCGGCGCCTCGTAGGCGGCGCAGGCCAGATGCGGTGCGAGCACGTAGGGGTTGCCCGGGTCGACCAGCGCGGCCTCGTGCGGCCGGCCGAACAGGTCGGCGGGATGGTGCAGGTAGTAGGCGTCGAGCGGGTTGTCGAGGCCGACCAGCACGGCGAGCGAGGCGCCGCCCTGCCTGCCGGCGCGCCCCGCCTGCTGCCAGAGGGAGGCGATCGTGCCGGGGAAGCCGTCGAGCACGATCGCGTCCAGCCCACCGATGTCCATGCCCAGCTCGAGCGCGTTGGTGGCCGCCACGCCCAGGAGCTTGCCGGAGACGATGCCCGCCTCCAGGGTGCGCCGCTCCTCCGCGAGGTAACCGGCTCGGTAGGCGCGGACCCGCCCGGCCAGCGACCGGTCGACCTCGGCGACTCGCCGACGCGTGAAGGTGGCGACCAGCTCGGCGGCCTTGCGCGACCGCGTGAAGCACAGCGTCCGGACGCCGGCCTCGACCCCGGCGGCGAGCCAGTTGGAGGACTCCACGTTGGCGCTGCGGCGCAGGCCGGTGGTCTCGTCGAGCAGCGGCGGCTCCCAGAGCGCGAAGGTGACCCGGCCCCGCGGGGAGCCGTCGGCGGTCACCGCCTCGACCGGGAGCCCGACCAGGCGGCTGGCCAGCTCGGCGGGGTTGCCGAGGGTGGCGGAGGCGAGCACGAAGGTCGGATCGGCACCGTAGCGGTTCGCCAGCCGCCGCAGGCGCCGCAGCACGGCGGCCACGTGCGAGCCGAACACCCCGCGCAGGGTGTGGGCCTCGTCGACGACCACCAGCGCAAGCTGCCCGAGGAAGGCGCTCCAGCGCTCGTGACCGGGCAGGATCCCCTGGTGGAGCATGTCGGGGTTGGTGAGCACGAGGTTGGCGTTGCGCCGCACCATCGGCCGCTCCTCGGCCGGCGTGTCGCCGTCGTAGGAGGCGGCGCGCACGCCGGTGAGGGCGAAGGAGCGGATGGCGCGGAGCTGGTCGTGGGCGAGCGCCTTGGTCGGCGCCAGGTAGAGCGCGGTCCGGTGGCCGCTGCCCAGCAGGGCCTCGAACACCGGGAGCTGGTAGCACAGGCTCTTGCCCGAGGCGGTCCCGGTGGCGACCACCACGTTGGTGCCCGAGCGGGCCAGCGCGATCGCCTCGGCCTGATGGCTCCACAGCGTCTCGATCCCACGCGCCCGCAAGCGGCTGAGCAGCAGGTCGGGAAGGTCCTCGGGCAGCTCGGCCCGGCGCGCCCGCCTGGCGGGCAGGCGCTCGACGTGGACGAGCTGACCTCGGTAGTCAGGGTTGCTCTCGAGGTCCTCGATCAGGCTGGAAGGATCGACCACCAGGCCATGGTAGTCACGCGCCGGACACCACGGAGCGTGGCGGCGACCGTAGGGCCGGGCCGAGCGCCACCGCCCGGTCCCGCCCCGCGGCCGCTAGCTGAAGCCGCCGTGCCTGACGCGGTTGAACAGGGAGAACGCCGCCGGCTGCAGGCGCACCACCGAGGCGCCGCCGGCGCTGCCGGGAACCCCGGGGGCAACCACGTTGTTGATGCGGCTCGGCGAGACGGTGGTGGCGAGCAGGGCCAGCCGCACCGTCTCGGTGAACGGCAGGTTGACCTGCACCTCGTCGTGCATCACCGCGAGCCACTTCATGACCTGCGTCGGGTCCTTGGCCACCTGCTGCTGGAAGGTGCCGAGCCCGCCGAGGAGGACCTGCGCCTGATGCTTGGAACGGGTGAGGTCGCCCTGGGGCGTGCCATGGCGGGCGCGCGAGTACGCGAGCGCCTGCGCCCCGTTCAGCCGCTGGGTGCCCTTGCGGAAATTGGCGCCCGAGAAGCTGTCCACCAGGTTCTGATCGACCCCGACGGTGATCCCGCCGACCTTGTTGACCAGATCGGTCAGCCCGTCGAACGACGTCAGCGCGTAGTAGTCCACGTTGATGTGGGTGAGCTGCTCGATCGTGCGGATCAGCAGGGGCGGCCCGCCGAACGACATGGCCGCGTTGATCTTGGTGGTGCCGTGCCCCGGGATCGAGACGAAGCTGTCGCGCGGGAAACCGATCGAAATGCCCCTGCGCTTGGCGGTATCCAGCACCACCAGGTGGATCGAGTCGGCGCGGCCGCCGGCGGCGGTGCCGCCACGACCGAACTTGGGCGCTCCCGAATCGGACCCGATCACCAGGAAGGTGATCCGGCCCTTCATGCTGGGCACGGCCTTGCCGGCGTGGGCCTTCTGGATGGTCACGGCCGCCTGCGCGCCAGCCGCGTGGCGGGAGCCGGTGACCAGCGCCAGGCTGGTGGCCAGAACGGTCGCGCCCAGGAGCACGGCCACTGCGACGAGCGCGCGCCGGCGCCGCAGGGTGGCGGTCATCAGGCCTCGCCTCCCGTCTGCGAGTTGTAGGCGGCGATCCGCCAGCCTGGCTGGCCGCCGAGGAGCTGCAGGGTCGCGCGGAGCCGCACCGGTCCGCTGCCCTGCGCCGAGTCGGCGGTGCCGTCGAAGCTGAGCTGCACGGTGGCCGCGGCCGGGCGCCCGTCGGAGAACAGCACCACCGCGCGAGCCTGCGCCTTGCCGGGCCGGACCTGGGTGACCTTGGGGGCCACACTGCCGAGCGCGAGCGAGTCGAGCTGCTGCTTGGCGGAAGTGCGGACCTGGGTGTCGAACATGCCGAGCAGGTCCTTCCAGCCGGACTTGGCCTCGGCAGGCTGCAGGAAGGCGACCGTCAGGTAGCGGGTCAGGAACTTCTTCAGATCCGGAGCCGCCTGCTTGGCTGCCTGGCTGGGGTTGAACCCTCGCTCCGGTCCGCGCGCGGTGGTGGCCAGGTTCACCTGAAGGGGACCTGCCACCGGCGCGGCGGTCGTTGGGGTCGTCGACGTGGGGGACGCCTGCTGTTTCTTGCCGGAGCTGCAGCCGGCCACGAGCAGAGCCACGGCGACGAGCAGCACAGCGGGAACTCTCATGCGGGCGGACACGCGGGTGCTCCTTTGCTGCAGGTCGAGATGGGGGCCCGAGACGAAATTGGGGAACCGACGCCCGGGACTCGACGCACCGGCCTCGGCGCTGCACCCGGCCTCGGCGGTGACCAGGCACTGGGTACGGGAAGAGCGATGGCGTAGGCTACCCGCAGCCGAGTGGGAGCGGCAAGCGCGTCCGCCTTGCGCTAGCCTCCGCGGACATCGCAGGAGGGTGCGTGGCAAGCGGGTGAACGAGACTGGAGACGGGATGGACCTCGACCTGAAGGTGCGCAAGCAGGGAGGCCATACGGTCCTCGAGGTGGCCGGCGAGATCGATGTCTACACCGCCCCGAAGCTGCGGGAAAAGCTCATCGAGCTGGTCAACGAGGGCTCCTACCACCTGGTGGTCGACCTCGAGAAGGTCGATTTCCTCGACTCGACAGGGCTTGGGGTGCTGGTTGGCGGGCTCAAGCGGGTGCGCAACCACGACGGCTCCCTCAAATTGGTCTGCACGCAGGACAAGATCCTCAAGATTTTCCGGATCACCGGACTCACCAAGGTGTTCTCGATCCACGACTCCGTCGATGACGCGATCGCGGGATCGGGTGGTGACCACTAACCCAGTGGACGAGACGCCGGTGAGCGGCGATTGGGTGGGCGACGATGCGGTGGGCAAGGCCACCGTCCGCCTCGCCTTCCCGCCGCAGGCCCGCCTGCTGGGAACCATCCGGCTGGTGGTCGGCATCGTGGCCCGCAAGGCCGGCATCGACGAAGAGGGCATCGAAGACCTGAAGGTCGCCGTCTCCGAGACCTGCGCCGTGGCGGTCGCCGACCTCGCCCGAGCCGGGCTCTCCTCGCCGATCGAGCTCGACCTCATCGAAGACGGAGAGCGGTTTGGCGTCGAGATCCGCGACCGTGCACCGGTCGACGGGCGCAAGCTCGGCGGCTTCGACATGGACGACCTGGATGACCGACAGTTCGGCCTGGCGCTGGTTGGAGCGCTGGTGGACGACCTCGACAGCGCTCCGCTCGAGGACGGCGGGCACCGGACGAGCTTCTGGGTCCGGGGGCCCGCCGGCACCGCCGAGTGACCACGGAGCGTGCTGGCCCCGTTCAGCGGAAAGGCCGCGTACCAGCGCGAAGGGTTGCCGGCCCTTGACCCGTCTAGCTATCATCCGCCCAATCCTGGCGGGCACGCACGGCGCCAGAACCGCTGACGTGTCGCTCCACAGCGGCAGGGCGGGGCCGTGGTGGATCCGCCTTCCATCGTGTTCCGATCGACGTCTCGTCCGGGCTCGGGTGGCTCGGGCGCTATGAGAGGTTTTTCCGCCGCCCCAGCGGGCGGGGTGTCGAGGAGGTCGAATTGGGCAAGGTAGGGCCACTCGCTCAAGAGGGTGCCTTCCACGTCAACTTCACGACGGGCGAGAATCTCACGCTCGTCGCCGTCCTGGTCGTCTCCCTGATCGCCCTGCTGGTGGCCTACGTCCTGGTCCGGCAGGTGCTGGCCGCGGATCAGGGCGGCGAGAAGATGCGCGAGGTCGGCCGGGCGATCCAGGAGGGCAGCCGGGCGTATCTGACCCGGCAGTTCCGCACGCTGTCGGTGTTCGTGGCACTGCTGTTCTTCCTGCTCCTGGTGCTGAGCGCGGACTCGACATCGGTGCGGATCGCCCGCTCGGTGGCGTTCCTGTTCGGCGCCGGGTTCTCCGCGCTGGCCGGGTTCACCGGCATGAACCTGGCGGTGCGCGGCAACGTCCGCGTGGCCGCGGCGGCCAACACCGGCGGCCTGCGCAAGGCGATGCCGCTGGCCTTCCGCGCCGGCGGGGTCGCCGGCATGTTCGTGGTCGGCCTCGGCCTGCTCGGCGCCACCATCGTGGTGATCGCCTACAAGGGCCAGGCGGCCAACGTGCTCTTCGGCTTCGGGTTCGGCGCCGCGCTGCTGGCGATGTTCATGCGCGTCGGCGGGGGCATCTTCACCAAGGCCGCCGACGTCGGCGCCGACCTGGTCGGCAAGGTCGAGAAGTCGATCCCCGAGGACGACCCTCGCAACGCCGCCACCATCGCCGACAACGTCGGCGACAACGTTGGCGACTGCGCCGGCATGGCCGCCGACCTGTTCGAGTCGTTCGCCGTCACGCTGGTGGCCGCGATCGTGCTCGGGGTCGCCGCCTTCCCCAACAAGCCCGTGGTCGGGCTGCTGTTCCCGCTGGTCATCCAGGGTGGCGGCATCCTCGCCTCGATCGTCGGCATCTGGGTGGTCCGGCCTCGATCCGAGGAAGAGAGCGGCATGCGGACCATCAACCGCGGCTTCTTCCTGGCGGCGCTGCTGTCAGCGGTGCTGGTGGCCGTGGTGGCGCTCACCTATGTCAAGGACTGGCGCCCGCTGGCGGCCGTCGTGCTGGGGATCGCGCTCGCCAGCGTGATCCAGTTGATGACCTCCTATTACACGGCCACGCAGTACAAGCCTGTGCAGGAGATCGCCGACGCCTCCGAGACCGGGCCGGCCACCACCGTGCTCGCCGGCTTCTCGATCGGGCTCGAGTCCAGCGTCTACGCGCTGCTGGCGATCGTGCTGGCGATCGTCGGGGCGGTGCTGCTCGGTGCTACGCACGGCCTGGATTACCAGCTCTACCTGATCTCGTTGATCGGTATGGGGATCCTCTCGGTCGTCGGCGTCATCGTATCGATGGACAGCTTCGGCCCCGTGAGCGACAACGCCCAGGGCATCGCCGAGATGTCCGGCGAGGTCAACGAGCACGGCAACCAGGTCCTCACCAAGCTCGACGCCGTTGGCAACACCACCAAGGCGATCACCAAGGGCATGGCCATTGCCACCGCGGTGATCGCCGCCACCAGCCTGTTCGGCTCCTTCCGGCAGGCCCTGCTCAACGCGGGACTGCCCGCCAACCTGGTCGACATCCGCGTCGACCGGCCCGAGGTGCTGGTCGGCCTGCTGATCGGCGGGTCGGTGGCGTTCATGTTCTCGGCGTTGGCGATCCGCGCGGTCGGCCGCGCCGCCGGGCGGGTCGTGTTCGAGGTCCGCAAGCAGTTCCGAGATCACCCCGGGATCATGGACTACAGCGAGCGGCCCGATTACAGCGCGGTGGTGGACATCTGCACGCGTGACTCGCTCCGCGAGCTGCTCACGCCGGGTCTGCTGGCGGTGCTGGCGCCGATCGCCACCGGCTTCATCTTCAAGCAGGAGGCCCTGGGCGCCTACCTGGCCGGCGCGATCCTGACCGGCCAGCTCCTGGCGGTGATGCTGTCGAATGCGGGCGGCGCCTGGGACAACGCCAAGAAGTACGTGGAGGACGGCCACCACGGCGGCAAGAATTCCGAGGCACACAAGGCGACCGTGATCGGCGACACCGTCGGCGACCCGTTCAAGGACACCGCCGGCCCGGCCCTGAACCCGCTGATCAAGGTGATGAACCTGGTCTCGGTGCTGATCGCGCCGACAGTGGTGACCTACGCCGACAACATCGCGCTGCGCGTGGTGGTGGGAGTCGTGGCTGTTGGTATCCTCGGCTGGGCGCTGTGGCGCTCCTCGCACGCTGGCACCGCCATCGCCGCGGGCGACGACGAGCCGCAGGAGGAGCTGCCGACCGCGGCCTCACGCGCGTCGTAGCCGGCTCCCGGCCATCGGCCCCAGCCCCCGCTGGACACCCGCCCGGTGGCGGAGGTCCGGGCTCAAGACCGGCGCCCCCCGGTCGATGGGTACCCGAGCGTTAGTCCCGGTCAACGGGGGTCCGGGGGCTCAAGAGCGAGGCCCCGGCCGGGTCCCGGGGTCCCGAGCAGAGCCGAGCGTTAGCCCCCGGTCAACGGGGGGTGTGGATAGCCGGATGACAGGACCCGGGAATATCGGCACGCTGTGTGAGCCTTGACAGAGCCGCGGGTGTGTCGGCGACACTACGCCGTCCGCCCCTCCGAGCAACACCTGAACGCTAAGGACGTTGGATTGGCACGTAACCTGGTCGTGGTCGAGTCGCCGGCAAAGGCGAAGACCATCGGAAAATATCTGGGCAAGGACTATTCGGTCGTTGCCTCCATGGGTCACGTCCGCGACCTTCCCAAGTCGGACTTCGCGGTCGAGTTCAACCACGGCGTGGAGGTCACGTATGAGGTGACCCCCCGTGGCAAGAAGGTCGTCTCCGACATTCGAAAGGCGGCCAAGTCGGCTGAGCAGGTCTTCCTCGCGACCGACCCCGATCGCGAGGGCGAGGCGATCGCCTGGCACATCGCCGAGGCCGCCAAGCTCACGGCCGACGCCATCCGCCGGGTGAGCTTCACCGAGATCACCGCCGAGGCGGTGCGCCGTGCCTTCGCCGAGCCGCGCGACATCGACGGCGACCTGGTCGACGCCTACCAGGCGCGCCGGGTGGTCGACCGGATCGTCGGCTACAAGCTCTCGCCGGTGCTGTGGCGCAAGGTCCGCGCCGGCCTCTCGGCCGGGCGCGTCCAGTCGGCCGCGCTCAGGATGATCGTGGATCGCGAGCGCGAGATTCGGGCCTTCCAGCCCCGCGAGTACTGGAGCCTGGAGGCCGACCTGCTCACCGCCGCCGAAGAGGCGGTCCACGCCCGCTACCCGGTCGGCGAGAAGAACAAGTTCGTCCTCGGCGACGAGGGCAGCGCCACCTCCGCCGCCGACCGCTCCCGCGGCGCCACCTGGGTCGTCAAGGACGTCACCAAGAGCGAGCGCAAGCGCAGCGCCACGCCGCCGTTCACCACCTCGACCCTGCAGCAGGAGGCTGCCCGCAAGCTGGGCTTCTCCTCCAAGAAGACGATGGCCGTCGCCCAGCAGCTCTACGAGGGCATCGACCTGCCTGGCGAGGGCGCTGTCGGCCTCATCACCTATATGCGAACCGACTCGGTCGCGCTGGCGCAGGGCGCTCTGGACGAGATCGCCACGCTCGTCCGCGAGCGCTACGGCGACCGCTACGTCCGCACCACGCAGTACAAGACCAAGGCGAAGTCGGCGCAGGAGGCGCACGAGGCGATCCGGCCGACCGAGATCGGTCGCACGCCCGAGTCGCTGAACGGGCACCTGGAGCGCGACCAGCAGCGGCTCTACGAGCTGATCTGGAAGCGTGCGGTCGCCTCGCAGATGGCCCAGGCGATCTACGACCAGACCACGGTCGACATCGAGGCGCGTGGCTCCGCCGACCCGGCCAGCAACGGCGCCCAGGACCTGGTGTTCCGGGCGTCCGGCTCGGTGATGCGCTTCGACGGCTTCGTGCGCGTCTACCTCGAGGGCCGCGACGACGCCGCCGAGGAGGAGAGCGGCCTGCTCCCCGAGCTCGCGGTCGGGCAGGTGCTCGACCTGGCGGAGCTGCGCCCGGAGCAGCACTTCACCGAGCCGCCGCCGCGCTTCTCCGAGGC
>WNFX01003609.1_pt1 | contig 29645 bp, 26 predicted proteins | sample 5400111 | NCBI WGS metagenome assembly WNFX01 (sample SAMN13153363, study PRJNA577476) | soil metagenome | isolation source: 40 cm soil or saprolite under grassland replicate 1 | place: USA:California | collected 2016-06-15 | reverse complement strand
AGTTCGCGCGGGAGGGCATCCGGGTCAACGCCCTCTGCCCCGGGCCGGTCAACACCCCGCTGCTGCAGGAGCTGTTCGCCAAGGACCCGGCCAAGGCCGCCCGCCGCCTGGTCCACCTGCCGATGGGCCGCTTCGCCGAGGCTGAAGAGGTCGCCGCCGCCGCCTGCTTCCTCGCCTCCGATGACGCCTCCTACGTCACCGCCAGCACCTTCCTGGTGGACGGCGGCCTGTCGTCGGCCTACGTCACGCCCGAGACGGAGTAGGAAAGGGCGCGGATCGGCTGGGCGCTCAGGCCCGCAGCAGCGACTGGCGGCGGTGGGCGTGCGCGGCCTCCACCAGTGCCTCGAACAGGCGAGAGTCCTCCGGGTCCTGTTCGGGATGCCACAGCACGCCGAACAGGAAGCGGTCCGGGTCGACGGCCTCGACCGCCTCGACGGTGCCGTCAGGGGCGTGGCCGACGGCGCACAGGCCCACCCCCACCGTGGCGATGCCCTGGTGGTGGTAGGAGGCGACGGTCACCTCGGAGCCGAGGATGCGGTGGATGCGGCTGCCGACCGTCAGGTCGACGGGATGCTCGCTCAAGCGCCCGGGCTCGGGGGGACGGTGGCCCTCGTGGCCGACCACGTCGGGCAGGTGCTGGTGCAGGGTGCCGCCGAAGGCGACGTTGAGCACCTGCATGCCACGGCAGATCCCGAGCAGTGGCACGTCCAGGGCGAGCGCGGCGCCGAGCAGGCCCAACTCGCCCCGGTCGCGCTCCGGCCGGATGCCAGCGGTGCGCTGATGTGGCTCCGCTCCGTACAGGGCCGGGTCCAGGTCGGAGCCGCCGATCAGCAGCAGCCCGTCGAGCAGTTGGGCAGTCTCCTGCACGGCGCCGTCATCGGGCGGCAGCAGCACCGCACGGCCGCCGGCACGGGTGACCGCCCGCACGTACCGGAACGGCACCAGCGCCGCCGGGACGTCCCAACCGCCGAAGCGCGCCTGCTCGACGTAGGTCGTCAGCCCAATGATCGGCCGCACTCCCAGGACCATCCCCCTCAACAGCCCACAGTCCACATGAAGGTGGACCGACAACAACAAAGGGTGAGGATACGTGAGCCGGGCTACTGGCTGCCGCTCGCGAGCGGCGTTGGCAGGTCGAGCCAGAAGGTGGTGCCCTGCTCGTCGACCCGGCCGCCGACCGTGCCCCGCAGCGCCTGGGCGTAGTTGCGGGCCAGGGTGAGGCCGAGGCCAGCGCCCGCGCCGCGCCGTTCGATCGGCTCGTCGGAGCGGATGAAGGGGCGAAACAGCTCGTCGAGCGCGGCGGCCGACAGCCACGAGCCCTGGTCGTGGACCTCCCAGCGGGCCCGATCCCCGGCGGGCGCGACGGTCACCGTGATGGTGACGGCGCTGCGCCTGGGCCCGTAGTGCAGGCTGTTCTCCAGCAGCGGCCGCAACGCCAGCGAGATCAGCTCGGCATCACCGCTGACCTCGGCGTCCAGATCCCCGGCGAGCCGGACGCGGTCGCTGACGTCCTCGCCGTCGCGCTCGTCGAGCAGCTCGACCAGCAGCTCGCGGGGGCGCAGGGGACGCGCGAGGGCGGCCACGCCGCCGTTGATCCTGGCCAGCAGCAGGAAGTCGCGCACGAGCCCTTGCAGGCGGTCGGTCTGGGCGAGGATGAGCTGGAGGAACTGCTGGATGGTCTGCTCGTCGAGTTGGTCGCCGCGCTGCAGCAAGGTGGAGGTGAAGCCCCGGATGCTGGCCAGCGGCGTGTTGAGCTTATGCGCCGCGAGGCCGAACAGATCAGAGCCGTCCTGCAGGCCGAACAATGAGGGCCCAGCCCGCTCGCTGTGGTGGCCGTTGCGCATATGTGCTGTCTCCGCTTCGTTCCGGGGTGCACCCTTGAGCTGCCCTGCCCCTCCCGCAGCGCCGACGGCCTCGGCATGACGGGAGCTTCCGAACCGCGATCACGCCGGATCGACCATTCTGCTCCTTGACCGGCCGCCTGGTCGAGTTTAGGCGCTGAATTGGCTCAGTCCGGGACACTTACCGTCCGGCTTGGCGGGCGCATTACAGGGCATTCCAGACGGTGCGGAGGCGGTCGGCGGGGATCGCGTTCAGGTTTTGTTCAGGAATCAGGGTGAGACTGGACAGCATCATGCGAATTCTGGTGGTCGACGACGAACGGGCGGTCCGCGACGCGCTGGAGCGGACCCTGCGGTTCGAGGGCTACGAGGTCGCGCTCGCCGGTGACGGCGCCGAGGCGCTCGACCGGATCGAGCGCGAGCGGCCCGACGCGGTCGTGCTCGACGTGCTCATGCCCGGGGTTGACGGCTTCGAGACCTGCCGGCGGCTGCGCGCCCGCGGCGACCACCTGCCGGTGCTGCTGCTGACCGCCCGCGACGCCGTCCCCGACCGTGTCACCGGCCTGGACGTGGGCGCCGACGACTACCTGGTCAAGCCGTTCGCGCTGGAGGAACTGCTGGCCCGGCTCCGGGCGCTGCTGCGCCGCGCCAGCAACGGCAATGGCAACGCCGCTGAGGAAGTGGAGCGGCTCGCGTTCGCCGGCCTGCTGCTCGACCTCGGCACCCGCGAGGTGCGCCGGGGCGAGCGCCCGATGGAGCTGACCCGCACCGAGTTCCTGCTGCTGGAGCTGTTCCTGCGCCACCCGCGCCAGGTGCTGACCAGGTCGATCATCCTGGAGCGGGTCTGGGGCTTCGACTTCGAGACCAGCTCGAATTCGCTGGAGGTCTACGTGGGCCACCTGCGCCGCAAGACCGAGGCGGGCGGCGAGCCGAGGCTGCTGCACACCGTCCGGGGCGTCGGCTACGTCCTGCGGGAGCCGGCGGGATGACCCTGCGGACGCGGCTCACCCTGCTTGCCGCGGCGGCGGTGGCGGCGGCGATCACCATCGCCTCGGTGGCCGCGTTCCTGATCACCCGGGCGGAGTTGCGCGGCCAGATCGACACGTCGCTGCGGCGTGTGTACACGGGCGTCTCGTCGCAGTCGCTACCGTTCGACGTGATATTCAACCCGTCCAATAAGAACAATCCAATCGTGCAAGGCAACGGTAACGGCCCGCTGCCGACGAGCGTCGTGCAGCGGGTCCTTCCGGGTGGCAGCGCCGACCGTCTGGGCAGCGGCCAGACCCTCCCGGTCGATGACCTGGACCGGGCCGTCGCGCGGGGAGCGCACGGCCCGGTGCTCAGGGACCGGCACGTCGGCGGGGTCCACCTGCGGGTCATCACCTTCCGGGTCCCGGAGCAGGGCTGGGGGGCGCTGCAGCTCGCCTGGCCGCTCACCGAGACCGACCACACGCTCGCCCGGCTCGGCCTGATCCTGGGGCTCGTCGCCGCCGCCGGGGTGGCGGGCTCGGCGACGCTTGGGCTGGTGGTCGCGAGGGCGGGGCTCGCCCCGGTCGACCGGCTCACCGACCAGGCCGAGTACGTCGCCCGCACCCAGGACCTCGGCGCGCTGATCGAGGTGCACGGCGACGACGAGATCGCCCGCCTGGCCAGGAGCCTCAACGCGATGCTGACCGCGCTGGACGACTCCAGGCGCCGGCAGCGCCGCCTGGTCGCCGACGCCGGCCACGAGCTGCGCACCCCCCTGACCAGCCTGCTGACCAACATCGAGCTGCTGGTCCGGGCCGACCAGCACCCGGACCGGGCCCTGCCCGCCCCCGACCGCCGCGCGCTGCTCGCCGACCTCACCGCGCAGCTGCACGAGCTGAGCGGGCTGGTCGCCGACCTGGTCGAACTGGCCCGCGACGAAGGCGACGGCCCTGGTAGTAACGACAAGGCGCAGGACGTGCGGTTCGACGAGCTGGTGGCGGGGATGGTGGAGCGCGCGGGCCTGCGGGCGCCCACGGTCTGGTTCGCGGCCGAGCTCGAGCCAACGGTGGTGCACGGCCACCGGCGGCTCCTGGAGCGGGCGGTGACCAACGTGCTCGACAACGCCGCCAAGTGGAGCCCGGAGGGCGGGCGGGTGGAGGTGCGCCTGCACGGCGGCGAGCTGACCGTGTGCGACCACGGCCCGGGGATCGCCGCCGAGGATCTCCCGTTCGTGTTCGAGCGGTTCTACCGCACCCCGGCGGCCAGGCACCTGCCCGGCTCCGGGCTCGGCCTCGCGATCGTGCGGGAGGCCGTTGAGGCGCATGGCGGAACCGTGCAGGTCACCGCGCCGCCGGACGGCGGCACGACGGTCCGTCTGCGGATCCCTTTGGTGACCTTTAGCGACCTTTAACAAGCTTTTAAGGTGGCTTCAGGCTCGCTTCAGGCTCGGGGCTGACGGTGGTTGTGGCCATAACCCCGACCAGAGGGAACCCGCATGTCCATTCGAAACCTGTTCCACCCGTCCCGGCGCCGCGCCGGCCCGGTCACGCTCGCGACGGCGGCGCTCGCGGCAGCGCTGGCGGTCGTCGCCCTGCTCGCCGCCGGCTGCGGCGGCTCCAAGTCCAGCTCAAAGGGTGTCGCCTCGGTGGGCGGGAGCGGCGGCAACGCCGTCACCAGCACCACCAAGGCGAACCAGGAGCAGGTCCTGCTGCAGTTCACCCAGTGCATGCGCAAGAACGGCGTCAACATGGCCGACCCCACCGTGGACGCCAACGGCAACGTGCGGCTGTCGCCGCCAGCAGCGGGCAGCGGTGGTAGCCAGCCGAGCCAGGCTGCCCTCACCAAGGCCACGAGCGCCTGCCAGAAGTACCTCCAGGGCGTCACGCAGGGCTTCAGTTCGCAGAACCAGTCGCAGTTCCGCGACTCGGTCCTCAAGTACACGCAGTGCATGCGCAAGAACGGCTACGAGATGCCCGATCCGGACTTCTCCGGAGGCGCCGCCGGCCTGTTCGGCGGAGGCAAGATCAACCAGAACGACCCCGCCTACAAGAAGGCCGACGCGGTCTGCCACAGCAACCTCGCCCAGCTCGGCAACATCGGCGGCGGAAAATGAGGGAGGACATGAGCCGACACCCCGAACCCACCGGCGCCACCGCTCCCTCGGCCGACGGCAACGCGGCAGCAGCCACGGCCAATGCGCCGCCTCCCCAGACGCGCCCAGAGGCCATCCCGGCCCCGGCGGAACCGCCTGCGCGGCGCCCACGGCGCCGCAAGGCGCTGGTCGCCAGCGTGCTGGTGCTGCTGCTCGCCGGGGGCGGAGCCGGCGCCTACGCCGTGCTCAGCAGCCGCTGGTCGAACTCGGACAGCACCGTCGCCGTCAAGGCCGTCACCACCGCCGCGGTCACCCGCGCGAACCTGGTCGACACCGAGCAGGACGACGGCTCGCTCAGCTACGACGACCAGCAGACGCTCCACGCCGGCAACCGCGGCGTACTCACCGCCCTGCCCGACGAGGGCGCCACGGTCAGCCGCGGCCAGAGCCTGTACCGGGTGGACGACAAGCCGGTGACGCTGTTCTACGGCAATCTCCCCCTGTACCGGACGCTCCAGGACGGGGTCGACGACGGCGCCGACGTGAAGCAGCTCGAGGAGAACCTGGACGCGCTTGGCTATGGCGACAACCTCACCGTCGACGACCACTTCTCGTCCGCCACCACCGACGCCGTCAAGGCATGGCAGGCCGACCGCGGGCTCGATCAGACCGGCACGGTCGACGCCACCCAGGTCGTGTTCCTGCCCCACGCCGTCCGCGTCGGCCAGCACAAGGCCGGCGTCGGCGACAGCGTCAATGGCGGGATGGCGGTGGCCACCATCTCCGCCACCACCCGCATCGCCACCGTCGACCTGGCGGCCGACAACGCCAGCATCGCCCGCGTCCGCGACAAGGTCGACATCGAGCTGCCGAACGGCCACACCGTCAAGGGCACCATCACCGAGATCGCAAAGGTCGCCACGACCGCCAGTACGGCCTCGGGCGGCTCCAGCGGCTCGGCCTCCAGCAGCTCCTCCAGCTCCAGCGACCCGACGATCACCGTCACCATCCGGGTCGACGATCCCCGCGCGACCGGCGACCTCGACCAGGCGCCGGTGAAGGTGGACTTCACCAAGCAGCGCAAGACGGGCGTGCTGGCGGTGCCGGTCACCGCACTGGTCGCGCTCTCCGAGGGCGGCTACGCGGTCGAGGTCAGCGACGGCGGCGCCGCCACGCACCTGGTCAAGGTCACCACCGGCCTGTTCGCCAGCGGCCAGGTCGAAGTGGCCGGCGCCGGCCTCCAGCGCGGCCAGCGGGTGGTGGTGCCGGAATGAAGGCCAACTCCGCAACCGCCGCCGCTACGACGGAGCAACTGGCCGGGCCGGTGCTGGAGCTTCGCGGCGTCCGCAAGGTCTATCCGGGCCCGCTCGAGGTGCTGCACGGCATCGACCTCACCATCGAGCAGGGCGAGCTGGTCGCCATCCTGGGCCCGTCGGGCTCTGGCAAGTCGACCCTGCTGCACCTCATGGGCACCCTCGACCGGCCGTCGTCCGGCACCGTCGAGGTTGACGGCCACGACGTCGCCGCCATGAGCGACCGCGCGCTGTCGGCGCTGCGGGTGCGGCGGATCGGCTTCGTGTTCCAGCAGTTCTTCCTGCTGGACGGGATGAGCGCGCTGGAGAACGTCGCCGGCGGCCTGCTCTACGCCGGCGTGCCGGCGGCCCGCCGCCGGGAGCTGGCGGCCGCGACGCTCGCCCGGGTTGGCCTCGGCCACCGCCTCCAGCACCACCCGGCGGCCATGTCCGGCGGCGAGCGCCAGCGGGTCGCGATCGCCAGGGCGCTGGTCGCGAGGCCGGCGATCGTGTTCGCCGACGAGCCGACCGGCAACCTCGACTCCTCGTCCGGTCTGGAGATCCTCCGGCTCCTGGAGGAACTGCACGCCGATGGCACCACCATCGTCGTGATCACCCACAACCAGGAGGTGGCCGCGGCCATGCGGCGCCAGATCGAGCTGCTCGACGGCCGCATCCGCTACGACTCCGGGAGGGCGGCATGACCGCGACGCTGCAACCACCGCGGCCGCGGGCCGGTCGCAACGCGCACGGACAGGGGCAGGCGCTGGCGCCGAGCCGCCTGCTGCCCCGCGACCTCCTGCGGGTCGGCTCGATCGGGCTGCGCACGCGCCGGCTGCGGGCCGCGCTGTCGGCGCTCGGCATCGCCATCGGCATCGCGGCGATCGTCGGCGTGCTCGGCATCTCCGAGTCGAGCAGCGCCGACCTGCTGGCGCAGCTCGACGCCCTCGGCACCAATCTCCTCTCGGTGCAGCCGGGCCAGACCCTCGGCGGCGCCAGCGCCAAGCTCCCCGACGGGTCGGAGGCGCTGGTGAGCCGCATCGGCCCGGTCGAGGCGGTGTCGTCGGTGGCCAGCGTCTCAGCGACGGTGCTGCGCAACGACCAGGTGGACCCCAATGCCACCGGGGGCATCAGCGTCAAGGCGGCCAGGCCCAACCTGCTCGGCGTGCTGCGCGGCAACATCGCCCAGGGGCAGTTCCTCACCACCGCGAACGAGCGCTACCCCGTGGTGGTGCTCGGTTCGGTGGCGGCGCAGCGGCTCGGCATCATCACCCTGCGGCCGGGGATCGCCGTGTACCTCGGTGGCAAATGGTTCACGGTGGCCGGGATCCTCAACAGCATGCCGCTGGCGCCCGACATCGACCGCTCGGCGCTGATCGGCTACCCCGAGGCGAAGACAGCGTTCCCGCCGTCGAGCTACCACTCCGACAACGTCGTCGCGCCCTCGACCGTCTACGCCCGCACCGACCCCGACCAGGTCCAGGCGGTCCACGACGTGCTCGCCGCCACCGCCGACCCCGAGCACCCCGAGGAGGTGCAAGTCAGCCAGCCCTCCAACGCGCTGACCGCCCGCGCGGCGGCCAAGAGCGCCTTCAACTCGCTGTTCCTCGGCCTGGGCGGGGTCGCGCTGCTGGTCGGCGGGGTCGGCATCGCCAACGTCATGGTCATCTCGGTGCTGGAACGGCGCTCCGAGATCGGCCTGCGGCGCGCGCTCGGCGCCACCAAGGGGCACGTGCGGACCCAGTTCCTCGCCGAGTCCCTGCTGCTCGCCCTGATCGGCGGCAGCGGCGGGGTGGCGATCGGCGCGGCGGCGACCGCCGCCTACGCCACCACCCGAAGCTGGCAGATCGTCATCCCGCCAAGCGCGGTCGCCGCCGGCCTGGGCGCCGCGCTACTCATCGGCGCCATCGCCGGCCTGTACCCGGCCGTCCGGGCCGCCCGCCTGGCACCGACTGAGGCCCTGCGCTCAGTCTGAGGGCCAGGCCGCAAGCCTCCAGGAGGTCGTCGGGCGCAGTGCGCGACCCGTCCCGCGCGAAGCATCGAGCCTCCTGGAGGCCAACCAGATCAACCAAATGTCCCACTGCCAGGGTAAGCTGCTGCGATAATCCATTGGCAGGACGCATATCCATATAAGGTTCGCAAAGCAGGGCGCGTACCGAGAGCTCCGGGATTCCGGGGGTGGGAAATGGACGGGTTGCAGCGCCGTTTCGACGAGGTCCGGGCCAACCGGACCGAGCTTGAGAACCACCTAATTGACGAGTTGGCCGCTGGCCGGCTGTCGCGGCGGGAATTCATCCGCCGCGGGTCGGTGCTCGGGATGTCGGCGGCGGTGCTCGGCCTGGTCGCCGCTGCCTGCGGGAAGTCGACCAACGCGACACCAGGCAGCGGCGCCGGCCCGGTCAAGAAGGGCGGCGCGATGACCGTCGGGATCGTCGCGCCCTCCGGGGCGATCGACCCCATCACCGTCGCCGACGAGGGCGGGCTGGCCGTGCTCGGCCAGGCCGGCGAGTACCTCACCTGGTCGGACAAGGACCTGAAGCTCTCCGGTGTGCTGGCCGAGTCCTGGTCCGCCAATGCTGACGCGTCGGTGTGGACCTTCAAGCTGCGCCAGGGGGTGACCTTCAACGACGGCAGCCCGATGAAGGCAGCCGACGTGGTCAAGACCTTCAAGGCCCACTCCGACCCCAACGGCAAGTCGAACGCGCTCTCGGCCTTTGGCGGGGTGCTGACCCCCGACGGCGTCCAAGCGGTCGACGACAACACCGTCGCGTTCCACCTGGAGGCGCCCAACGGGAACTTCCCGTACCTGGTCAGCTCCGACAACTACAACACCATCATCCTGCCGGCGAGCTATAACTACGGCGGCAAGTACGAGAAGTCGTTCATCGGCACCGGGCCGTGGAAGATGACCAGCTTCAAGACCGGTGCGGAAGTTGCCTTCGCGAAGAACCCGAGCTACTGGCAGTCCTCGGCGGGCTTCCCGGTGCTCGACACCCTCACCCTCAAGTTCTACGCCGACGAGCAGCCCGAGGTGCTGGCACTGCAGTCCAAGAGCCTCGGCGTGGTGAGCCACTTCTCGGCCTCAACCGGCCAGCAGCTGTTCAGCAACCCGTCCCTCACGGTCATGGAGCTGCCGTCGTCGGCGCACCGGCAGGTGCACCTCCGCACCGACAAGGAGCCCTTCACCGACAAGCGCGTGCGCCAGGCGATCGCTCTGCTGCTCGACCGCCAGGGCCTGGTCACGGGGCTGTTCAACGGCAAGGCCAAGGTCGGCAACGACTCCCCCTTCGCCCCGGCGTTCCCCTCCACCGACAGCTCGGTGGCGCAGCGCACCCAGAACGTGGACCAGGCCAAGGCGCTACTTGCCGCCGCCGGCAAATCGGGCGGCTTCACGGTCACGCTGGCGACCTGGAAGGGCTTCGAGATCCCGCTACTCGCGCAGGCGATCAAGGACGCGGCCAGCAAGGTCGGGGTGACGATAAAACTCAACGTCACCGACGCGAGCACCTATTACGGCGACGCGGTGTTCGGCAAATCGCCGTGGCTCGACTCGACCATGGGGATCACCGACTACGGCCACCGGGGCGTGCCCAACGTGTTCCTCGGCGCCCCGCTCACCTCGAAGGGCACCTGGAACTCGGCCCACTTCCACAACGCGCAATACGATGCGCTGGTCAAGCAGTACGTGGCCGCAGTCGACCTGACCTCGCAGCGCGCCGTCGCCAAGCAGATCGAGACCCTGCTGCTGGACGAGACCCCGATCATCTTCCCGTACTTCTACTCCCACCTGACCGCCACGCAGAGCAACATCGCCAACACCGAGCCGACCGCCATGGGGCACATCCGCATGCTCCGGGCGGGATTCACGTCGTAGCGCGGCCGAGGCCGAGGCCGAGGGAGAGACGGAGACGAGGGCATCGTGGCCCGGTTCCTGCTGCGGCGCGTCGGGCTCGCGCTGCTGACGCTGTGGCTGCTCGCCACCATCATCTTCCTGGGCGCTCAGGTGCTCCCCGGGGATGTTGGCCGCCGCATCCTGGGGCCCTTCGCCGCGCCCGGGGCGGTCAAGACGCTGAACCACGAGCTCGGCACCGACCGGCCAGTCCTGGTCCAGTACTGGGACTGGCTGTCGGGTGCGGTACGCGGGCAGCTCGGCGACTCGCTCTCCTTCCGGGTGCCAGTGTCGTCGCTGCTCGGCCCGGCGCTGCTCAACTCGCTGAAGCTCGCCCTGGTGGCGTTCGTGCTGGTGGTGCCGCTCGGCGTCCTCGGCGGCGTAGTGGCCGGGCTGGCCAACGGCCGCGCCCTTGACCGGATCGTGACCGTTGGTGGCCTGTCGGCCACAGTGGTCCCCGACTTCGTCTGGAGCATCGTGGTGATCCTGGTGTTCGCGGTGAACCTGCGGCTGCTCCCGGTCACCGCCCAGGCCCCCGACGGCAGCGGGCTCATCGCCCAGTTCCACTACCTGATCCTGCCCGCGATACCGCTGGTGTTCGTGCTGTTCGGCTACATCGCCCGAATCACCCGCTCGGGTATGATCGAGGCGCTGGACGCCGACTACACCCGCACCGCGGTGCTCAAGGGCATCTCGCGGCCGGCGGTGATCGGCCGCCACGTGCTGCGCAACGGCTTGCTCCCGACGATCGCGGTGGTCGCCACCCAGACCGGCTACCTCATCGGCGGGCTGGTGGTGATCGAGCTGATCTTCAACTACCAGGGAATCGGCCAGCTGATCTATCAGTCCGCCGTGAAGAAGGACTTCCCGCTGCTGGAGGGCACGATCCTGGTGGTCGGCACCGTCTACCTGGTGGTGACACTGCTCGCCGACATCGCCTATTCGCTGCTCAACCCCCGGATCCGCTACGGGAGCACGGAATGAGGCCTCAATGAGCACCTACGACGAGGTCGCCGCCGAGGTCGAGTCGCTGCGGGGAAAGGAAGAGCGGCGCCTGGTCCGGCGGGAGCGCTGGCGAGCGCTGCGGCGCTCCCCCACCTTCGTGGCCGGCGCGGTGATCGTCGGGTTGTGGGTGGTTTGCGCGCTGTTCGGGAGCCTGATCGAGCCGCACAGCCCGTTCGCGGTCAACGTGCTCCACCGGCTTGCCCGGCCGTCGTCGGCGAACTGGCTCGGGACCGATGAGCTTGGCCGCGACGTGCTCTCCAGGATGATCGCGGGCGCCCGCGGGATCCTGGTCGTCGCGCCGCTGGCGACCGCGATCGGCACCGTCGCCGGCACCGCCATCGGGCTGGTCGCCGGCTTCTACCGCGGCGCGGTCGACGACGTGCTGATGCGGCTGGTCGACGCTTTCCTGGCCCTGCCGGTGGTGATCGTGGGGCTGCTCGCGCTGGTGGCGCTCGGCCCCTCGGACGTCACCGTGATCCTGGTGATCGGGACGGTGTTCACCCCGATCATCGCGCGGACGGTGCGGGCGGCGGTGCTGGCCGAGCGGGAGCTTGAGTACGTGCAGGCAGCCAAGCTCCGCAACGAACGCGCCCTCTACACCATGTTCGTGGAGATCCTCCCCAACGTCGCCGCGCCGGTCCTGGTGGAGTTCACGGTGCGGCTCGGCTACGCCATCTTCGCGGTCGCCACCCTCTCGTTCCTGGGCTTCGGCATCCAGCCACCCGCCCCGGACTGGGGCCTGACCATCTTCACCGACTACGGCTTCATCGCCGGTGGGATCTGGTGGCCGACCCTGTTCCCCGCCCTCGCCATCGCCAGCCTGGTCGTCGGCGTGAACCTGATCTCCGACGCCCTCAGCCAGGTGTTCGAACGATGAGCAGCCTATCTGCCCCGGCCCCGGCCCCAGACTCGGTCTCAGCGAGCGTCCCCGCCCTGGATGTGGAGGACTTCCGGCTCGCCTACCGCGTGCGGGGCGTCGACCGGGAGGCTATCCGCGGGGTCAGCTTCCAGGTCGCGCGGGGGGAGGCCTACGGGCTGGTCGGCGAGTCGGGCTGCGGCAAGTCCACGGTGGCATTCGCGGCGATGCGCTACCTGCCCCGCAACGCGCGGGTGCTGGCGGGCAAGATCCGCATCGACGGCGCCGAGCTGTTCCGCATGGACGAGGCCGCACTGCGCAAGCTCCGCGCCGCCACCGTGTCGATGGTCTACCAGAATCCCGGGACCGCACTGAACCCGTCGATCCGGGTGGGCGACCAGGTCGCCGAGTCGTTCCGGGTGCTCGGGGTTGGCAAGGACGAGGCTCATGAGCGCGCCCGCGCCATGCTGGAGAAGGTGCGCATCTCCGACCCCGCCGGGGTGCTGCGCCGCTACCCGCACCAGCTCTCCGGCGGCATGCAGCAGCGGGTGGTGATCGCCATGGCACTGGCCTGCGACCCGTCGCTGCTGATCCTCGACGAGCCCACCACCGGCCTGGACGCCACCGTGGAGGCGGAGGTCCTCGACCTGGTCGCGGCGTTGCGGCGCGAGTACCGCACCAGCGTGCTGTTCATCAGCCACAACCTCGCCGTGATCGCCCGCATGTGCGACCGCATCGGGGTCCTGTACGCCGGGCGGCTGGTCGAGGAAGGTGCCACCGAGACCCTGCTCGGCGACCCCCGCCACCCCTACACGGTCGGGCTGCTGCGCTCGGTCCCCAAATGGGGTGACAGCAAGGGCCACGGCCCGCTCGCCACCATCCCGGGGTTCCCGCCACGGATCGGCGCGGACATCCCCGGGTGCGTGTTCGCCGACCGCTGTGGCCTGGCCGAGGATCGCTGCCGGCAAGAGGAACCGGACCTGTACGAGGCACGCGCTGAGCATCTGAGCCGCTGTTTCTTCCACGAGCGGGCCCAGACGCTGCCGATGGTCGCGGCGCCCGCCGCCCGCGCGGCCGCCGCGGCCGGGGCCCCCGATGGTGTGGTGATACGGCTGGAGCACCTCTCCAAGACGTTCCACCAGGACGGCCGCGAGGTGCAGGCGCTCGCCGGCATTTCCCTGGCGGTCCAGCGGGGAGAGGTGCTCGGCCTGGTGGGCGAGTCGGGCAGCGGCAAGACCACCCTGGCGCGGACGCTGCTCGGGCTGACCGGGCCGGACAGCGGCTCGATCGTCGAGCTGGACGCCACACCGCTCGGTGCCCGCATCGGGCAGCGCTCCGCCGAGCAGGTCCGCGAGCTGCAGATCGTGTTCCAGAACCCTGACGCCTCACTCAACCGGCGCCACTCGGTGCACCGCATCATCGGCCGGGCGCTGGCCAAGCTCCTCGGGCTGCGCGGCGCCCAGCGCGAGCGGCGCATCCTGGAGCTGACCCACGCCGTCCGGCTCGACCGCCCGGTGCTGGACGCCAAGCCGTCGCAGCTGTCCGGCGGCCTCAAGCAGCGCGTGGCGATCGCGCGGGCGTTCGCCGGGGACCCGCGGATGGTGGTGTGCGACGAGCCGACCTCCGCGCTCGACGTCTCGGTGCAGGCCGCGATCCTCAACCTGCTGGTGGACCTGCAGCGCGGCGGGGTCACCTACCTGTTCATCTCCCACGACCTTGGGGTGGTGCGCTTTGTCGCCGACCGGATCGCGGTGCTTTACCTCGGGCGGCTGATGGAGGTCGGCCCAGCCGAGGCGGTCTTCAAGGGACCCCACCATCCCTACACCGAGGCGCTGCTGTCAGCCGCGCCGATCCTCCCCGGCGCGACCAGCGCCAGCGCCAACTCCAACGGCGGCAGCAACGGCAACGGCCAGCCCGCCGCCGCCCGCGAGCGGATCCGCCTCTCCGGCGAGATCCCGAGCGCCGCCTCCCCGCCGTCCGGGTGCGTGTTCCACACCCGCTGCCCCCGCAAGCTCGGCGCGATCTGCGAGCAGTCCGAGCCACCCCTGGCCGAGGAAGAACCCGGCCACTTCCTGCGCTGCCACATCCCCATCGATGATCTGCGGCGGTTGCAGCTTGAGGGTGCGCCGCCCACCGAAGCCGGCGCCGCAGGCACCCCCTCCGGGGAAGGGCCGGGCTGATGCGGATCGCGGCCATCGAGACCCGCCGCTACCGCCGCCGGCTCGATCCGGCGTTCCGGGCCGCCTGGGACCCGGTGCCGCGCGCCGCCCTCGACGCCACCATCGTGATCGTGCGCTCCGACGACGGCCTCTGCGGCTATGCGAGCGGCGATCACCTGCACCTGCCCGACGCCGCGCAACTCCAGGCGCTGCTCAGCGGCACCGACCCGCTGCGGAGCGAGCGGGTCCAGCAACTCTGCGCGACCGTGGACTTCCACGGCGGCCGTCCCTGGACCGTCGAGGTGGCTGTGTGGGACCTTGTCGGGCGGGCGCTCGGCGTGCCGCTGTGGCAGCTGCTCGGGGGCCGCTCGGAGCGCCTGCTCGCCTACGCCTCCACCGGCGAGCTGGTCGAGCCCAAGGAGCGGGTCCAGCGGGCCGAGGAGCTGCACCGCCGCGGCATCCGCGCGCTGAAGCTGCGCTTCCACCACACCGACTGGCGCGACGACCTGGAGGTGGTGCAGGCGGTCCGCGACGCGCTCGGCACCCAGGTCGAGCTGATGGTCGACGCCAACCAGGGCTGGCGCATGGCCGGCGACGTCACCCCCCGCTGGGACGTTCCCACCGCCGCGCAGTGCGCCGCCGAGCTGGAGCGGCTCGGCGTCTACTGGCTGGAGGAGCCGCTGCCCACCGACGACCTGGACGGCTACCGGGCGCTGCGGCGGCGCACCTCGATCCGGGTCGCGGCCGGCGAGATGGTCCGCCAGCTCCACGAGGCCCGCGACCTGGTGCTGCGCGGCGGGGTCGACGTGATCCAGCCCGACGTGGTGCTGGCCGGCGGCATCAGCGGCTGCCGGCAGGTCGCCGCGCTCGCGAGCCTATGCGGCCGATCGTTCTCACCGCACACCTGGACCAACGGGCTCGGACTGGTCGCCAACCTCCACCTCGCGCTGGCGGTCTCGACCTGTCCCTACGTGGAGGTGCCGCTGGACCCGCCGGCGTGGTCGCCGGAGCGCCGCGACTGGCTACTGCCCGCCCCTGTCGAGGTCGCCGCCGACGGCACCATCACCCCGCCGCCCGGCCCCGGCCTCGGCGTTACGCCCGATCTGGAAGCCCTCGAACAATACCGGGTCGGGTGAGTTCGTTGGCGACGGCGACGACGCTGGTCCGCGCGGCCGTGCTGCACCAGGCCCACACGCCGCTTCAGGTCGAGGAGATTCGGCTGGAGGCGCCACGCATATTGGGGAGGGGCGCTGGCCGACCGTGCTCGGCCATGAGGGCGCCGGTGTGGTGGAGCAGACCGGTCCGGGCGTCACCCACGTCGCACCCGGCGACCGGGTGGCGTTCTGCTTCGTGCCGAGCTGCGGCCACTGCCCCGAGTGCCTGGCCGGCCGGCGCAACCTCTGCAGCACCGCCGACGACCATTCCCAGGCGGGGACGCTGCTCGACGGGACCTCACGCCTGTCGCTGCCGGACGGCAGGCCGCTCAAGCACTTCAACTTCGTCTCTTGTTTCGCCGAGCGCTGCGTGGTCCCAGCCGGCACGGCCGTCCCGGTCCCAGCCGCGCTACCGCTGTGGCAGGCAGCCCTGCTCGGCTGCGCGGTGGTCACCGGGCACGGCGCGGTCCGCCACGCCGCCCGGGTCCAGCCTGGCGACAGCGTCGCAGTGGTGGGTTGCGGCGGCGTCGGCCTCCAGGTCATCGCCGCTGCGCGCCTGGCCGGCGCCGCGCCGGTCGTCGCGGTCGACCGCGATCCCGCCAAGCTCGACCGCGCCCTGGCGGCGGGGGCTACGCACGCGCTCGACTCGCGCCACGACGACCCGGGGCCAGTCGCCGCCACCCGCGCGCTCACCGGCGCCAGCGGCGGTGTCGATCATGCCTTCGAGGTGGTCGGCCGCCCCGAGACCGTCCGCCTGGTCTGGGACCTGTTGCGCCCCGGCGCCACCGCGGTGGTGGTCGGCATCGTCCCCAAGGGCATCGATGTGTCGATCCCCGGCATCGAACTGCTCGCCGAGAAGGGCCTCAAGGGCTCCTACTACGGTTCCGGTGACCCGGCCACCGACCTCGCCGACCTCGCCCTCTTGGCCGCCGACGGCCGCCTTGACCTCACCACCGGCATCTCCGACTTCACCGACCTGTCTGGCATCGAGGCCGCCTTCGACCGCCTGCGCCGCGCCGACGTGACCGCCCGCACCGTGGCCATCCTCGACCCCACCCTCGCGGGCGCAGCACCAGGCGATCTGCTGACTGTCCCACCACTGGTCTAACGTTGAGCGAGGGCGATGAGTTTCGGGGGAACCCACGGTCTCAAACCATGAAGCCCGGCCCAAGCGCTGGTCACGGCGCGGACGCAGACGCGGAGAGGAGCACAACATGGGACAGCCAGTTGTCCACTTTGAGGTTATCGGTCAGGATGCGGCCAAGCTGCAGGCCTACTACAGCAACCTGTTCGGCTGGGAGATCGACGCCAACAACCCAATGAACTACGGATCCGTAGCGCGTGAGGGCAACACCAACGCCGACGGCGTCGGGATCGGCGGCGGCGTCGGGGTCGGCCCCGAGGGATACCCCGGGCACGTCACCTTCTACGTCGAGGTCCCCGACGTCGAGGCCGCACTCGCCAAGGCGGAAAGCCTCGGCGGCAAGCGCCTGATGGGCCCGGACCAGATCACCCCCGAGGTCCTGATCGGCCAGTTCGCCGACCCCGAGGGCCACGCCATCGGCGTGATCGCCTCCGTCTCGTAGCGATCGCCGTCCGCGGCGCACCGCACGTCCGCAGACGCCCGGTGCGCCGCCCTGTTCGGCGTGATACGACACGGGTGGGGTGATTGGGGAGGCAGTATGCTCAATGCCATGCCCGCCGACGCCGCGCCCACCGAATTCCAAGGCAAAATCCACGGTCATGGCCTGGTGATGCTGGACGCCGTGGATCTCGCCAGGGCGATCAAGGACCGGACGGTGTCGTGCGTCGAGGTGATGACCGCCTACCTCCAACACATCGACCGGATCAACGGGCACGTCAACGCGATCGTGTCGCTGCAGGACCCCGACCTGCTGCTGCGGCAGGCGCAGGTCCGGGACCGCCAACTGACCCGCGGGCAGTACCAGGGCTTCCTGCACGGCTTTCCCCAGGCCATCAAGGACCTGGTGCTGACCAAGAGCATCCGCACCACCCAAGGCTCGCCGCTCTTCGCCGACTACGTGCCGCAGGAGGACGAGCTCCTCGTCCAGCGGATGAAGCGGCACGGCGCCATCATCATCGGCAAGACCAACACGCCCGAGTTCGGCCTCGGCTCCCACACCTACAACCCGGTCTTCGGCACTACCTGCAACCCCTACGACACCACCAAGACCGCCGGCGGCAGCAGCGGCGGCGCAGCGGCCGCGCTGGCCCTGCGCATGCAGGCCGTCGCCGACGGCAGCGACTTCGGCGGGTCGCTGCGCAACCCTGCCGCGTTCAATAACATTCTCGGTTTTAGGCCGTCGTTCGGCCGTGTTCCCAGCGTCCCGGCCGCCGACGTGTTCGTCGCCCAGGGCGGCGTCGACGGCCCCATGGCCCGCACGGTCACCGACCTGGCGCTGCTGCTGTCGGTCCTGGCCGGCGGTGACGACCGCTACCCGCTGGCGACCGACCAGGACCCGGAGGTCTTCGCCCGCAGCGGACAGCTCGAACGCAGCTTCCGGGGCACCCGGATCGCCTTCCTCGGCGACTGGGACGGCTACCTGCCGATGGAGCCGGGCATCCTCGACCTGTGCCGGGCCGCGCTGCCGGTCTTCGAGAACCTCGGCTGTGCCGTGGAGGAGTCCCTGCCCGACTTCCCCACCGCAGCGCTGTGGCCCCTGTGGCGCACCTTCCGGCACTGGCTGGTCGGCGGGGCGCTCTATCCCCTCTACCGCGACCCCGCCCAGCGCGCTCTGCTGAAACCGGAGGTCGTCTTCGAGGTCGAGGGCATGCTGCGGCTGACCGCGCTGGACGTGTGGCATAACACCCTGCAGCGGACCGCGTGGTACCAGGCCGTGAACGCCATGCTCGAAACCTACGAGTACCTGCTCGTCCCCACTGCGCAGGTGTTCCCGTTCGACGCCCAGGTCACCTGGCCGCGCGAGATCAATGGCGTGGAGATGGACACCTATCACCGCTGGATGGAAGTGGTCACCCCGTGGACCCTGGCCGGGCTGCCGGTGATCAGCCTCCCAGTCGGGTTCAGCGACGCCGGCCTGCCGATGGGCATCCAGCTGATCGGCAGGCACCACGCCGACCTGGCCGTGCTGCAGCTCGCCTTCGCTTATGAGCAGGCCACCCGGTGGGTGCAGCGCCACCTCCCGCCGCTCCTCACCAAGGGCCTCGCCTAGTGGGATCGTGTCCCATCAGGACCTCCTTGCCGCCCGTGGCCGCTCCATCAGCTTGTAGTCCGGGGCGTCGAAGCCGAGCTTGCGGTATAGCGGGTGCATGTCGCCGGTGTGCAGCAGCCACCGCTGGCCGGCCAGCGGTCCGCACTCCACCATTTCACGCACAAGCTGCTCCCCCAGCCCACGGCCACGGTGCTCGGGCAGGACATAAACGTCCGCCAGGTAGGCGAACACGACGCCATCGCTCACCGCGCGGCAGAAGCCGATCTGGCGTCCGTGATGGTAGAGCCCGATCACCCGGGCGGCCTCCCGGACGAGCCGCTCCTGCACCTCGCGCGGACGCCCCTTGGCCCAGTAGCTCACCTCCGAAAGAAACCAGTGGACCGCATCGAGGTCGATCCGCTCCTTCGCGTCGTCGAGTTCAAGCCCGTCGCCCAAGTCGCGGTTCATCTCATGACCTCATCATCTCCTCACCACGCACCACCGCACGCTTCCAGGCTAGCGTCGACTCCGCCGACACCACTCCGCCTGGCCGTGGCAGGCGAGCCCGGATCAGCTTGCGCGCCAGGGCGCTTTTGACCGTTCGTTGCCGCTGGTGCGGCGGATCCGGGTGAGCATGAGCGCGCTTGCGGTGACTCCGGTGAAGCCGAGGGTGACCAGACGTGGGTCGGACTTGTGGACGCCGAAGATCGTCCAGCAGGACAGCTCACCCAGGATGAGCATCCAGGTTCCGCGTGCGACTCCCGTGGGGCGATCTGTTCGGTAGGCGGTCCAGATCGACGGCGTGACCTGGACGATGAAGGCTGCCGTGAGCAGCGTTCCCAGGCCGGTGCGGCCGGCGACGGTGCATCCCCGCGATGAGGAGCGCGGCCCAACTGCTGATCAGGACCGTCGGCCGCGCCCCCGCCTGTCCGCGCAGGGCGAGCATCGCCGCGAGCGCACCGGCCAGGAGCGTCGCAGAGGAGGACGGCACCAGCGCCGCCCAATACCCTGAAAGCGCGAAGTAGGCGAACCAGGCAGCGTTGTTCACGCTTGTGAGCGTCGCCCACGACCAGGAGACGCCGGCGGTGTCGTCAGTGGCCCGTAGTTTGAGGATCTGGGGCAGGAACTGGGGGATCGCAAACGCCGCCGCGGCGATCGGTGCGTAGTCGAGGAAGTCACCCATGATCGTTTGTCCGCCTCCGGCACGAAGGGCGGTCCTTCAAAAGGTAAGATACGTCACCAGGACCGGATTTTTGTTGCAGATCTATGCGCAGATCGCTCAGGTTCTGCAATAATCCTTGTGATGGACGCGATTGATCGGAAGATCATTGCTGAGCTTGAGGCGGAGGGGCGGCTCACCGTGACTGAGCTAGCTCAGCGAGTCAGGCTCAGCGTGGCTCCCTGCCACCGACGGCTGCGCGAGCTGGAACATTCGGGAGCGATCCGCGGATACCGAGCCGTCGTCAATCCCGCCGCGATCGGTCTCGGCTTCGAGGTCCTGGTGTTTGTGACGATGGATCGAGAGGACGCCGCGACGATCGCGGAATTCGAGAGCGCCCTGGCGAAGGTCGCAGAGGTGCACCACGCAGAACGGCTCTTCGGAGACCCCGACTACCTCGTCCGCGTCGCCACCGCCGACCTCGACGCCTACCAAAACCTCCGCGACGAGAAACTCGCAACACTGCCCGGGGTGCGGCGGCTCACCTCGACGATCGTGATGAAACGCATTGTCGACGAGCGACCCTTCCCCGTCTCACCTCACTTCCCTCGCCCGCAACACAAGCGCTAGTGCTTGCGAGCGCTGCGGCGGCCTTCCGCGATAGGGTCTGACCATGGACGATGCGGACAAGGACGGCTACTTCGGCGAGCGGGTCGCGGCCCGCTACGACGAGTCGTCGGAGATCTTCGAGCCCGGCGCCGTGGACCCGGCGGTCGAGCTGCTGGCAGAGCTCGCCGGCGACGGCCGGGCCCTGGAGCTGGGCATCGGCACCGGGCGGATCGCGCTGCCGCTGGCAGGTCGCGGCGTCCCGGTCCATGGCATTGACCTGTCGCAAGCGATGGTCGCGCGGCTGCGTGCCAAGCCGGGCAGCGAGCAGGTCGGTGTGACCATCGGCGACTTCGCGGCGACCCGGGTGGACGGGACGTTCTCGCTGGTGTACCTGGTCTTCAACACGATCATGAACCTGACCACGCAGGCGGCGCAGGTGGCCTGCTTCCGCAACGCCGCAGCGCACCTTGCGCCTGGCGGCTTTTTCGTCATCGAGGTCAGGGTCCCCGAGCTGCGCAGGCTCCCGCCCGGGCAAAACGTCCTGCCGTGGCAGGTGAGCCCAACCCGGTGGGTGTTGTACTCCTACGACGTCGCCACCCAGGCGATGCGCGGGCACTACGCCGAGATCGCCGACGGCGGTGGCGAGTTCACCTCGATCCCGTTTCGGTATGTGTGGCCGGCCGAACTTGACCTGATGGCCCAGCTCGCCGGGCTGCGGCTGCGCGAGCGGTGGGGCGGGTGGACGCGGGAAGCCTTCACCAGCGAGAGCCCCCAGCATGTCTCAATCTGGGAGAAGCCCGCCCCTCGATAGTCGCCGAGCTGATTCGTCAGCAGGGCGCTGAGTACAGCGGTCACGCGGGTACGGTAGCCCCGCAGACCGCCACGGCCGCAATGCGACCTTTGACCGTCCAAGGTGCTCATCCTGGGCGGGTCCATCAAGGGCGTCTCGTTCGACCCTCGACGCCACGATCCGCGCCCTGACCCCCAGGTCCACGGTCGCCCGTAAGGCTGACCCGCCATCACGACGGTGACTTGGACAAACACAGTGTTTGCAACTTGTCTGTGGGCGTGACAGGGCTCGAACCTGTGACCTCGTCGTTGTAAGCGACGCGCTCTGACCACCTGAGCTACACGCCCTCGATGTGGTATCCTAGCAGGTGGAAGGCACTACAGCCTCTTCCTGCCGGAACCATCTGACGCGATCTCACCTCCAGTCTTCCGGAACTTTTCCGGGAATCTTCCGGCAGTGCCACTCCCAAGTCTTCCGGGACTCCGACGCGCTTGCGACGAAAGGATGACAGGGATGGCCTACATCCGCGAGGTTCCCCCATCGGTCCGGCATCCCCGCTCTCGGTTCCGGGTCTACCACGAAACCAAGCAGGGCGAGGTCAAGGTCGGCGAGTACGAGAGCAAGCGCGCCGCCGAGCGGACCCGTGACAGCGTCAATCGCCACGGCCTCGAAGCCGTGCTGCATCCGAACCAGACTGAGGCCGGGGGCGAGGCCGCCGAGCCCGCTCCCCCGCCGCCGCCGACTGCTGTCGCCGGGAACGAGAAGGCGCAGACGCCCTTCGGCCAGTACCTGGCGGACAAGTGGTGGCCAGCCTGGAAGCCGGCCCACCCGGACTCGGCCCAGGGCACCAGATACAAGCTGAACAAGCGGGTCATCCCGCGGTTCGGCAACATCCCGCTCGGCGACCTGGACGCCGACACCATCGGGAGGTGGCGCGGCGAGATGGTCGCCGAGCAGCTCTCGCCTCGGACGGTCAACACCTACGTGTCGCTGGTGGGCACCATCCTCAACGCCGCCGTCGACAACAGCTACCTGGAACGCTCTCCACTGCTGCGCCGCAGCGGCGCCGGACGGGTCCCCAACGTCAAAAACCTGCCGGCCGATGCCCGGGAGGTGTGGCTCACCCGCGCCCAGCTCAACACGCTCGCCAGCACGATCGCGGCGCGCTACCGCGCGCTGGTGCTGGTGGCGGCGCTGACCGGGCTGCGGTGGGGGGAGCTGATCGCGCTGCGGTGGGGTGACCTGCACCTCGACGCCCCCTTCGACGACGGCGCGGTGCAGGGCGTCGGCAGGGTGCGCATCACCAAAGCGGTCAGCGACCCGTCCCGCTCGGGCAAAGGCCGCCAGAGGGGCCCGAAGACCAAGGCCGGCCGGCGCGAGATCGCCCTGGACCAGGAGACGGTGGCCGCCCTGACCGCCCATCGCAAGCTCGTCGGCGACGAAGACGACGAGCTGGTGTTCACCTCCCCCGGCGGTTCGCGCGGGAACGGCGGCCAGCTTTCCAGCAGCAACTTCGCACGGGTCTGGAAAGAGGCGCTCAAGGACGCCAAGCTTGCCCACCTGTGGCCCGACTACCGCGGCCTGCATTTCCATGACCTGCGCCACACCCACGCGACTTGGCTGATCGCCCGGCAGATCCCGTCGATCGCGGTCGCCAAGCGGCTCGGCCATGCCAGCCCGGTCGTGACGATGATGGTCTACGCGCATGTGACCGAACTGGTCCAGGCCCGCTCCCTCTCAGCGAAAGACCTCGGCCTGACAAACGGGCAACGGCCGTCCGGACCCGCTCCTCGTCGCCACCCCGCATCAGCCGATGCCGCGGTCAGGGCAACAGCCAAGGGCAGTCGCCGGGGTTCGAGTTCGAGGCGCCGGAAGGCCGAGGCCGCGGCGTCGAGGCGTCGTGGACGCGGACAGGGGCGGTCGTTCCTGCTCGACTGATCCGCCTCCGGTTCCGTTCCGGCTGGCCCGGCTCGCGCCCGCGCTGAGGTAGGTCCACCTCACGCTCGGGTTCATTGCGAGTGCGAGGCAGGATGGACGAGCGGGCTAACCGAACGGCTTACCAAGGTGGACATCGGTCGATAACCGGTCACTCCAAACCTACTAGCCACTCTCCGCGGCTAGCTAGGCGGCAGCTAGGTGTGGGCTACGCGGCCAGCGCGGCTAGGGCGTCGCGGGCGTGGACCGGCCGCCACCATGGGTCCAGGCCGAGGTCGCCGGCGATCACACCGGCGGCGTTGTAGCCGCCCAGGCCGTTGACGCTGCCGCCGGGGTGGCTGCTGGAGCCGCACAGGTACAGGCCGTCGATGGGGGTGCGGTAGCCGGCCAGCTCCGGGCAGGGCCGCCGGCCGAAGGTGTTGTCGGGGTGATAGCTGCCGTGGTGGCGGTCCCCCAGCCACATCGACGGCAGCAGCCGCTGGGTGTCCAGCGGTGAGTGGACCGCCCGCGCCAGCTCGGCGTCGGCGACGTTGGGGGCGTAGCGCACCCAGGTCGTGACCATGGCGGCGGCCTGCCGCTCGCAGGCGGCCGGCGTCCAGAACGAGGCGTCGCCGCCGCCCGGCCGCGACGGCACGAACTGCCAGCCGAACGTGGTATGCCGCCCGGGCGGCGCCTGGGAGGGGTCAAAGCGGGTGGGGACGCTGGCGTGCAGCGCGACCGCCGAGGGCAGCGCGCCGGCGCGCACCCGGTGCAAGTCCCGCTCGACGTCCTGGCTGGTCTCGTAGCCAAGACACAGATTCAACGCCCCGGCGCCGTCGTCGGCGTCTTGGCCGGCGAAGCGGGGCGCCTGGCGCAGGGCGAGGTGGATGCCCATCAGCGCCTCCCCGTTCCACGGGTAGGCCGCCAGTGTCTCGGCCAGCGAGCGGTCCAGGTGCTCGCGGCCGGCGAGGTCGAGCAGTGTGAACGGCGCTGGGGCGCTGGAGACTACCGCCCGCCTGGCCGCGACAAAGCCGCCCGAGGCGAGCGCCACGCCGCAGGCGCGGCCTGCGCGGACGGCGATGCCGGCAACCCGCTCGCCGGCCAGCGCCCAGCCGCCGTGCTGATACAGCCGCGCGGCAAGCGCCCGGGCAAGCTGGTAGCTGCCGCCCTCGACCAACGAGCAGTCGACCAACCCGGCGACCGCCTGCGCTACGACGTAGCCGGTGCCGGGCACGTCGAGGACCGGCAGGTAGCCGCGGAGCGCCGCAGCGAAGGCCAGCAGGGCGCGGAGCCGCTCGTTGCGGAACCGCTCGCGGATCAGGTCCAGGGCGCTCCAACTGGCGAGCGCGTGGAAGCGCCGGCCATCGGCGCTGCGGCTGAGATGATTCTCCAGCTCGTCAGGCGGCAGCGGCGGCGAGCACCGCAGCGGCTCGATGACCGTGCGGGAAAGGCGCCGGGCCTCCTCGAAGAAGGCGGCGAAGCGGCTCGCGTCGGCTCTGTCCAGACGGCCGATGGCGGCCAGCGTCCGCTCCAGGTCGGCGTCGACGACCAGCGTGCGGCCGTCGCTGCTGGGCAGCGCGTTCTGCTTGGCGGGACGGATCAGCCGCACGCCGGTCTGTTCCAGGCCGAGGTCGGTCCACAGCTTGTAGGGCGGACCGCGCAGCAGCCTCATCCCTCAGCGGGACCAGACGAGCGCGCCGCGGCCGCGCAGCGTCCCGGCCCGCAGCGCGCGGTGCAGCTCCAGGACCTCGCCGGGGGCGGGGCCGGCGGTCGCGCCGACCACCGGCCGCACCGTCCCGGCGGCCACCAGCGCCGCGGCCTGGAGGAGCTCGGCGCGGGAGGCGTAGCGGCTGCCGACGACCGCGGTCTCCTGGAAGACGAGCTGGCGCGGGTCGACGCCGAGGCTGACGCCGGGGAAGGTGGTGAGCACGCACAGGCGCCCGCCGCTGCGCAGGTGGGCCAGACCCCAGGCGAGGCTGTCGGGCGTGCCTACCAGGTCGATGACCGCGTCGGCGGCGCCGCCGAACTGCTTGAGGTCCGGCCCGGCGCCGGTGCGGAGGTCGCGCGCGTCGACCGGGAACGCGCCGTGCGCCTCGACCAGGGCGAGCTTGTCGTCGGTGCGCTCCAGCCCGGCGACGGCCGCGCCGCAGGCCGCGGCGACCTGGACCATGTGGATGCCGACGCCCCCGCCCGCGCCGACCACTGCGACGGTGTCACCGGGCCCAAGGCCGAGGCGGGTACAGCAGACGTGCACCGAGGTGGCGACCGCGTCGGGGATCACGGTCGCCTCGGCGTCTCCGATCGCCTCGGGCAGCGGCAACGCGTTGCCTGCCGGCAGCACCGTGCGGGGGGCGTAGCCGCCGTCGCGGTGCACGCCGTACCAGCCGGCGAGCCGCTCGCAGCGCGACTCGGTACCGCGCAGGCAGGCGCGGCAGCGATAGCATGACAGGTAGAAGTAGGCCATCACCCGGTCGCCGATCGCCGGGGCAGTCACGCCCTCCCCGACCGCGGCGATGCGGCCGACGACCTCATGGCCGGGGACCAGGGGCAGCCGCTCCGGGGCGCGGTCGAGCTGGCCGTCGACGCAGTTGAGGACCGTGCGGCCGACCCCGCAGGCGGACACCTCGACCAGCACCTCGCCGCGACCGGGGTCGCGGACCTCGATCATCTCCCAGCGCGGGTCCTCACCCCAGGCGTGGATCCGGTAGCCCGCGACCGCGCCCACGTCACCTCCCGCGGCGACCGTCCAAGCAAGCGTTCTTGCGTCGTGCAGTTTATCTGCTGCACGTTTAGCGTCCACACCGTGGGAGGCCGCGCACCAGTCTGTCGAGCCGCTGCCGGCATTCAGCGTCTTCCCCCTTTGAACACGGGATGACGCGGAGCTTTCCCGGCTCAGCGAGTGATCAGCTTCCACTCGCGCCTTCGCGGCGCACTATCCTTTCGTGCATGTCTAGCAGTGCCGTCACTGGCAGACAGCCACAGTCGAAACTCGAGCGCCGGGTGGTCGCCGCCGCAGAGGCGGTGCTGACCCACGACAAGGCGGTCTCCCCCATCGACGTGCTCACGGCGATCGGCTGGCTGCCGCACAACCTGGTCGACGCGTGGCGGCAAGGACGCGTCGCGTGCCTGGAGGACGTGCTCCAAATGCGGCCGGACAAGCTGGCTACGGCGCTGGAGCACCTGCACCGTTGGGCGCAGGGCAAGGGTCTCATGCCGAGTGAAATCGCCTATGTTGCCGCCACCCGCGACCGGCGGGCGCTGCGGTTCACCGTCGACGGCGAGCAGGCCGTCGAGCGGATTTGGCGGACGCACTGGATTCGAGCTGATCTGCCGGAGGCGGCCCGAGAGCGGCTCATCCAGCGGCACAGCAAGCCGCCCGACCTGGTGGCGATCGAGGCGCTCAACCCGTGGGACTGCACCAACTGCGGCGGGTCGGGTGCGCTGCTGATGCTGGAGGACGCCGGCCCGCTGTGCCTTGGCTGCGCGGACCTGGACCATCTGGTGTTCCTGCCCGCCGGGAACGCGACGTTGAGTCGCCGCGCCAAGCAGGCAAGCCGCCTGGCGGCGGTGGTGGTGCGCTTCAGCCGTGCCCGCAAGCGCTACGAACGCCAGGGGATCTTGGTGGAGGCGACGGCGCTTGCGGAGGCGGAGGCACGCTGCCTGGATGACGAGGAGGTGCGTAGCCGCCGCCGGGAGCGGGACCGGCAGCACCGCGCCGAGCAGGACCTGGTGCTGCAGGCACAGATGGCCGAGCAGATCGTGCGGCTGTTTCCGGGCTGCCCGACGCAGCGGGCCGAGGCGATCGCCCGGCACGCCGCCATGCGCGGCAGCGGCCGGGTGGGCCGCTCGGCGGCGGGACGCGCCCTGGATGAGGAGGCGATGACGCTGGCGGTGATGGCCTCGGTGCGGCACCAGGACACCAGCTATGACGAGCTGCTGATGGCTGGCGTGCCCCGGGCGGAGGCCCGCGAGCGGATCCGCCCGGAGGTCGACCGGGTCCTGGCTGCCTGGCAGCGGGAGCACCCGAAGCGGTTGGCACCAACTGAGGCTGAGAATTGATGCGACGCCTCTCTGGCGGGGCCGTGGTGGCCCAGCCCGCCTGGGAAGGCAGGGGAGGCTGGGTGGCGGCGGCTCTCAGCGGACCCGATGGTAGGCAGACGCGCGTCAGCCCGTCGTCCAGGGCCGGAGCTTGTCGGGGTTGCGTACTGCCCAGATGTGCTTGATCCGGTCGCCTGCGACGTCAAACGCGAACACCGTCACGGTGACGCCGTCTTGCTGAGCTACCAGACCGGGCTGGCCGTTGACCGTACGCTCCAGGAACGTCACGTTGTTGGGTGCCCGGTCGGCGAGATCGGCCAGGTAGCGCGCGACCTGCTCGCCGCCTTCGATGGGGCGGAGCGCGGCGCTGGCGAGGCCGCCGCCGTCGGCGATCACCGTGGCGCCGGGGTCGAGGAGGCCGATGAGGGCGCCGATGTCGTTGGCTTCCCATGCCTGCTTGAAGTCCCTGACGACGCCGGCCTGCTGGGCTGCCGGAGTCGCGGGAGCCTGCGACGCGCGGATGCGGCGGCGGGCTGAGGTGGCCAGCTGGCGGCATGCCGCCGGGGTCCGGCCGGCGATCTCGGCGACTTCGGCGAAGGAGTAGCCGAAGACATCGTGGAGGATGAACGCGACGCGCTCGGCCGGGGTCATCGATTCGAGCACGACCAGGAAGGCCATGCTGATCGACTCGTCGAGGGTGACCCGGTCGGCCGGGTCGACCGTGGCACTGCCCGACGGCCCGGTGATCCACTCCGCAGGTTCGGGCAGCGGCTCGGGGATCCATTCGCCCACGTAGCGCTCCCGCCGGGCCCGTGCCGAGCCGAGCAGGTCCAGGCAGATGCGGCTGGCGACCCTCGTCAGCCAGCCGCCGGGGGATTCGATGGCTTCCTGCTGCTGTTGGGACATGGCGTACCAGCGGGCGTAGGTCTCTTGCACGGCATCCTCAGCATCGGCCAGGGAGCCCAGCAGCCGATAGGTGAGATTGATCAGCTGGCGCCGCTCGCTCATGATCGCGCTCAAGCCCGGGTCCGGCCGGCCGCCTCCTTGCCCAGATCGGGTGCTCATGGTGCCGCCAACCTCCCTTGGTCGCATCTGCCCTCACCAGGTCGACGAGACACCGCACCGGAATGTGAGGCTGGCACGTCGCCTGACATTCCGAGGGGATGCGTCGTCGGATAGCTGAGAAGAACCCGCCATCCACCGAACCGGAAGCTCAGCGACATCATGACCGGCTTCTCCGTCCTGCGATCGCGCCTGGCCGACACCCTGGCCACTCCCGGCGCCCCCACCACCGCCCGCGCCGCGTAGCCGCGGCACCACATCCATGGAAGAAGCCATGAACTCCGCCCCCGCGACCGTCACGATCCCGGGCTACCTGGCCGGCACCTGGAAGGCCGACCCGGTGCACTCCGAGATCGCCTTCTCTGTCCGGCACCTCATGGTCGCCAAGGCGCGCGGCCGGTTCACCAGCTACGACGTCACGATCGTCACGAGCGAGGACCCACTGGGCTCGTCGATTGCCGCGACGATCGACCTCGCGTCCATCGACACCGGCAATCAGCAGCGCGACAACCACCTCCGCTCCCCCGACTACTTCGAGGTCGAGCAGTACCCGACGATGCGCTACCGCTCCACCGGCATCGGAGGGACCGACGACGGCTGGGTCATCGACGGTGCGCTGACGTTGCACGGCGTCACCCGGCAGGTGCCGCTGGCCGTCGAGGTGAACGGGTTCAGCCCGGACCCGTGGGGCGGGCAGCGGGCCGGCTTCTCCGCGACCACGCAGATCAACCGGCGCGACTTCGGCATCGACCTCAGCATCCCGATGGACGGCGGTGGCATCGCGATCGGCGACAAGGTGTCGATCAGCCTCGAGATCGAGGCCGTCCTCCAGAAGTCACCCGACCCGGACGGGCTGCCGCACACCGGCAGCCCAGTCCCCGCTGTGAGCAGCGGTCACCACCCGAATGTTCATATCAACCCGAGGAGAAGCCACATGTCAACAGCCCAGGCAACCAGCAACAAGGCGACGATCAGGCGCCTCCAGGACGCCATCAACGGCGGCGCGGAGCTCATCTCGCAGACGATCGACGAGACAGTCGAGCCAGACGTGTTGTTCCACGCACCAGTGCCGACTGGCGCGACAGGGGCACAGGCACTCAAGCAAGTGATGGCGGTGCTTCACCGGGCCTTCCCCGACCTTCACGTTACGGTCGAGGATCTGATCGAAGAGGGGGACAAGGTCGTCGGCAGGAACTCCGTTACCGGGACCCACCAGGGTGAATACATGGGCCTCCCGCCAACCGGCAAATCCGTCACCTACAACGAGATCTTCATCTTCCGCTTCGTCAACGGCCGAATCGCTGAGATCTGGGGGGTCGTCGACGTCTTCTCTCAGATGAAACAGCTCGGCAGGATTCCCGCCTAGCGAAGCCCCGTTCACCCGCCATGAGCACGATCTTCGTCAGCGGAGCGACCGGCCCGGTGGGGGCCCGGAGCACTCCCATAGCCGTTGGCCGGAACTGGCGTCGCAGGCGTGCCAGGTGCTGGGCTGGCAGGGTGAATGGCTTCTCCCAGGGGTGCAGGAACAACACCAGCGCGCCGGCCATCGCCAAGGCGAAGCTCCACAAGCCCATCAGCAGGCCGATGCCGGCATGAAGCGCCAGCCCGGCCAGCAGCAGCGGCCGCCAGCGCCGCCTGGGCAG
>WNFX01004846.1_pt1 | contig 29687 bp, 39 predicted proteins | sample 5400111 | NCBI WGS metagenome assembly WNFX01 (sample SAMN13153363, study PRJNA577476) | soil metagenome | isolation source: 40 cm soil or saprolite under grassland replicate 1 | place: USA:California | collected 2016-06-15 | reverse complement strand
AGATATTTAAAAAAATTGAGCCGTATCTTACATATCTAAATGTTCATCAGCTAGAACGACAGGGAGCAGATATTCAAACTAAGGTAGAAGAATTAGAAGACTTGAATCAATCATTAAGGAATCATGATAAGATGAAAGATGATGCAATAGCCCATCTGTCAGACCAACTTGTTGCTATAACCACTAGGTTACAGGAAGTTGGGAGAAGACAAGTTTATCAAATTTAGCGGTTATGGCGATTACACCTTTCTAAGTAAGCTTGCTACCTTCTTTTGTCTATTTTTTTAACTCTGCTTGTATCCATAGAGTCTCAAATATAGAGGCATATGACAACACGGTTGATTCGCTGTTAGAATATGTTGCTAATCCTAGGACTTCATTAGAATCATACTCATCATTATCATTTTCATGATCCTTTACTTCTGCAGTCAAGCACAGTTCCTTATCTACTATGACGGTCATGACTTTGTTTTGCTGTTGCTTATCGAGAAATTGAATTTCAATGAGGTCAGAATTACTCTTCGTAAATAATAGTTCCCTCTCTATTATTTCCTTTACGGGCTCATTAACCAGAATTCTGATCTTTACTCCATGCTCTGCTGCATTCTTTAATAATTCCAGAAGATATTCTTGCTCGTATTGATATAATCTCTTATTTGTTAATGTGGTTGTTGGAAGTATCATCAGTATTTCTTCAGCTGCTGATTTTAACAAATTATCAAGGATTTTTTGTATTTCATAAGGATCTTGTATAGTATCCATAAATTCTCTTCTCAACCCTTGTTCGATTTCTTTTATCCTCTGTTTTGCAGATATTGCTTTCTTCCAAAGCATATCAAAGAAATATTGTTCTTGTTCTACAACTGACTTAACTGTGCTTATAATAAGTTGAGGCGGTGGTGCTGATTTAATACTAGTAGCACTAGCATGATAGACTCTTCTGTCAGCAACTCCAAAGTTCCCCTTTACTTCATCTAAATGTCTGAGTTCAGTGACAACTTTCATCAGTTCTTTACAATATTGAATATTCTCTTTTGTAATTTCTGAAATGAATCTTATCCTCACACCTCTATTCTTCATATCGACATACGCCTTTGTGACAGGATGATTAGGAATAACAAATATTGATGGACCATTAAGATCAACGCACCCATCTATAGTATGTTCAATAGCATAGCATGCGTCTACTGTCTTTCTGACAATTTCATCTGGATCATACAATACCTCGGTCTTTTCCCCAACAAAAGAATGTCCATCCGAATTCGGCACGAATTACGTAAAGAATTACACTATCATATTAAGATTAATAATGCGACTCATTCCACAACTATTACCATAATTTCGATCTTACAAAGAATAGGAGATCTAGCTATCTGAATAAGCGTTGAGATAACCTTCGTGAATATTTCAATAGGTATATTTCATTTAGGGAGACTAATCAGACTTGATTGCATAGTTCATTCACTTACCGTTTCACTTTCATTAGAACCATATCATATCATTCATCAACCAACTCATGTCCCTTTGAAGCAGTTTAGTATACATACCTTCGCGCTTTGGATTATATTTTGTCCTTCCAGCAGACAAATCATATTTTATTGCTGATAATTCCTGAAAATGCATCTCTGCTTCTGACTGCAAGTATCTTTCCCAGGAATCACCCAGCCTACCATGCGGTTGCAATTACATTCTATATATTAATAAGTAGATCTTATATTCAATCGACGTTATTTAAAAATTGTTCGTAGGTGATGCTACCAATTGGCTGTCTCTACACAAATATTAGCTAGTTGATCAGCTAGTGATTGAAAGGCTGTCAAAGGTCTGTCATATAATTTTTTAAGATAGACTAAAAAAAGTTGGACGGAAGTCGACTAGACTTCGCCATTGTTATGGATTAGTATCCTTCACAGGATTTCTATGTTGACTATGGGTTGATTACCTGCTACAGTCCCTGCGTTATCATGTCCTTGTGTTTGGCCTAGGAGGTTTTGGCATCTAGCATTTTCGTTCACACAAGACTGAGCTGCAGTCTGGTGAAAACTAGTTCCTTTGTGTTCCTCCAGCAAATGCCTGATTTGTCAGCGATGATACGGCTGTTGTGGCCATTAGCAATGCTGCTACTGCTGCTATTGCTATGATTGCAAAAGTAGTGTTGTTCTTCATAACTTCTGATTACATTAAATCCTTCTGGCTTAATTGCATTAAGAGAGATAATGTGCTACTTTCAGTGAGATATAAAAATAAGTAATAACTAGAATGAGAATTGCTAGCTAATAGACGTGAAAAGCGCATCGTAATTTTTTACTACTAGATATCTCTAGTTAGTTATGGTGACCCATAATAATAATTGTATAGTTACAGAATTATTTAAATGTTTAAATATCTGGTGTTATCAGAATATTTAATGTCAACAAAAGGAGAAGGAGAACAAAAAATAGAGATAAAGAAAACAATAGTCATTGACGCTTCACCAGAAGTTGTTTTCAAAGCCATTACTGATCCAGAGGAGTTAACCAACTGGTTTCCAGATCAAGCAATTTTGGAACCTAGAACAGGAGGAAAAATGAAGTTCAGTTTTTACAAAAAAAATTCCGAGAAATGTGACATGGACTCTTTTCCAGAAGGAACTATTCTTGAATTTACTCCAAACAAAAAAATCTCATATACATGGGAACATCCAGGCATAGCCGACTTTCCAAGAACAGTTGTAACATGGGAGCTTGAAAAAATTGACAATAATAAAACCAGACTAGAACTATTGCATTCAGGATTTAAAGCAGATAAAATGGTCAAAGAGCATGATGAAGGTTGGACTTATTTCTTGGGTAGATTAGAAAAATACTGTAAGGAAAGAGAATAGAACAACTGCTATATCCTCTTTTTTTCTGGAGCATCTATGAATCATGCTCGTTCGTTAGCACATGCTTTAATTCCGGAGCAATAGATGACTTGTGACCTAGGAACATTAAATAAATCAATAAAAAAAAAGGCTGGCTGTTTTACTCGATTAGGACTAAGGCCATGGTTTAGCCATTCCAGGTCCACCCATCATCATACCATGGGAGCCACCTCCACCGTAACCACCACCACCATGCATCATCATACCACCAGGTCCATGCTGCATCATCATACCACCAGGTCCATGCTGCATCATCATACCACCGCCCATCATCATACCATGGATCATCATTGATTCTCCTTCTGATATCGGTTGATTAGATAACACTTTTCCATTTCCTGCATCCACAATTACTCTATTGAACTTCATATTAGGATCAATAACCCAGACAGTATATGCCAAGTATCCGTTCACCATACCAATATGTGCTGCAACTGCATGAGAATTATTACCCACAGCTTTTTCTGCAGTCATAGCGGATTGATTTAGACCTACTTTTATCTGTGAGGATAATGCATTTCCTATAACAGTAGACATTTTAATGGAACCAGTAAAATTAGGACCACCACCAGCCTTCATACCCATCATTCCTCCAGTCATGTTGCCGGCGCTCATCTGGGCATTGACCTTCTGCATGTTCGTAAAAGCCGCCGTTCCACCAAGAATCAAAATAGCTGCTAATACCGTAGCAGCAATTGTAGTTAAGATTATGGACTTCATATTAGCATCGATACGACGTTATGTAGTATATTACATTTGTGTAACAATGATAGTTCAAACAAGAATCAGCTAGAGAAAATAGTAGGTGTATCCGACTTTTATGTTCGAATTGAAATCTTTACTTCGATATTCCAAGCGTATCCACTTGTAAACGCAAATTTTCCATATCTCACCACTTGTTTTGAATTGGTGTTCAATTTTCACGCTTAAGACATAGTGCAACTTCATGTTTTTATATCAATTATTTCTATAGACGAACGCTAGCCTTATTCATTATTCTAAACAGGAACCCTTATTGACAAGATGTGAACAAACGAACTAACATGTAATCAATTTTTTTATCAATGATTGAGAACATTCTCTTACAGACTTATATTGTATGTCGTGATACAAGCAATTACTTAAGATGGCTACCAAAAAGGAACGCCCAGAAAAATATGGCTGGTGGCTAAATGAACTGGAGTCGCTAGGTGTTAGCCCAAAGGTATGTAGTAATGAACTTAATGATAAACAAGAGGTCAGTGATCTGGCTGAGAATCTAAAGCAAGTATTTTACCAAGAGTATAAGACTATCTATAACAAAAATAATAATAGTAGAGAGACAGAAGATTAGCTTTTGCATTGCAGTTAGCTTTACTGATTCTCCATGAAATATTATAGCCATTCAAAGTCAGGCTTAGTGTATCCAAGCTCTGTCTAGTTTTAACCCTATTAAAAGAATTTAGCCTTAGAGTTCAGTATACAAACTGCAAGTGCTGAGCTAGGCTCATAAGTTCGGGGAGTTCCTTCATTACTTGATTATGCCATACAGCCTGAGTGTATATTGGATAATATCGATATTATAGGTTTCAAGCTGATGTCACCAACTTTTGGACAACTCTCAAATGAAAGTCAACCCAAGACTTGACAATGATCTTCAGGAAATTCGGAGCAAGACCAAGTAGTCTATCAACTACGAGATCCGGTTCTGTATCGGGGTTGATATCAACTGTAAAACTAATTTATATAAGGCATCTTCCTTTGACTTGGCTTTATCCCTGTGAAATACCATTAGAACAATTACAATCAAATGATAACTAAAGTGGCTATGAGATAAAACAAATGACAGAGACACCAAACGTCATAGTAGCAATTCTTATTGATTTGAAGAATGATGGTATTTTCTGTAGTGGTTATAACCTATTGAGGGTGCTAAGGTGACTTTTAATGAAGCCCACCAATAATGGCATTACAACAAGAGGGCATTTAGTAATGCAACAAAACTGTATTGAGTAATAGTAATGTACTGGGTTATCTTAACTTCAATCTATCCAACATGCATAATTAGTAGAGACTAGAAGGTTTTCTTGTACGCTTATATCAAACCACGGTCCAGGCTATGCCGTACCATCTCCAGTCCGGGTGTTTAATGCATTAGCAACTGGACAGTCTATATGAGAGGTATCATCTCAAGTTCCATACTTGTGGCGGTGCTTTAGCCTTTATAGATCCTAAAGAAAAAAATTAGATAAAAGGCTCCTTTCATCTGATTAATGTGACTTTTTATGGCAAAGGGATCATTCTATTTTTAGTGTTTAATGCCCTTGCAATATTATAATTTGGCTCTTGGTGGTTTTTCTGATTTGATGTATTTGCACTGCGATGGTTGGAAAAAGTATACAAATCAAACTGATTGCAGAACTTATGATGAGAATGGTAAGCTGATTTTCGTTAACAGATATTCAATCAGGGAATGGAGTCACAATAAAGTAGACATGACATTGAATTACAGTGATTCCCAAATATTTCCTAAATTCCTTGAGGAGGTCCACGAACAAGATAATTTAACAAGTAACAATAATGATGGAACAGTAAATGCAATTCCCATAGTAGTATATCACAATATAGATAACAACAAGACACAAAGCAGCACCAACGTAAACTTATTTGCGGCCGAAATGAAATATTTACATGAAAAGGGATTTAAAGTGTTTAATATGGATGATGTTGGGTACGACAAAGATCATAATTATTTATATATAAAGCATTGAGATTTCAGATGACCATCTGGTTAACGCTTCTTAAACATCATGCAAGTGCGTAACCAATAAAATACGTCAAACATCAAAAAAAGAACGAACTGAAGAAAAAGAAGAACTACTTAAAATCCCTATTTTAATTACATTTATTTTCTAAATTGATAATCATCTAAGCTTTTAAATATGCTAAACAATAAATAAATGATTTCTTATGTTCACTTTAAAAAAAATTACTGACCATAGCTCCTTATTGCATGCAATAACTCTGTTTATGACGATAGTGATGTTCTCGCATTGTTTGCCATTACTACAGTTTTACCATCAGCTTTAGCTACTGTTAATGAATCAGGAAATTCTAACAGTAATACTACGGCTATTAGCAGTAATGACATACCTACTGCTAAATCTGTCTTTGATATCGGAACGATGTCACTGCCATCCTCAGTAAAAGGGTTTATAATTTACATACCAGATGAAGCTCATCATCCGCCAACGGACAATAAGACCATCAGCACAAAAAATGCTAATTATATCCCGACTAACCTTATAATTCCAAAAGGAACTGCTATAGCATTTGTGCATGGAGATCCTAACCATATCCATGTAGAGATTGTAAAAGATAATAGTAGTAGTGGACAAGTAGCATGGCAAATTACTCCAGTCTCTCCTGGAGGTTCTGACGTAAAAGTATTAGCTCCTGGCTCATATGGTATATCGGATCAAAAATAGATCCAATGAGAGGATCTATCAAAGTAGACGGAAACACACAATCAACCGGCGATCTTACTGTTGGGGGATTTTTCGTTCCTACTGATTCCGTATCAAAATACAAGTCGGATTTTGCGTCTGCTGGAGTTCAAGTTCTGTCAGAATTTAACTTTATAAGTAAAACTGTTCAAAAGGATATAAGCGTACCGAACACTTTGCTTATCTATTCTACGCATATGCCTATACAGGATGCAATAATAAAACTGACGCCGTTAATTAAGTCACTACCATATCGTTAGCCAACCTACCTTAATAGTTGTTATTATTCGAGCAGCCTGTCCATTTTATTCAAATAAGTCAGTATTTATAACATAATATATTCTAAAAAAGTATATATTTCATGCATTTTCAAGGGGACGAAGAGTGAACAGCAAACTACTTACACGATAGGTTAATAAAATGCATAGGGAAGCAGAGGCTCTTCCAAGTAAACACTTTTTTACATTCTATTAGAAGAAATAGTAATTCAAGTGCACTGCTTTCATTCTGAGATAAAAATCGGCTGCTAGTATCACGACTACGAGAGTCAAATGTGAAAATCAAATTGCTCTGACCTTCTGATAACGGAAATACGTCAAGAATAATTACTATTCTTACTGAAGCTACTGCTAGAGATGCAATAATTAATTCAAGTTTTCTATTCATAGGCTATTCAATCAATTGATCTTTAGGTCTACAAATCCTTTCTACTATTTAGATTCCTTATTCATTCATATAGGAACTACCATTCTTATTCTAAGATAGGAAGCGTCTCGAATTTGATCAGCAGGAAACCCAGAGACTATATTTCGAGTCTCTTCCTTTTGAGTGGAATCATCTTTAGATTTCGATTTCTTTAGCTGCGTTGCTATCCTATCAATCATATTGTCTGACCATTCTTCCATAGTCTCATTGGAGCGTCAGTAAGTGAGAGGTATATCGGTATGAATGAATATTCATAAAATTAGGAGCCAAAAGCAGGCTATGATTATGTTGACTCTTCAGTTGTTTAAAATGATGGCTACCACTATAGGTATTAACCCTGGTACAAGGTTATTAAACTGTGCAAAGCTTATGAAGCTACTCTTCTTCAATTGCTAGTGCCCAAGCATGTTGTGAAAGATACTCTTTGGGCCATGAGATATCAATCGCTTTCCAGGAAGCACCAGAATCAGTAGAGCAAAATACTCCGCGATTATTAGCAGCATAGAATTCTCCAACACTCTTTGGATTTGCGGCAAGGATTGAAATCATTGTTCCACTTGGTTCTGGAAGGCCTTTTGATACAGCTTTCCACTTATCATTATCATCTTCAGATCTTCTATATACCAGTGACTCCGCATCTTTAACGGAATGTGCTTGCCAAGGACTCATAGAGGCGGAAACGATGACAGTTAGGGATTGCCTGAATCGACAGCAAGCCCATAGAGATATTGCTGCATAAGCCCTCCGGTCGGCCTATTCTAGGATTCTCCGTAATCAAAGCTTTCAAAATAACCGTCACCTGCAGAAGAGTATAGCCCTTTGGGTGCCTTGGGATGTGTGGCTAGAGTGTGGGTATCATAAGGGCCTTGCTCAATTCTGTCTATCCAAGTTCTGCCGCTGTCGTGACTCTGTACTAGAGCTCCAGCCTCTATCGCAACAAAAATATAACCAGGATTATTTACATCTGGTTCAATCCAACGAACATGATGAGTGCAAGGTCTAGGTGGAAAGCTCCAGAATCTGGATGACTTCAAGTTGTTTAGAGCGTCCATTTTTTCCCAAGATTCACCCCCATCATTTGAGGTATAAAGTGCGCTAGGCTCGGTTCCAACATATATTTTATTGAACCTGTCTTTTCCCTGTTCAAGAGGGCTGACTGAGACCGACATCACATCTGGACTAGAGATACTACTAACCTTTCCAATGTTGTCCCAAGTTTGCCCACGATCATCGCTTTTCCATAGACCATTCCCAAGTGTACCGCAGTATGCACGGTTTAGATTCCTAGGATCAAATGATATGCTTTGTGGATGAGTTCCTTTCAAACACTCATGAGTCTTCCATCCATCCTTTGAAGATTCAAGTATGAGAAGTGAATCTTGCATTCCTGCTATAACAGTCGTCATTGGAAGGAAGAACTCCCAAGCCTATCATCGTTAATAGCCTTATTATCATTGTCGTTACCATTTTCAGTAAGGATTTCAAACAATATTCTGCATAGTATATTCACTTTTCTGCTATTTTAAATATAGTATAAACTATCTTCTAGAAACTACATGGCTGAATAATATCCCCAGATAATGACTAATAGTAACAAAACTATCTAAGATTAGCAAAGGTGATGTGCTTGCCACGAAATAAGGTTCCATATGATATAGTCTATCCATTAATCAAATATGCACACTTTCTGTCCAGGTTTACAACAAAATTACCATTGGGAAGGTTTTCGCTATTAACTATACAAAGGTAACTATATTAAGACGGAATATCCTTCTTCTGTTAGGCATGGACATATGATGAACCGTACAAATGAGAGCAATAACAGCAATAATGAAATGAAGTGCTGTCCCATTAACAATACATTCAAAATTATTGGTAAAAAGTTTACAGTTTTAATCCTACGGAATATGATAAACAACAAGCAGAATAGATTCAACCAGCTATTAGGCTCACTTGAAGATGCTAATCCAAAGACCTTATCTGCAAGGCTTAAGGAAATGGAAAAACTTGGATTAATAAAGCGTAAGGTCTATCCCAATGAAACTCCTATCAGAGTAGAATATCATCCAACGGAGAAAGGTCTAGCTCTGCAGCCAATCCTAGACATGATGGCAGCGTATTCTATGAGATTCTGCAGTAAGGATGTTTTCAAGGATGCCAAACCAAGAGAGTTCAGTGAGGTATATGGCAGAGATATTGCTGTAATTCCAGAATTACCTAATTAAAGATCTGATCTCTTAATATATGTGTCACTGGAAGGAGAACCTCATAATCTGTTACCTATATACTAAATCCAGCACTTATTTATGATCAACTTACTAAACATTTACTGTATAACTATGATCATACCTATCTATTTATATAGTTACATTTGTATAGTTACTATAAACATGCAACGGAATAAGACTGCTCTCATTTCTAATGTAGCAGGCGACAAGAAGTATAACAATTTCGATAATGATAAGACTCTTATTTCTATATCACAATCAAAATACAATAATATTAAGATGAAACCTACAGATCAAAACAATGTAATTACTACTACAGATACTAATCAAAATACACAACTATCGACAAACAATGACGATAGTAGCAAATTAGTATTTTTGGCTTCGAATGACCTTCATGACAACGACAGCAAAATTCTTTCATTATTAACAGAGGATAATGGTTCAAGTTATACCTTCAAAGGCTTAATGCGCAGGCTCAATCTTCACCAGCAAAGCCTTACAAGGGCCTTAAAGCGTCTCGAAGATTTAGGATTTATACATACATTAGATACAGGCTATGCACTGAGTAATAAAGGGGAATTAATGCTATCCGGAAATATTACGGATGCATCCAAACAAATCACAAAAGGCTACAACTTTACGCGATTACTTCAAACTTCACTTCCAATAGAAGTAAAGGCAAGAGACATCGCTAGGAGTTTGACTGGCAGATGGTTTAGTACCTTAAGATGGGTTGGTTTAATTGAAAATGAAATTGGAAGTATACTAGAATGGGTTAACGATGATAATTCGTTTCGGATCAAAATGAACATGATATCTAATAATATTGTTGTAGAAACAAATGCATCTTCCTATATAGAAAAAGTTGAAGCTCTGATCGGTGCCTGCAAAATCTTTGAACATATTACAAAGGAATTACAAAAAAATGCACAATATGTGAGTACATACAACTCTAACACTAACCATTATCTATTAAACAAATACAACTAAACCATCATAATGAGAGATGAAGAATATTACTGCGTTAGAGAACTAAACGAATTCATTGTTTTCACTATCTAACTAAGTACACTTAGTGGTAAAATTGGTCTTTGTTTGATTCTACTGAGTTTGCGTTAGTAGAACTGCTTAAGTTTATTTTATTTCCAAATTCCAAATGTCTGTCCTAAGTCTGTAGCTGCTCTAAACATTGCTTCGTCATTTCCTGTCTGTTGCCCCACCATCATGCTATGTTTATGTTATCTCATGATGTGGCTATAGACGATTTTTTTGATAGAAAAAAGGCTCGCAATGGCATATGCTGATTGTTGCAGTAGTATTATTGCGCCGATTCCAATTATCGTTGTTACGAGTTATCATTATGATAACTTTGAAAATAGATTGCTTATTCATTAGATTTTTGTAGAAAAATCATAATTTAAAATGAAAGCTGCTTCATCATGTTATAGAAGAAATTGCTAGATTGTTATGTTATTTTCTTTAGAGTACAAAGTGAAATCATGATAGTAGTAGTAAGCCATAATATAATTAGGGCCCATTGTACACGTATAGTATGTCATCTCCAACAACAACAACAACAACAGCAAAAACAACCGTTGCTGCCAACAATACAAGTAAAGACATATTCTCCAAGGCGTTGGTTGCAATAGATGGTTCTGATCCGTCAATGGATGCAGCAGATTACGCCATCTACATATCTGAGAAATATAATTCAGAACTTTATGCTTTGAATGTGATGCGTGTTGATTTTGATTTATTTGGACCAACTGAAACACCAAAGCATATAATAGAAATGAAGAAGCAAGCCCAGGAATATCTGGATAAAGTGAAACTTAAAGCAAATGAAAAAAATATTCAAATAAAAACAGATATTATTGCTTCTCTAAATGTAGCAGGAGGTATCGTTGATTATGCTGAGAACAAAAATATTAACTTAATAGTTGTAGGCACAAGAGGGATATCTGGTTTTAAAAAGTTATTACTTGGTAGTGTCGCTTCTGGAATTGTAACTTATGCACTTTGTCCTGTATTAGTAGTAAAGTAAAATAAGCGAAGTATTATAATAAAAAAGAAATTTAACGATAAGATTAAAATTAAAGTCGCTCTCTTCTTTTTCTGCCCTCTTCGATCGTATGTCGCTTCTGCAAAGCTTCTGCTAATGCCTTTTCTTTTTTCTCCATCGCCGTGATTGCTAACTCATTTGAATAATTTGCTGTTTACTGCAATAGACTTTTGGAGAATAATGGCCATGTTAATGGTTCCAGACCTGATTTTAAATATTCTTCTAGAAATCTATTGCGCAAGCCTAGTCCATGATGACCTACTGAAGATATCGAATGTTATAGTTGTATACAAAGACATAAAGATAGACTCATATATTATGAGTAAATGATATTTATCCGCTACATGATGTGATAGGCGATGAATATCGAGACCTTGTCATTTGCAATAACTGCTCTTGGGCTACTTCTTTATTGAAAGGTTCAACGGGATTCAAGTTATGTCCTATATGTAGAAATGAAAATCTCGAAGTAATTCCAGTAGAAGATTATGAAAGCTACAAGATACATATTGATAGTAAACGCGGAGTAGAGATTGACTTTACAAGAGAAAAATCAGCGTAACACTACTGATATTGTACATGACAAAATTAGCTTGGATTAAAGTAAGTCTAATCGCTTATAGAATTCAAATTAAAATGATACTAAACTCTATATGTACAACTGGACATAGTGCTTGTTGTTCTTTGAGATGATAATGATCGTACCCCACTTGTTGTTGTCTCTCTCGGCTTCAGTATTATTTGTTGTTTCTTCTTTCAATTCATTCTTGGGACTGGAAACTAACTAACTGACACGCTACGCCAAGCTGTGTGATAATTATTCTGTCTTAATTACAATCTGTATACCGTCTGGATCAAAAACCAGGAACTGATCCTTGTCAGACTTATACCTCTTTTGCTGTTCAGAAGTAGAATCATATAGCATGATGGACTTAATCGTGTTAAAAGATGATCTATCAGGCATGGTTATTGCAAAGTTTTCCAATCCGGCCTCACCATCACTATGAGGTTCCCCGTCTAAACTATGCAATGTATTAATTGCAATATGATGATGGTAGCCGCATGCAGAAAGGAAAGCAGCCCCCATTGAGCCCCAATTCAATGTTATATCTAGTCCTAGTTTTTCATGATAAAACTTAACTGACCTTTCAAGGTTTGTAACTCTAAGGTGCATATGTCCTATTCTTGCTCCAGTAGGGAACGCTTGTGCGTTCTTTCTTTCCTGTACGTCAATTTCATCCAACAAAGAGTCAAGATCAAGTGGCAATGTGTCCATCATGATATGTCCTGCATCATCTCTGGGCCATTCTCTAGATGGTCTGTCACGGTAGATTTCTATTCCATTCTTTTCGGGATCTCTCATATATAATGACTCACTCACTAAGTGATCTGCAAACCCCTCATAGTTTACTCCCGAATTTCGGAGGGCCAGATAGGTTGAGGCAAGACTCTTCCTATCACGAACATATTTTAGTTAATAGTTAATATTAAATACTAACTTATATACAAGAATTCGATATTTCATTTCGATAATTGAATAACACTGGTGCTAATGCTTCGAAAGCAAGAATAAAAGATTACAGGAAGAACGAAAATCATTATGCTTTATACTCACAGCCATCATCCTCATCTTTTATTCTGTCTAGAAAGATAGATGATATTACTGCAGGCCTAACACCGGAGTTTTCTAGAGCACTTTACAGGATTGCAGAAGAGAACGCATTCACTGTAGGAGATTACATCCTAACAATGAGGACAGAGATCAATTTATCTGATCATTATAGAATAGACCTCATCAGATTCCTGTGCACATTCTCGATATTTAACAAGAATAAACAGTTCAAGGCTATAACCAGAGAGGATATAATTTCATTTCTAGATAGTTTTCGCAAGCTAGAAACTTCTGATCCTCTACACAAATGGATAGGGACTTACAATAACTATCGAATGCATTTACTAAGATTCTTTAAATGGCTGTATTATCCTGAGATTGAACCAGACAAAAGGCCAAAGCCTGAAGTCATTGAGAACATTCCTCAATTAAAGAGAAAAGCAGGCGCATCGTAACTCCAAATAGTTTTACTCCTGACCCGAGCTCCGCCCATCCAACTCAACTCACTTTCTCTTCTGCACATATACAGGGTGAACATTTTCATTTTGTAATAGGTCAAACCCCTCCAGCTACTCCTCCCTGGCCTACACTTATGCATAGTAGATGCTTTGGATCTTGCTCCTGAGTTCGGTCTTAAGTGCAATGGGGATTTTGGTAGCATTCAGGAAGGATTTCAACTATTTCACGGTTCAATAAATTCCTCCTCCCCTTTTACTTGTGTCATGTAGTACTCTATTTTTGTTTAGAGCGACATTATCTGCAACAGGCTGTTTATCTTTTAGACTTTGCTCTTGTAATGTATTTTCTGGAACTTGGCCAGAATAAGATGCAGCAATATCGCCTCGGTTTCTATCACGCAATTCTCCGGCTACTAACTTTCTTATCCTACTTGCAGTCACAGTTTTATCTTTTGGCTGTGTAGGCTTTGATTTATTATTTTTCCTCCTTTTAGTCTGTGGAGTGTATGATTCCTGTTTTAATTTATTTGAAACTTTTTTTGCAACATCTCTTGCCATCAGGAATGGAACACCTGATCTACCAACTGTTTGGGCCATACGATTTGTATCAAATTTCTCCTTGCGGCCACTAGATCTTCTGATAACTATTTGCTGTTCTTTTTTCAAAGGTTTCGTCTTGTTAACTTTTTGTCTTCCTTTTGCTGTCTTAGTATTGCCTTTGCCTTTACGACTCTTTGGCTTCAAGGTTCTGTTTGGTTTATTGTGAGATTTCTTGCTTTTCATATCAATGCTATCATATGGTTAACAAACAACATATAGGGTTCCAAAAGTATGTGGATTAACAGCGGACCCTTGATAAGGAGGATAAGTACAGAGGGATTTAAAGAACTCTTTATAGAACAAGCTCTTAACGAAATTGACTATTACCTTCTTTCTATACTGTAATAATTTGCAAGCCCCTCATAAATAATTTTTAAACTGTATAGAAATTGCTGACATAATAATTATATGTCGTTTGAAAATGCAGTAATAGGCTACGATAATGATAATGATAATGACAAATACTAGTAAATTGACAAACAATGATGAACGAACAAAAAAAGAATCTTGGTTATAGATGATGAGGATGATATCAATTTAGCACTCAAAGTAGTCTTAGAGAATGATGGATTTGAAGTGACTACATTCAATGACCCGCTAGAGGCATTACGGAATCTCAAGGCTAATCTTTACGACTTAGTATTACTTGATATTAGAATGCCAACAATGGACGGCCTTAGTGTATATCAAAGAATTAGAAAGTTAGATGATAAAGTTGAGATATGTTTTCTTACTGCAGGAAGTCTCAATGTTGATGAAGAGTTCGCAAAACAAGTATTTCCCATACTAGAAAAAGAAGACAGGTTTATTCGTAAACCAGTCAGTAATGAAGAATTGATAAAGAGAGTAAAGCAGATGACTTTGACTTAGTAAGTTTATCTTCTACCACTACCTTAGCTTTCTTTTGTCCCTAAAATCCATTTCGGCTTTTTTCACAGCTACTATGAATGAAGTGTATGTGTGTTGATTGTTTTAGCAAATCACCTACTAGTGTAAAAAAATGTTATCTTCTGCTCCAAATCTAAGTGATATTGCAAATATAGCATTTCACTAATAGTTTAGCATACACTCTTACATGTTCTAAAAGGTTTAGCTGTTTGTAACAGCTCTACTTGTTCTTTTTTGATCTTATATTCTTTTGTATGACAACATCATAATCTAATTGATTGGAAAAAGAAAAAAATAGACTACTACTACCCCTTTCCATTAGTTGTTTACCTTAGCTGTTCTTTATCAACTACTTTTATACTTCTTTCCTTGGCTAGTATTACTGCAGTTATTGCTATATAGGCGACTTGCGCCAATTCACATGTCATGTCAACTGCATCAACATCTCCGCCTCTTCCAGTAACAGGATTGCTAGGGAATCGTGTTATAACATATAGTATTATAAAACCCACATTTCCTGCAATCCCCACATAATACCATATTTTTCCCCATCTCTTTATCATAGGCAATATCCAAAATATCTGTGCAATTCCAGATCCTAGAAAGAATGTTGCCATTGGTATATTTCCAAGCATTCTCGGATGCGCAAGTGGCATATACAAGTGTACTATTCCAGCTATTGCAGTAGCAATCGCAGCGGCAATGAATAAGTATTGGTAGTTACGAAATGAGGATCGTTCTTGTTGTCGTTGTCTAATATTATTATTTTCTGACATATTGTATTCTTGTACCTCCTCTATACCTCTCTCTGATTTCTTATGCTGTTGCTTTTCCTTCAATAGGCGTATTATTAGATGTAAATGATTGATAGGTAGTTTGTACGTGAGCATCGACAGATGGAGTTAGGTACAACATCCACATAGCTAGAAGTGATGCCATTGAGACAGCTAGCAGCAACGTATAACTGCTATTACTGATAGATTTTGTTTTAAATACCTTAGATGTGTGTCCAACATTCTTAGAAATATTAACTTTCGACATTACTGCCTGCTATCATACATACTATTTAGATGTGGTGCAAGCAGCGCTTCACAATGTTGACAAAAATTTTCTAATGAGGTTAGTTATGCTAATTTTCAGTTAACATAATGGACATAGCAGCAGTAGTTCTTGCAGTTCAAAACAACTTTTCTTTTCTAAAATGATTCATTGCTCGAATAAATAAACAAACAAACAAAAGGGCAATCATGTCTGTTGAATTAATGCAATTGTTTAATACTATGTAAACCATAAAAAATTGCTAAAGTACCTGGTTAGGTCAAATCGACAAGATAGACATAGGTATTTCCAGTTAATGAAATCTCGCGTGTACTTTGTAGCAATAGCATAACCTGATCTTAAAGAAAAGTATCATGAACGCACCACCTTCCGTGGTTAGTTTTTCTTATTATCCTTAATTATGACTCTTTGAGAATAATTAGTTATGTCAACTGGCGATGAAATCGACAATAGATTAGAGAGTTTTAACAAAACCTTCGGCAAGGATTTATGTAACGTGCTTGAATGTGACAAGAAAAAGATGAGACATTATTGGACATCAAAATTTCATAAAGAGTTGGATATAGCTGAATTATATATGAAAGATGGGACTTCGGAGGGTATTCTAGAGGCTATGCTACACAAAATGTCTGCTGAGAGAATAAAAGATTTTCTCAAGTCATTAGATGATACCTAGAGTTTGGTTGACTAATTCAATTGAACAATTGTACGTTCGAAAACTTGACTTGCTAGGTATAGCGCCCTTTAAAAAATTTAATGGAATGTGTCAAAATATGCATGTCAAATTTCAATGTCATCCTGTGATTTGAAAACAATAGAATAAACTATTGAATTGCCGAAGGCTGATTTGTACTTAAGACATTATCATAGATCCTAATAAAGTATTAGAGCCTATTCAGTCTATGGTATTCGGACTTTCTTTGGACTATAAAAGTTGTTCTGGTAGTAATCATAATCATTGTTGTATTGCTGAAGGTGCTTTTCGCAGTAATAGCAATAGGCCCTGTAACATTAGAACAGCATGTGATACAATCTATAACCATGTTTGCTCAAGATCCTCAGATTTTGCGATAAGAAGCCTCCATCTTCATCTTCTGATTTATTTGTCCTTGGAGTTCATAAAATGTTCTGGAGTTTCCCACCTAAAATGTATAAATTCTCCAATTCGCTAGCTTAACAATTGTACTACGCTGCCAATATTATTACTATTATACACTACAAGATGCAGTGGATCAAAATATGCTTCTCTATTTCCTTTTGGAGCAAAGCTAATAATTTACCAATAGGCCAATAGATTATTGTTTCTCTTCATCTAGATTATTTGATGATGACACTTTCGTTCCCTCGATGGCCCTTGCATTATTATCATCTTGCTTCGTCTTGGTATTATCATTACTGACGTCTGCATATGATAAATCGGCATCTGTTGACGAAGTCGTTGTTGTTGTTTCTGGTACTAAAGTATCATCGTACTTTTTCTCAAATTTGAACCATTCGTCTCTATCAGCATAATCATCCTTAGCTAGTCCCTCGCCTAATCCTGATAAAATTCCTGTAGGAATCGGTTGAGATTTTTTGAGAAGATTTGACAATCCTAGTAAAGATCCAACTCCACCATGATGAACTCGTCTGTTAAAAATGTAGACTTTCCCTGGTTTTTCTTGAGAATTCCAATAAGATGTTATCAATTTAGCAATCGAAGAGCCTACTTTAAAAGCTTCTTTGTTTCTATCATAGGATCTATCGTCTATTTTTGTAGTGTCGTTTGTTTGTGTTATTTTCTTCTTCCTGGGACTACGGTTTTTAAAGAACATCTATAATATCGTCACACTTATATGGTAAAATCAGATAATAAAGATTTGTTTGTTAATTTCATTATCAAGTAATTGCATAATAGTTGGGAATTTCTAGATGATAAAAACATGAAGAATGTTAATATTTCTTTTCTACCTTACCCTTTGTCTTTTGCTCAGTCACGTTGCCAAAGTCATCTGTCTTCATTTCTTGCTTTTCCTTTTTTTTATGATAGCGTCCCATATCTTCTAAACTGCTTAAAATTCCTCTCCATAACTACTTAGTAAATAAAGCTGGTACTACGCTTCTGCTTTAACATCTTATATATCTAATATTACATTTATACATACCCTTATCTATGTTTTTGAGATGATATAACCATGGCATCATCGAAAAAAGAAGAAATAGAAGATAGACAAGGAGAACACAGTGCACTAGTAGCTGCCGAGGCCGTCGCAAAAAACGCCAAATCTACAAAGGACCGTGAAGATGCGGCTGAGAATGTACTAATTTTGGAAACAACATCAACACCAACTACTAAAACATCACCATCATCACAAAAAACGCAATGGCTAGAACAGCAGCAACAATCTGTAAGTAGAATACTAGACAAGACCAAAGAGAATATCATAAAGGCAACAGCAGAAGCAAGAAAAGATATTCCACGTCATACTGAAGTTGTTAATGATTATCAAGAACAGACGATCGAAGCAACAAAAGAAATCATAAATAACTATCTTGAATCACAAAAGGAGATTATCAATTCATTTCAATCAGCATGGGCACCATATCTAGAAAATACACATCAATTTAATCAGTATTGGATTAGCCCATTATCTCCAATGACAGCGGCTCAAACCTACGTTAGGATGGTGAGCAATTTTGCAGATAATATGAATTGGGGAACAAAGTTAGCTAATAACATCATATTTGCAAATATGGATGCATTCAAGAGATGAGGAAAATGAAAGGATTCAAGTTTATACACATTGTTACAGCATCGATGACAATGCTTGTTCTTGTTTCAACAATACTATTTCAATCGGTTAATGCTCAAGGTCCACCTTCTAATGGCACTACAGGAGGACCAGCTACAAATGTTACAGTTGCAGGTAACAAAACTACTATAATAATGGGCGGATCTAATGCGACTTCACCTTCGGCTACTACAACGGCGCCATCATCACCAACATCAAGTAATATGACTGGCTTTACTAAAGCATCTAATCTAATGATCAATGGTAAAACTTTTCCAATCAAATACAATATCACTAGCGGTAAACTTCTAGCTCTTGTACCAGACAATGACAAAGCTACTTTGGTAGCCGTTATGAGTCCAGGAGAAACTGGAAAAATGGTCTTCACAATTGAGTTGCCAAGAAACGTTATAGACTCAAAAGGACAGGGAAATACGGATACCAAATTTGTAGTCAAAATAGATCATAAAGATGTGGACTATAAACAAGTTGCAAATAACCTCAATGCAAGAATATTAGGAATTGACTTTAGCAAAGGCGACAGAATTATAGAGATAACAGGTACTCAAATGAGACCTTAATTTACTTAGTTTTGATAATGACATACGATCCTGGTAACGGTACTTGTAGCTTTAGATAGAGATTCAATTAATAGAGAGAAGATTGTCTTAACTGCTCATCAAAATACAACAGGTGTCTAAGCAGGTTACTACTACAAATGAGCAAAAATGTTTCTGACCTTACAAAGGGAACAAAGGATTTAGCATTACCGCTATTACTAGCTGGGCCAATTCTGAGGAGGGCCGAGCCAAAGCAAGTATGTATCTGGATTGCATGTAGTAGAGTTGTTCAAATACGCCAAGTCTACGTCTGATGGTGCAGGTAATCACTTACTTAGCTTCGGTGAATTTGCAGCAATGTATCTGTTGACATGGAACGTCGAAAATTGGCCTCCCACATATCCAGATTTCAAAACTCTTTCATCTCCTTATAATAATAAAGAGCAAGATGAGAAGAAATATCGTACTGAAGTTGAACAATTGGATGAAGCACGAAGGGCCTTACCAGCAGTTAGGCGAGTCTTTGCCAACGTACCGACATACATGATTTGTGACGATCATGAAATAACTGACGATTGGAATATTACAAAGGAATGGCATGAGGGTGTGAAATCCAGTGATTGTGGAAAACAAATAGTAGCTAACGGCCTTGCTACATATTGGGCGTTCCAGGCGTGGGGAAATGATCCTGATTTATACAGTAAGGATTTTATGCAAAATATCACTAATTATCTGAAGAAAAATGATGATAATGTTGATAACGTTGTCGTTAATGAAACAAGATCCTTTGAAGACTACATTTGGAATTTTCATCGTTGGACATTTGTCGCTCCCACTATACCTTGTTCCATCTTTTTAGACTGTCGAACACAGCGTCATTATGACAGTTTAGCTGGACCGCCTCAATTACTCAATGAAGAAGAATTACACTCAATTGAACAAGCTTTGTTGCATGCTAATTATAAGAATGGTGACACGCTTATTATGGTCCCGCCTACTCCAGTTTTTGGTTTTGATTTGGCAGAAGAATTACAAAAATATTTAGCTAGTAAATCGAACGTTTACAAATGGGATTTAGAGACCTGGTCTGCAAACGAAAGAGGTTTTGTACGCTTTCTTACATTTATTATTCAGAATCTAGGACCACCTCACTGCATCTTTTTGTCTGGCGATGTTCACTATGGTTTTACTATAAGTGCTTCGTTTACGCTTTTACAAAAAAAGAAGTATGGAAAAGAAGATCTATTACTGCCTATAACACAACTAAACAGTAGTGCCCTCAAGACAACTAGTATAGCTAAGGAGATGATAATAACTAAAGTTCTAGGCGGTGCTCGCCAATTCTTATCATCCAGACATTCAGCACGCGTTGGTTGGAATGATATGTCATCTGACTCGAAGAAATTAAAGGAACGGAATCCTAATTTATACACAAGCATCATAAATAACCTTAGAGATAATCCTAATATCTATGAGGAACAGGCGTTGCAACCAACAACAACAACAACAACAACAGCAGCAGCAGCACTGCCAGATTGGATTGAATCTCGATCTATTGTAAAGGCCTATGGATATGGCATTTCTTCACTCATACTCGCAGATAACAACCTAGGCCTACTTATTATCCATGTAGACAAAAACAAGATACTTCATCATAGATTACTAGTTCGTAAAGAAAAAAAGGTTAAAGTTTATGATGCTATTACAGAAATAGGTTGATGGTTGAGTTTTTGCAACATTAATACTCAATTGTAATGGGTCTAAAGTTGGATACGTGCAACGACTCCCATGCAAGTGACATCTAATTTTAATTTTGTTATTTAGGACTAAATTTCTTTGTCGCTACTGTTGCATTGAGTACATACTGAACCAAAAGTTCCTATAGCTTCATAACGTAAGGCCGAGTTGTTAAGAATGGGTGCTATACTGCAGGAACGTTTGAACAGACAAAAACAGATACTAGGAAATTTAAGATCTAGAAAACAGGATAGACCGACAGAGCCTCTTAGAAATGTTGAGAAACAAACCTTTCTGAGTCTGAGATATAATGATTGTATATTTTTCCATATTTTTACATTTTGACTGTTAGTGCATTTTCGAGTATCTGAAACGTTGCTGGCAGAATACCTATCGGTTCACCATCTATAGTAACCGTTATATCGCTCTCCTTTGAATTTAGAGAAACCTTTCTAGCTTGCATATAGAATATATCATTTTCATCAGCATAGCTGCCGGTTTTCATATTAACTAGGTTATCTAACATCTTAAAACTACCTGAATCCTTTAGAATAACTATATCAAGCAATCCATCTGAAACACTAGCTTGTGGCGCTGCCATAAACCCACCTCCAAGGAATTTACCATTGGCAACAATACCCATTGTCATCTTTGTAAGAACTTTTTCACGTCCGTCATCTACTATAACTTCACATAGATTGCTTTCGTAAGCAGGTAGACTTGTAGCTATGCTCGCTATCGTAGACATAATGCGGCTATTAATCTTACTTCTTAACTTAAGACTTTTGTTATTGTTTTTGAATGATCTTTGGCATCAGTTACTGTCGCGCTTATAACATCTATCTCCTGTGTTTTACCTTTTATGAAATTATGACAGCATTCCATGACTTCTTCAGGAAAATCTAGTGATTTGGCCAAAACATTTCTTGTGCCACTGGGAATTAATCCCATTATAGCTTTGATGTTTATTGGATTCAAAATTGAAGCTTTAGGAATCTTGCTGGTGTTGTTATTTTGATTATTCCCGTTTTTATTACTAGGATTTTCTTCGTCTTTTATAAAGAAAAAACCATTTACAACCTCATTTATAGTTCCATCTCCGCCTATTGCAACAACTTTTCTGAATCCTTTTTCTAAGAATTCCCTTGTGAGAGTAGTTCCATCACCCGCCTTTTCAGTGAATACGACTTCAAGAGGGGTTTCACCAAAATCTTCTTTTATTTTTATAAAAAGATCCTCCCAACCTTTGCCAGTTAAGCCACCAGAAGAGCTGGGATTTACAACCAACAATGTATCAGGACTTGTGTTTGAAATCTTCTTCCTTCCCTCATCCTCTTCTTTCTGTGTCATGCCAGCAGCAGACATGTTGATTTTTCTCCTATTTCTTCTTTTACTGAAGAAGTTTTGAGCACGCTCCTTATTTCTACAATTATTACTAATAATGTCTTGAAGCATCACTATCTATTTGAAATGATACTAGCACGTCCTTACTGTCCTTAGGTGGCATAGAAAAGCTATCACAATAACTATACTTTTTGGGATCACGTTAACAGCTGGGCAGCAGTGTATGCTAAGATGAATGCAACAAATCCAGCAGGAACAACACCTACAACACGATCTAAAGAAGCATCACAATCTACAAGAGGAGCTATAACTGAGACGGGACAGTTCTTGCAAAATGCAACAGAAAAACTAGCTACGTCAAAATCAGCAGGAACAATCGTAAATGAAACATCATATGTGTTAGGTAATGCAACAGTAGGAATAAAGAAATTCTTTGGTCCTAAATAATAAATAATAATAAAAACCATCATCATTCATTTGTATCCTGAGAAACAATGACTGATAGTAATGCTTTTGCCATGTAAAGGATATTAAACTATGTTATACTGATAGTACGTACATATGACAGACATTGCAAAAAAGGTAAAGAATACGAGTCAGGATTTTGAAGCTAAAGCAAAAACCGAAAAAGATCACGCGGAAGGAAAGCCTAGCTCAGAAACGATTAACAAAGCTAAGGTAAAAGTAAAAGATGCTTTAACTTAGAAAATCGAGATTACCTTCTTTTTTTATGTTATAATAACTTATATTTTGTTTCTAGCTATTTGTGATATGACATATACATAGAACTTGGCTGCTCACACCAATAAGCTTCTTCTATATTCTCTTTAGGAATTTTAAGAATTCCTTGAAATAATTTCTGCGTTTGAGTACTCTGCTACCCTTGGGAGCGATGCCCTCTCTGCCTCTTAGGGATTTTCGTCTTAACGGTAAGAAACTATTATGAATGATATTATTCAGATCATGTAGAATGGCAAGGACACAAGATAATGACAGTTCCAGAAAAGAACACAAGGAAGAAAATATTATTTGTCGATGATGAGCCTGATATTAATTTGAAGTCCAAACATTTGAGAGCCCTATGTCGGTATTGGAGAATTTTAAACCTGGCTCATATGATCTGTTGCCGATCGATATTAAAATGAGAGGGATGGATGGCTTCGAACTTTATGACAAAATAAGTAAAATGGATAACAACATTAATGTTTGTTTTTTAACAGCAGCTACAGAATATTATGATAAATACAAGCAGCGTTATAACGGGCAGATGAAGAAAGAGTGTTTCATAACAAAACCAATTTAGGCTAGAGAATCTAGTAAATACAATAAATTCAGTATTAAATTAGGTTAATTACAATACACAGTAGGAATACTTTTTAATTATCACTTACTTCTCATAAGCGATACTATGACTTGGGGTTGCTAGATCAGTGAATTTGTCTTCATCAATGATCCTCAGACCAAATGGTTCTTCCTCTTTTATGAAAAAAAGAGTCCTAGTTGTAGACGATGAAGTTGATATTACAATGATCTTTAAACTAGCTTTAGAAAAAGTCAATCTGCACGTAGACGTCTATAAAAGATATAGAGGAGGAAGAGAAGAAAGTTAAGAATGGTAAACCTCGAGTATGCTTCATCACAGCATATGAAGAATTTCGCAGTGAATTTTAAGGAAACATTTCCAACTGTAGAAGAGGTTGATTGTTTTCTTAAGAAGCTTATCCGTATGCCTGATTTGGTAAAGAAAGTAAAATCACAATTAGGTTTGTTATAGGTGATGGATAGATAGTCTGGATACTGGCCTAAAGGCGGATCAATAGTCCAGGAATACACCTTCCTTAAGGTAACCGTAATAAGTTTTGGTAGACTTGTGTAGTCATATGAATGATCAGATACCGCCACCGACTGGTCCAGAAGGTTTTACAAAGAATTATGTAGCTGTCTTCAAAAGCTACTTTTGTAAATACGTTTGTCAGAAGGAATGGGATAACTTTTACGAAGAAGATATCCTCATGAACGAAGAACTCAGGAATAATGCAAGGGCAGTTATCAACGAACAAAGTGAAGGGGAATTTCAGGGTGCCCTTTACGATAGTAATGCGGGCTATGCTTTGCTAGTGAGGTATGTTTTGGATTCACTTGTTAACCAAGCACTCTTCAAGGAAGAGAGAGAAGAAGGAAGACATTCGGTCTATTTGAGAACTGATAAATTAAAAGCCCTTTGCCCAGAGATTCTAAGAGTAATACTGCCTGTTATTGATCCACTTGTAGAGGAATACGATAGACGACAACGACTACAACGACAATAATTCCAACAGAATTAACGTCAATCTCTCTTACTGCAGCCAGATGGCGAACGTAATAACCAAGCTTATCAAACTAGGGTATCCACGCTACACGCTACACGCTAGAAGGATTTGTAACCAAAGCCAATTCGTTTTGATCTAAATTTTACGTCAGCATTCTTAGGTTACCTTTGCAGTAAATTTTACAGAATCTGTTTTCAAACTGCCGTCGGGATTATGACTAAACGCACTTTGATTAGCATTGGTAGACTGAGGAGCAGCAATAGTAATATTGGTGTTGGACAGACGAGCAGCAGTAGTAATATTGGTGTTGGACAGACGAGCAGCAGTAGTACTATCGATGCCGCTACTAGCTTTGATGTTGTTGATTAAGATAGTTATACCTCCAGTATAGCCATTCGCAAAGGTGATCTTTTCAGCAGCCTTCCCTGCTATGATTGGTGGATTAGATTTGTGCCACAAAACTTTACCGTCTTCAGAATAAATGCTGATATCAAAACTATCTATGGGAAGAAGATTCTGATTACTTGATGGCTCGCTAATGGGAGTAGCACCATTTTGTAAACTTGTATCATCTCTAAGGTTTGTTCCGTTTTTAGGAATTGTCTGGTTTGTAGGTTCTGGAGCAGTTGCGTTAAGGAACAAGATCTCTATCGTAAACCCATTTTTTGGTAAACTATTAGGAGACTGAATTCCAGGTGGACTGCTCCATCTCAACTGTACCTTATAGATTCCTTTGTCTGAAGTTTTTTGTGAGTATTGGTAGATTTGTACTTGTAGAATTTAACTGCGTATCAATCGTAGTAGTACTGCTAGTCTTATTTTGAATATTACCCAAGAGCCCTTGTGGACCTAAGGACTTAGAATCATTGCCACTCAATGGAGAGACTTGTGCAAACACGTATGTAAAGAGTAATGGGATAATGGCCAAGAAGAGAATGACGGTAAACGAAGCGGGAAGGAACATAGATTCTTTTGACCTTGGTTTCTCATTATTTATAAAATGATTCAAAAAACAACAAGAAATTAACTTTTTTTTGGAAGAATGTAAATATGTGCTGTTCTTGGTACATGTATTTGGCTTCCACGTGCATATTAAAATAGTGGCTAGAAGATCTATAATAAGTTATTATAACTCCAACAGGGAGATACAGCAATTCGGTATATTTCCCATTGGTATTACGCATCAGTTGGCTTGATCATTTTGGAATTTTTCCTTCTTTTAGATAACAGATTTCATAAGACCTTTTAGTCAAAATTTACAATCCTGAGGATCGCCAGCCTAAAGTTAGCAGTCAGTATAAATTAGCAGGGGCATCAGCATAAAGACTGCTATATGTATTGTTGTTCAATATATTATGAATACGTAGTGTTGTATAATAATAACAACAAATCATCTATAGCTCCATCTGTTCGCTTGACAGCAATCATGATATCGTTTGGGTTTATTCTAGAGATGGTAGCTGCATAGAATTTCAAATAACATATCTTATCTTAAAAATTAGATGTATTATTAAAAAAATTAAAAGTGGTCACTATTATTTTCTAAGATGTTATTCGTCTAAAAGTCACTGCTTAAAACCATATTCCAAATCGTGGTTCAGACTCTATGTGCTGCAATTACAGCTAAAGGAACGAATGACCAAAAGAAGTTCTGAGATATCATGATTTATTGTATAAAAATGAAAGACCTATTGATTAGGGCTGGATGAGCAAGGATAATCTAAAGAAGTTTGCATCTTATACAAGGATTAGATATGCAAAAGTTCAATTCTTGTTTTGATAGTCAGAAATACAAATCATTTGTAGAACATGATATTGCTTTAGGTGCTTCATTTGGACACCTACTAAAGCTGTCATTTAATAGAACTATCTCTGATCACTATCACACTTGATGCAGTGCGTATGTCTTCGAATAAGAGTAAGTTCATCATCGCATGGTTGAGTTTCCCAGTCTACCCACATCTGTTTTCTAGTGTGTATCGGACAATATACTTTTTTCTTTAAGGTCTTGTCATGGAACAAATCGCCATTGACATTCCAATATAGTACATGTCCTTCTTCATATGCGTCTGTATCATGTACAATCTTTTTCATACTGATACCTAAACCCGTCCATAAGATCTGGGACAACCGCAATTCTTGTTGTATTTCATGAGCCAAAGCACATTATTTTTTTGATTTATATGCATTGAGAAACTCATCGTGCTATTTTTGTCAAGCTAAAAAAACAATATCATCGAGATTACAATCCGTTCAAAGAAAGTACTAAGGAGGTCAGCAATTTCATTTGTTTGTTTAATTTTTTTAGACTTTCGTTAAATAGAATATATTGCCACGCGATCTGCAAAACTTATTGTTGAAGAGCCAAAAATTGTACAAAGATGCCTTTTATGTATAGAACAAGTCTTCTCATTATTTTCTTTCTTGACTAAGGTAATAATTAATGGAAATGGTCGTTGCAAGGTGTAGGCCCATTTACTGTTAGTTATCAGAAAATCATTGATACATTTTGCATGTCTGGTCATTAGTCCATTTTTGTTTTCCCAAGTTGAAAAAAAAGAAAAGGAGGAGCTATGGACGACCTCCGCCAGCGCCGCCAGGTGCTGATGCTCACGGACATAGAGTACCCGTAACAGCACACGTTGCTGCTGCTCCACCGCCACCACCATTAGGACCGCCACCACTAGCTCCAGACGCTGATGCTGCCACTATACCACTCTCTACTAATTTATAGACAGTAATCCATTTAGCTTTAATTTCATCCTTAGTCAACGATGTATGAAGATGCTCTCCGTCGAAACCCTCAATATAGTATTTAGGAATAAAATAGTGTTTTTTACTTACAACCCCTTCCTTAACTTCAATATACTCAGTTGAAACACTTTCTACCTTCCCAAGATCCTTTCTGTCACTAGATTTTACTTTCTTATCGATAATTTTGTCCCATGACATTTCTACACCACTTTGCATTTGTTAAGATCTAAAATACATCGAGTAACGTTGTGGGACGTTCTACTCCTTATCGTCCCAGCTTCCATTTCTTTACTTTCTTTTCTAACGCAAGGTACTTTTGAGGTTGGACAGTTTACTTCCTTCCTTAAATATCCGAAATCTCTTTCCTGTCGAATCGTCTTGAGTTAAGCCCCATGTAGTAAAGCACGATTATAACATCCCTAGTAAAATTGGATTATCGGTTTGATTTGGAAGCTATAAAATCAATGTTGTACACATACGTCTTACAGGGTAAGAAGGGGAGGACAACATCCTATGCTATCTTTTACCTCTGGACCCTTCCCTACTTACCTACGGTTCAATTCTTACCTGTCTGTATAAACCCCTTCAAACGGGAGTGTTTAGTAGCTTATATCTTTCCTCTTTACCCTACTTTTGCAGTCGGCTATAACACCTTACTCCTACGTTTTCAGTATGAATCAATTTCCATATACTTTAATTTACTTCGGAGTTGAGTATTTCGTTAGCGTATTTCGTTAGCTCAAGTGTAAAGAAAAATAGGTATTCTGATTTCATATTTGAAACCTAAAAAGGGTTAAAGCGTATGTAGACCCTCTAAGACCAATGGCGAAAACGGTGTCTAACGTCTTAGGAGTGGCTCTAGCCTTATTTATTGGCATTATGGTAGCGAGCGCAGGTTCTGCTTCCTCGGTACTTGCAGTGACTCCAACAGGTAACGCGAGCGGCAATTCGAGTATGAAATCAGGTAACATGACTTCCTCTGGTAGCATGATGAACAAAACAGGGTCTGATAATATGTCAAAAGCAGATAACGCAAAAGCTGGTAATATGTCAAAAGCAGGTAACACAACAGCTAGTAATATCACAAAAGTAGGCGGTGGCGTTCTGTCAAACCTCAGCAAAGCAGTTGGCGGCGGTCTTAAGGGACTCGGTAATATGCTATCAGGAGGTAAAAAATAGAAACCCTAGTTGCTATATACCTGTATAGCAGCAGACAATTAATTTTTTAATTTGATAGAATCGCCTAATGATTTCACCTGCTCTAGGTGAACAAGAGACCAGAAGGAATATTTGTTCCATTACTCTTCCGCTTTAGATCCGTGATATATTTTGAGTAGAAAAATTAATCTGACAAACGAACAAGCAAAAAAGGGAATCAAATTATGTGTAAAAAGTGCTTCTTCATTTGTTGAAGATGCGGAATTGTGTATAAGTATAGGGCGATTTAACCATCTCATTATTCCAATAGAATTCGCATTGGAGGAAATTGGAAAGGGACAAATAATGAGAGAGAAATTGGAAAAGAATTCAATAGCTAATACTATTATCTTGGACGAAGATGATGGTATTTTTGATCATAAGAAGAAACTTAAATTTGCTGTATTTAGGTTAGATTATCCTGAAAGGATCAAAGGTGCTCTTAGTTTTTTGGAAGGGGGATCTCACGAAGATGACTATGTATATGTTCCAAGAATAGCAAACAAGTTAGACGCGCTAACAAGTAACATAAGAGAAAGATCTATTGAAGGACATGATCTACGAATCTCAACCTCCTTTGTAGATTTTAATCCCACCTCTAATGAGCCAGTATTAAAGCAAGTTAGAGAGGGCGATATTAACATACATTGATACTTCCTTCTTTGAAAAAATCAATTAGAGAATTAAATGATTATACAAAACCTACTAATTGAGACTTCATAATATCTTCAAGTTTACTAATGGCATCTTCAAGCCTAGTCCTACTTACATTTGGTAAGACTTATAATCAGTTCACAGTTGTTGTTTTCTTTCAACTTCCTGTAACCTTGTGGTTATAACCATAAGCTGATCTGATAAATGTACTATTGCATCGTCTTTCATCTTATCATGATTCCTTAATGATTGATTCAAGTCTTCTAATTCTTCTACCTTAGTTTGAATATCTGCTCCCTGTCGTTCTAGCTGATGAACATTTAGATATGTAAGATACGGCTCAATTTTTTTAAATATCT
>WNFX01000915.1_pt1 | contig 29687 bp, 24 predicted proteins | sample 5400111 | NCBI WGS metagenome assembly WNFX01 (sample SAMN13153363, study PRJNA577476) | soil metagenome | isolation source: 40 cm soil or saprolite under grassland replicate 1 | place: USA:California | collected 2016-06-15 | reverse complement strand
ACCATCACCCCTGCGGAGGCCGCCTGACCGCCCGAGGCTGACTGTCCCCATCACCCGCTGACCCTGGAGCCCCCAGCCCGGCCCTTCCCACCGCCGGCCCCCCGGACGCCATCCCAGACCCTCGCCGACATCACCGGCCAGGGTTCGCTGCCGCGCGCCCAGCGGGGACCCAGTTTCGTGTCAACCAGCAGGATCAATCCCCCACGCAAACCACCGGACCGCCTACCGACCTCAGCCAGCCAGCGGAGCTGCAGGGGCCCAGTTTCGTCCCCACGGGAGCGCTGCGAAGCGGCGCATGCATTTCTAGTACCGACCTGACGAGCCCGATGCCACATCCATCACGTTGCCCGGCGCAGCCGGCCGGGCGTGCACGCACGCGCGGCACGTCGGAGGGTGTAGGCATGGAAGGGTGCGCCCATCGCCGGGTTCGCGGCGATGACCGGCGGCGCCCAGCTGCTCAGGAGGCTTCCAGATGACCGATGACGACTTCCCTGACCCGCAGAGCGGTTTCGTGCTCACCCATTTCCTCGTGGTATCCGACCAGGACCGGTCCCGTGACTTCTACCAGTCGGTGTTCGGGGCGAAGGTGCTGTCGGAACGCGACCCGGTCATCATGAGAATCGCCAATAGCTGGCTCATCCTCAACGTGGGCGGCGCACCGACCGATGACAAGCCCACCGTCACGCTGGCGCCGCCAGCTGACCCGGACCATGCCAGCGCGTTCCTCAACATCAGGGTCGCCGACATCGCCACGGCCTACGCGCAGTGGTCGGCGCGGGGCGCCGAGTTCCTTACCGAGCCCAAGGAACACGCCCGCGAAATCCGCGCCTACATCCGCGACCCCGATGGTCACCTGATCGAGGTAGGCCAGACGACGGCACGGCCGAGCCCGGCCTAAGGCAGCCGGATCCGGCCGCCCGTCCAACCCGGGCAGGCCACCGCCGCGCCTGTGGCCCGATGGCCCGGAGCGACCCTCCCCTGTCAGCGAGATCGCGATCCTGGGTGCGGCGGACCTGCCGGACGGGCCGCTGTACGTGCACCTCGACCTGGACGTGGCCGACCCGGCTGAGGTGCCCGGCCTGCGCTATCCGGCGCCGGGAGGCCCGGGCGCGGCAGAAGTCGCCGGCGCGCTGCGCATGCTGGTCGGCACGGGCCGGGTCGCTGCCGTCGGCATCGGCTGCACCTGGCATCCCGGTCACTCCGCCGCGGCCCGCATCCGCCCTTACCTGGAAGCCGCGTTCGCCAGTCCTCGGTGACGACCCGCCAGGCCGGGCGGGACCAGGCGGTCACGCGGCGCGGCGCGCCCTGCCGGTCTCTTGCCCGGCGGCAAGCGAGCAGGAACAGCCGGGCGCGGGCTCGCCGTGCCTCGCCCGCCGCGGGGCGGGTGAGGCGGATATCTCGCCGATCAGCTGCCGGACCCAGCGCATGCGGTCCAGGGCCGCCTCAGGGTGGTCGCCGAACTCTTGTGCCATCGTGCTGGCACAGCCGCGGGTGCCGAGCTGCCGCACGGTCCGGCTGATTGCCCGCGCCACTGCCTCGGCAGTGGGGGCATCCGATCGCTGCAGCGCCGATGCGAACAGCGCCTCGCACCTGGCGTCGTTGACATTCAGCCGGGCCATGGCAAGCCTCCGCGCCTTTCCCTGCCGGGCCACCGCCCGGCCCCGTGCAGCTGACTAGTCCGGGACGCCGCCCGCCCCCGCGACGGGCGGCATCCTGGGCACAGGGTCGGTCCGGGAGCTGGCCGCGGGCAAGGGGAGGCATCCCCATGCCCGGGCGGCGGCGTTCCGGACCGGCCCGGCGTGCCGGTTCTCCTTTATCGATACAGAGCAGGTCAGGCCCGGTTAGATACCAGCCCCTGCCGGATGTACGCCGAGGCCGATCATCGCGGCAGCGGAGGATGCCGTGCTGAGCCGCTGGGCATCCGGTGGCAACGGCCGGCCCGGGGTTACGGGAGCCGGTATTCCCAGCCGGGTTGCCAGCCGAAGGGCTGCCCGGCGAGGTCTTCCAGGGACATGCCGTCGATCACGTGATCCAGGCCCCAGCGGGTGGCGACGTACGGCTCGGTCAGCTCGCGGAACGCCTCGCCGTCCCCAGCCCGCGCCCTTGACATCAGGTCGCCGGTCACCACTCTCGCGTCACCTCTCTCGCGCACCGTGTCGCACTTCCACCTCGGATAGACACCGGCCGGGGGGCGAACTGGGCGGTTGGTCGGCGCCCACTTTCCCGACGTCGCGGTGACTACATCAGTGCTAGCTGACAACGCCAGCGAAGGAGAACCGACATGGGAAAGATCGTGATCACCACGAATGTCTCGCTCGACGGAGTCGTCCAGGACCCGGACGGTCAGGAGAGCTTCAGGCACGGCGGCTGGTTCGGCCAGTTTGGGGGCAAGGACCTCGAAGAGTGGGCCAAGGTCGAGACCGACGAGGCGCTGGGTGCAGAGGCCTTGCTGCTGGGCCGGCGGAGCGACGAGTGGTTCGCTTCGCGGTGGGCGGGCCGGAGCGGCGAGTGGGCGGACAAGTTGAACAGCATGCCCAAGTACGTCGTCTCCTCGACCCTCGAACATCCCCGCTGGAGCAACGCGACCGTACTGAAGGGCGACGTGGTGGCCGAGGTCTCGAAGCTGAAGCAGGAGCTCGACGGGGAAATCCTGGTCTACGCCAGCTATCAGCTTGTGCGCGCGCTGATGGAGCACGACCTGGTCGACGAGCTGCGGCTGATGGTCTTCCCGGTCGTGCTCGGGGCTGGCGAGCGCCTCTTCGGCAAGACCAGCGACAAGAAGCCCCTGCACCTCCTCGACACCCGGACCGTCGGTGACGGCCTCGCCTTCCTCACCTACGAGCTCGTCCGGGAGGCCTAGCTGTAGCCGCGCCCGCTGCGCTGGCGGCGCTCGCTGGCCCGCCGCTATGCGCGGTCACGCCGGGGACAGCGCAGCACGAAGCGTCGGCGCGTCCGCAACACCCGACGCCGGGTCTTCTCCTCCAGCGACCGGCGCCGCCAGCACCGGGACGCCGCCGGAAGGCCAAGGCTGAAGTCAGAGCTTGCCGCACTGAGGGCACAGGCCGAACAGCTCGACGGTGTGCCCGACCTCGGTGAAGCCGGCCTCGGCAGCCACCTGCTCGGCCCACCGCTCGACCGCGCGTCCCTCCACCTCGACGCTGGTGCCGCACCTGCGGCAGGTCAGGTGATGGTGATGGGCATCGGTCCGGCAGCGCCGGTACAGCGTCTCGCCGCTGGCGTCCCTGATCGTGTCGACCGCGCCATCCTCGCTGAGCACCTGCAGGTGCCGGTAGACGGTCGTCAGGCCGACCTGCTCGCCCTGGCTGCGCAGCTCGGCGTGGATCTGCTGCGCGCTGCAGAAACCCGGCATGCTCGCCAGCGCGACCGCGAGCGCCTCCGCCTGCCGGGTGCCGCGGACTCGGGTGCCGCGGCCCTGCGGGGGGTTGACAGGCCTGGATGTGGTCACATTGGCACGTTAGCAGCCCCGGCGGCCTTGACAGGCCAGCGCCGACCCAGCCTGGAAGGAGTTCTCGCTGGTCCGGGCGATTCCTGGCGGGCGGGTGTCAGCACAGCCGCCAGGATCCGGCAAAGATGGAGGCATGGCAGACCGGCTCAAGCGGGCGACCAGCCCTTACCTACTCCAGCACGCTGACAACCCGGTCGACTGGTGGCCCTGGTCCGATGAGGCGTTCGCCGAGGCGCGCCGTCGCGGCGTGCCGGTGCTGCTCTCTGTCGGCTACTCCGCATGTCACTGGTGCCATGTCATGGCGCATGAGTCCTTCGAGGACGAGCAGATCGCCGCCATGATGAACGAGCATCTGGTGTCGATCAAGGTAGATCGGGAGGAGCGTCCCGACGTGGACGCGGTCTACATGACCGCCACCCAGGCGATGACCGGCCAGGGCGGCTGGCCGATGACGGTGTTCATGACGCCAGAGCGCGAGCCGTTCTACTGCGGCACCTATTTCCCCCGGGAGCAGTTCCGGCGGCTGGTGCTCGGCGTGGCCGGTGCCTGGCGCGAGGATCCGGGCAATGTCACCGGCCAGGCCCGGCAGATCGCCGCGGCGCTGGCCGAGCGGGCCGGGACGGCGTCGGCCGGCTTGCTGGCCGGTGGCGGTCCAGACGGCCCCGGGCCCGGCGCCCAGCAGCTTGACCGCGCCTGCGCCGAGGCGGTCGCCGGGCTGGCCGCGGACTACGACACGCGGCACGGCGGATTCGGCGGCGCGCCGAAGTTCCCGCCGTCGATGGTGATCGAGTTCCTGCTGCGGCACCACGAGCGGACCGGGTCGGTGCCCGCGCCGCCGGATCAGGAGCCCGCGGAAGGTGATGGATCCGGGGATCGCGGACCTTCTAAGGTCAGCGATCCCGGGATCCATCACCTTGGGACGGTGGGGAACGCGGGGCCCGCGTGGGAGGTGGGGCCAGCGGGGAGTGCGGGGAAGGCCGCGGAGGCGGAAAAGACCGGGGAGGCGGGGCCAGCGGGGAGTGCGGGGAAGGCCGCGGAGGCGGAAAAGACCGGGGAGGCAGCTAGCGGCGGGCCAGCCGGGGCGGCTTCCAGCGGCGGGCTCGCCCTGTCGATGGCAGAAGGCACCGCGGAAACGATGGCCCGCGGCGGCATGTATGACCAGCTGGGCGGCGGTTTCGCCAGGTACTCGGTCGACGCCGACTGGATCGTCCCGCACTTCGAGAAGATGCTCTACGACAACGCCCTGCTGGCCAGGGCCTACCTGCACCTGTGGCGCCGGACGGGCTCGGCACTGGCACGCCGGGTCGCGGGCGAGACCTGCGCCTGGATGATCAGGGAGCTCGGCACCGCCGAGGGCGGCCTTGCCGCCGCGCTCGATGCCGACAGCGAGGGCGAAGAGGGCAAGTTCTACGTCTGGACCCCGGCTCAGCTGCGGGCCGTGCTCGGGCCCGACGACGGGCAGTACGCGGCCGAGACGTTCGGCGTGACCACGGCCGGCACCTTCGAGCAAGGCAGTTCGGTGCTCCAGCTGCGGGCCGACCCGGCGGACGGCGACCGCCTCGCCAAGATCAAGACGGCGCTGCTGGCGGCGCGGGCCGAGCGGGTGCGCCCGGCCAGGGACGACAAGATCGTGGCTGCCTGGAACGGCCTGGCGATCGCTGCTCTCGCGGAGACCGGCCTGCTGCTCGGCCGGCCGGAGTTCATCGCCGCCGCCCGCGGCGCGGCCGAGTTGCTGGCCGGGACGCATTACGCTGCCGGGCGGCTGGCCAGGACCTCCAGGGACGGCGCGGCCGGCGCCAGCGCGGGGGTGCTGGAGGACTACGCCTGCGTGGCTGACGGACTGATCGCGCTGTCCGGCGCTACCGGGGAGGCCCGCTGGGTCGAGCTCGCCGGGCAGCTGCTGGCCACCGCGCTCGACCGGTTCGGGGATTCCGCCGGCGGCTTCTACGACACGGCGGACGACGGCGAGCCGCTGCTCTACCGCCCGGCCGACCCGGCCGACGGCCCGAGCCCGTCCGGCCTCTTCGCGGCGGCGGGCGCGCTGCTGAGCTATGCGGCCCTGACCGGGTCGGCGCGCCACCGCGCGGCCGCTGCCGCCGCGCTCGGCGTGCTCCCCGCGCTCGCCGCCCGGTACCCGCGCGCGGCGGGCTCGGGGCTGGCCGTGGCCGAGGCCCTGCTCTCCGGTCCGGTCGAGATCGCGATCATCGGGCCGCTGGACGACAAGCGCACGATGGACCTGCACCGGACCGCGATGGCGGCCGCGCCGCCGGGAGCGGTGATCGCCGTAGGGCCGCCCGCCGCCGACGGCACGCCGGATCCCGGCAGCGGCGCCGCCGACGGCCTGTCGGCAGCGCCCGGCCAGTCGGCCGCTCAGCCGATTCCGCTGCTGGCGGGCCGTGGCCTGGCCGGCGGGCGCCCGGCGGCCTACGTCTGCCGGGATTTCGCCTGCCGGATGCCCGTGACTGAGCCGGGGCAACTGCGCGCGGCGCTGGTGACGCCAGGCGGCCAGTTTCGGTGATCGGGCTGCTGGCCGGCCGTGGCCTGGCCGGCGGGCGCCCGGCGGCCTACGTCTGCCGGGATTTCGCCTGCCGGATGCCCGTGACTGAGCCGGGTCAACTGCGCGCGGCGCTGGTGACGCCAGGCGGCCAATTTCAGTGATCAGGTAACCTGAATGCGCACCAGCCTGCGGATTCGCGGTGACGGGGAAAATGGCTGCGTGATTTGCCGGGGCGCCGGGTATGGACCCGCGCGGGGCCTTTCGTGCAAGGTAGACCGGGGGCGGGAATGCATCGGCCGAGGGGAGGGCGAGTGCGCGACGTGGCGCGACGCTTCCGGCCCCTGCTGGCGGCCGGGCTCGCGACGATGGCGACAGCAGCCGGGTGGCCATCGGGTTCGCCGGGGCCCGCCCCTGCGGAGCTGACCGCTCAGTACGTTCGCGCCGAGACAGGCGCCAGCGAAGCAGTGCTGCAGGCACCCACGTACCCTCGTTCCGGATCCTCGGCAGTTTCCGTCGCCCACCTGACGCCGGGGCCCGGGGCTGTCGCCGTCGCGCCGCTGCGCAGGCTCTTGTCGGCGGACGTGCTCGTGGTCGCGCCGACCTCGCTGCCGCCGGGGGCCGCCGCGCTGATCAGGAAGCTGCCGGGGGTGGTCGCCGCGCAGTCGATCGACGCGGCGACGATCAAGGTCAACGGCAAGTTCGTGGCGATGCTCGGGGTCGACCCGTCGGCGTTCCGCGGCTTCGCGGCGCGGCCGACCGCGGTGTCCAGCGGGCTGTGGCGAAGCGTGGCAGGCGGCCGGGTGGCCGTTTCCTACACCATGGGCCGCCTGGACAAGCTGCCGCTCGGCGGCTCGGTGAAGGTGGTCGGCCAGCGGACAGAGACCCTGCGCGTGGGCGGGTTCGGCACGGTGGGCATTCCCGGCATCGACGCGGTCGTCTCGAAGGCGGTCGCGCGCTCGCTCGGCCTGCCGGCTGGTAACGCCATCGTCGTCAGCGCACCGCACGCGCGGCTGGACACGCTGACCGACCAGATCAAGAAGCTGATCCCGCGGCCGAAGAGCGTGGTGGCCGAGCCGCTGGCGAGTCCCGCCGCGGGATCCGGCACCGCCGCCCCGGCCGGGGCGGCCGGGGCGCCGGGGGCGGTGGCGTCCGACGGGCCGGGGCTGTCGGCGGCGCAGATTGTCAGGTTCCTGAAGGCCGCCGAGAGCAGGATCGGCCTGCCGTACGTGTGGGGCGCGGCGGGCCCGCGTTCCTTCGACTGCTCCGGGCTTGTGCAGTGGTCGCTGGCTCAGGCTGGCGTCACGGCGCCGCGAGTGGCTGTCGAGCAGGCGCGCACCGGGCCGATGGTGCCGGTCGCTCAGTTGCAGCCGGGTGACCTGCTCTTCTACCACACCGATCCGACGGCGCCCGCGTACATCTCGCACGTCGCCATCTACCTGGGCAATAACCTGATGCTCCAGGCACCGCGTCCTGGCCTTGATGTCGAGGCCGTTGCGCTGGACACCGGCGCCGGTTTCGCCGGCGCGGTGCGGGTCTACCCGAGGGTCGCGGCCGCGGTCGCGGGCAACCCGGCCGGCTGATCTCCCGGGGTTGCGCCTGCCCGGGACCTGCACTCGTCCGGCGCGTACCTGCCGTCCGGTGCCGAGCTGCCCGTCCAGCGCGGGCCTGCGGCTCCGGCGCGGGCCTGCCTGTCCGGCGCGTGCTTGCGCGTCCGGTGCCGATGTGCCCGCTGAACGCTGGCTTGGCCGGTCAGCAGGGGAGGCGCGCGGCCGGCGTGGCTCTGGCACGCGGGTACTTGCACTCCCTCGATAGGGGTGTAATCATAATTACATGAATACAACAAAGGAAGACGCGGGCGGATCGCCCGCTGAGAAGCTGCGCGGATGGTTTGCCGGGCGCCTGCCGAGCGACTGGTTCACCAGCGTCCCCGAGATCAGGATCGACCGCGAGGAGATCACCGTGACCGGGATCCTGCCTGATCCCGAGATCGCCCCGGACTCGCCCCCCGCCGAGCGGGCCGCCGCCGCGGACGGCCGCAGCCGGAGGTTCCGCGAGGAGACCCGTCAGCAGCGGATCGAGATCGCCCGCGAGGCCGAGCACAGCTTCGGCCGCAAGGTTTCCTGGGGCGTGACGTGCGCCGGCACGACTGTGATGTTCACCACGTTCTCTGTGCCGGTGATGACCCGGCTCCGCCAGGCCGAGCGACTCGTCCTGGACACCCTCGTCGATGCCGGCGTAGCGCGCAGCCGCAGCGACGCGCTGGCATGGTGCGTCCGCCTGGTCGGGGAGCATGAGGACACCTGGCTGACTGACCTCAGGGAAGCCCTGCGCAAGGTCGAGCAGGTGCGCACCACGGGGCCGGGGTCCTGACCGGGCGCCGGCCTCCGGCTGAGGCGGGCGGCGGCTGCCGCGGGCTCCGCCGCCGCGCAGGCCGGCCACGTCCGCAGCATCCTGAGCAAGCTCGGCTTCAGCTCGCGGGGCGGGGCGAATCGGTCACGGTGAATCAGATCGTCGCCGTCGCGTGCGAAGCGAGCCGCCGGGAACGGTAGCGGCTGACTTTTTCTCCGGAAGCCTGCCGCTCTTTCCCTGGCTCCGCCCAGCCTGGCTACGTTCGGTGGCCCGCTGATCGCGCACCGGCTAGCCTCCTGCCCGCGGAACGGGCGCCGCGGCGAGTCCCATATACCACGATCGCTGGCCAATCCGCAGGTACCGGGCGCATTTGGGCGCCTCGCTGTCGGGGTACACTCCCGAGATCCCCGCGAGCACAGGGCCCGTCCGTCTTGTCTCGCGGCGGTGCTGGCTCGGACGGAGTGACCGCTTAAGCGCCCGGAGGAGGAGAAGTCGTGGTGTATGAGGTGAGTGCCGCGTCGGTTGAGTGGAATCCGACGACGGAGCGGCTCCGCGAGCTGACGGAGAAAATGCCGAACAGCCAGATCACGGAATTCGGCAACGTGGCGGTCAAGGCGAAGGTCGACTCCCGCAGCGCGCGGTCGACCTTCATCGTCGATGATTCGACGAATGCCACCAAGCAGACCATCTCCCGTGCGGAGTACGGCCGCATCGCCGCTGACCAGGACGCCTACATCGCCGGCACCGACATGGTGGTGGTCGACGGTTACATCGGGTCGGACCGGGAGTTCCGCACCAGGGCGCGCCTGATCATGGAGGCCGCGAACGCGAACGTAGCCGGCATGCAGAAGCAGCTCTACTACCCGGCCGGGGACGACGACGACCCGGCCGCCTGGGCGCCGGACACGACCGTCATCTACACGCCGAACCTGCCGGCCCCCGGCTACCCGGACGACCGGGTCATCGCCGTCGACCTCCGCGAGAACATCACCCGCGTGCTCAACTCGGACTACTTCGGTGAGTCCAAGAAGGGCGGCCTGCGGATGTGGAACAACATCGTCTACAACCGCGGCGGGCTGGCGCTGCACGCCGGCTGCAAGGTCATCCCGGTGAACGGCATCCCCACCACCGTCCTCATCGTCGGCCTGTCCGGCACCGGCAAGACCACCACGACCTTCACCACGCAGCTCGGCAGCAAGCCCGCCCAGGACGACTTCATCGCGCTGATGCCAGGCGGGCAGGTCTTCACCACCGAGAACGGCTGCTTCGCGAAGACCTTCGGGCTGAACGCCGAGTACGAGCCGCAGATCTACAACGCGACCATCAAGCCGGACGCTTACCTGGAGAACGTGTCCGTGGACGCCGACGGCAAGGTGGACTTCTTCGACACCTCGTACACCAAGAACGGGCGGACCACCTGGCCGTTCTCCTACGTTGACCCGTGGCCGGGCAACGACGTGCCTGCCGCCGAGTTCCTGCTGATCCTGAACAGGAACGAGAACATCGTCCCCGCCGTGGCGCGCCTTGACCGGGCGCAGGCCGCCGCTTACTTCATGCTCGGTGAGACGACAGGCACCTCGGCGGGCGGCAAGGACGAAGAGGGCAAGTTCCTCCGTGTGCCCGGTACCAACCCGTTCTTTCCCCGGGACATGGCCGACATGGGCAACCGGATTCTTGAACTGCTCGACAGCCACGAGATGAAGGTCTTCGTGCTCAACACCGGCCGGATCGGCGGCACGGACGAGGCGGTGTCGAAGAAGGTGACGATTCCCTACTCCTCCGCGATCGTCCAGGCCATCGTCGAGGACACCATCGAATGGGTGACCGACCCGGACTTCGGCTACGAGATGGCCGCGTCCCTGCCCGGGGTCGACGACGTCGAGATCCTGCAGCCGCGCAGGCTCTACGAGCGGCAGGGCCGGGTCGGGGAGTACGACGCGATGGTCAGCAGGCTGAAGAAGGAGCGCAAGGAGTTCCTCGCCTCGTTCGCCGGCCTGGATGAGACGATCACCAAGTCGATCCGCTGACCGGCCGGCCCGCGCGCCCAGCCCGTGCGCGCTACTGAGGTGCACGGCACCCCCCGCGACCGTTGCGACGCGGGGGGTGCCGTTTCCGCGGCCAGCGGGGTAACGTTCCGTCATAGAGGAGCTGCTCTGCGTTTATGCCTTGGTTCTCGCGGCTGACCCCGCGGCACGCCGCGGACGTGCTGACCTCATCCGAACTGATGACATTCTTGGATACGGTGCCCGGAGAGCCGGGTGCCATGACTCTGGCCGGGCCCGGCACCGGGCAGCGTCGGCTGCCGGGAAGCAGCCTGGCGCGGCCGTCGGCCGGCCCGGCAGCAGCGAGGAAGGTGCCGGATGGGACTGCGCGGACTCGTCTACCGGCTCTACGAGCACCGGCTTGAAGCGTCCCTGTCGCCACAGGTGATCCCCCGGCACGTGGGAGTGCTGGTCGACGGCAACCGCCGGTGGGCACGCTCGGCCGGGCTCTCCGATGTCAGCGGCGGCCACCAGAAGGGCGCCGACAAGATCTTCGAACTGCTGCAGTGGTGCCAGGAAAGCGGCGTGGAGGTCGTCACCCTGTGGCTGCTGTCCACCGACAACCTGGCCCGCCCGGCCGCCGAGCTCGAGCCGCTGCTGCGGATCATCGAGGGCACCGTCCGCGAGCTCGTGGCGCAGAACTGGCACGTGAACCCGATGGGCGCGCTCGACCTGCTGCCCGCCGACACCGCCCAGGTGCTCAAGGACGCGGCGGAAGCCACAGGCATGAACTCCGGCCTGCTGGTCAACGTGGCCGTCGGGTACGGCGGGCGCAGGGAGATAGCCGATGCGGTGCGCTCGCTGCTGCAGGAGCACGCGACCAGGGGAACGACCATCGAGGAGCTCGCCGAGGTGCTCAACGTCGAGCACATCGCCGAGCACCTCTATACGGCGGGGCAGCCCGACCCGGACCTGGTGATCAGAACCTCGGGCGAGCAGCGGCTCGGCGGGTTCCTGCTCTGGCAGAGCGCCTACTCGGAGTTTTACTTCTGCGACGCGTACTGGCCGGCCTTCCGCCGGGTTGACTTCCTCCGCGCGCTGCGCTCCTACGCCGCCAGGCACCGCCGGTTCGGCTCCTGATCAACGCCCCCGGGCGAGCGGCCGGAGCGCGGCAACGATCCGTGCCGCGGAGGTAGATCGGCGGGTCCGGGATGTTAACAGGCTGTTGCGGTACTTCCGGGCGGTGGCCGGGCAGGGGTAACGTCAGGACTGACGGGCGGTGCGTAGCCGCCCGACGGGAAGGCCCTCGAGATCTTCGAGCTTCGCGTCCTGGCACGCAGGCGAGATGAGCGAAGGGCCGGCGCCCGGCCCATCGCTGGCCGGTCCCGGTCCCGCCGACACGTCTGTGTCCGAGCGCGGCGCCGGTCACGGCGCCCAGGGGAGAGCGAGTGGCCAATACCCAAGCGCGCCGCCAGCAGGCGCCGACCAGAACCCGTACCGGCAGCCGCAGCGGCACGAGCAGCCGCGCCGGCCGAGCCAGTCAGGCCCGCGAGCCAGCGGGCCCTGGCTTGCCGCCGCCGACTTCCGGACGTCGCACGTATGTCCTCGACACCAGCGTTCTGCTGGCCGATCCGGCTGCCATCGGCAGGTTCGCCGAGCATCAGGTGGTCCTCCCGATCGTGGTCATCACCGAGCTCGAGGCCAAACGTCATCATCCGGAACTCGGCTACTTCGCCCGGCAGGCACTCCGGATCCTGGATGACCTGCGGGTGGATTTCGGCCGGCTGGACGCCGAGCTGCCGATCGGGGACCAGGGCGGCACGGTCCGGGTCGAGCTGAATCACGCCGACCCCGCGGTGCTGCCGCCCGGGTTCCGGCTCGGCGACAACGACACCCGGATCCTGTCGGTCGCCCGCAGCCTGGCGGCGGAGGGCGCGGCTGTCGTGCTGGTCAGCAAGGACCTGCCGCTGCGGGTGAAGGCGGCCGCCATCGGCCTGACCGCCCAGGAGTACCGGGCCGAGCTGCCTGCGGACTCGGGCTGGACCGGCATGCGCGAGCTCGACGTGACCGCCGCGGAGATCAGCGAGCTGTACGAGTCGGGCAGGCTGGAGTCAGCGGCAGCCAGGGAACTGCCCTGCCATACCGGGCTGGTCCTGATCTCCGGGGTCTCCGGTGCTGGCAGCGCGCTTGGCCGGGTGCTGCCGGACAAGTCGGTACAGCTGGTCCGCGGCGACCGCGAGGCTTTCGGGCTGCACGGCCGGAGCGCCGAGCAGCGGGTCGCGCTCGACCTGCTGCTCGACGAGGAGATCGGGATCGTGTCGCTCGGTGGCCGGGCAGGCACCGGCAAGTCGGCCCTGGCGCTGTGTGCCGGGCTGGAGGCGGTGATGGAGCGGAGGCAGCACCGTAAGCTAGTGGTCTTCCGCCCGCTGTACGCGGTCGGCGGCCAGGATCTCGGCTACCTGCCAGGCTCGGAGTCGGAGAAGATGGGCCCCTGGGCACAGGCCGTCTACGACACCCTCGGCGCGGTCACCAATCAGAACGTCATCGACAGCGCCCTGGGCCACGGCATGCTGGAGGTACTGCCGCTGACGCACATCCGCGGCCGGTCGCTGCACGACTCGTTCGTGATCGTGGACGAAGCGCAGTCGCTGGAGCGAGGCGTCCTGCTCACCGTGCTGTCCAGGATCGGGGCTGGCTCCCGCGTGGTGCTCACCCACGACATCGCACAGCGTGACAACCTGCGGGTCGGCAGGCACGACGGCGTCGTCGCCGTGATCGAGAAGCTCAAGGGGCACCCGCTGTTCGCGCACGTGACGCTGGTCCGCTCGGAACGGTCCCCGATCGCCGCGCTGGTCACCGAGATGCTGGAGGACACCGCGCTCTGAGCCCGCTGGGACGCTGCCGCCCCCGGATGACGACACCGCTCCGGGGGCGGTACCGTGACCAGCGTCATGAACCATTCGCGAACGCCCGCAGACGGGCAGGCCACGAGCGAGCGTCGGCTGCCCGCGCCCGGCCAGGATGGCGCCCCGGCTCCGGGCACGGCGCCGGCGGTCTCCCTGGTGATGCCGGTCAGGAATGAGGAAAGGCACCTGGACGAGGCCGTCCGCGCGGTGCTGAGCCAGGACTACCCTGGTGAGCTTGAGCTGGTGCTCGCCGTGGGCCCGTCGCATGACAAGACCGAGGAGATTTCGGAACGGATCGCCGCCGCGGACTCCCGGGTGACGGTGGTACCGAACCCCAGCGGACGGATACCCAACGCTGTCAACGCGGCGATCAAGGCGTCACGGTACTCGGTCGTGGCGCGGGTGGACGGGCACTGCCTGCTGCCGCCCGGCTACCTGTGCAGCGCGGTGCGGGCACTGGAGGAGACCGGGGCCGACAACGTCGGCGGCATCATGGCGGCGGTCGGGGTGACCCCGTTCGAGCAGGCGGTTGCCTGGGCGATGACCTCGCCCTTCGGGGTGGGCGCGGCCCCTAACCACACCGGCGGCCAGGCTGGCTCGGCCGACACCGTGTACCTGGGCGTCTACCGGCGTGCCGCGATCGAGCAGGTCGGCGGCTACGACGAGGCTTATCAGGTGGCCGAGGACTGGGAGATGAACCACCGGATCCGGCGGGCCGGCGGGCTCATCTGGTTCCTGCCCGACCTGCGGGTCACCTACCGGCCGCGGGCCAGCGCCCGGGCGCTGGCCACGCAGTACTTCCGGTACGGGCGGTGGCGCCGGGTAGTGGCCAGGCAGCACGCGGGCACTATCAACCGCCGCTACCTGGCCCCGCCCGCCGCGCTGCTGGCGGTCACGATCGGGATGCTGACCGGAATCGCCGGCCTGGCCGGCCTGGCCGCTGGAGCCGCGGGCAGCTGGCCGCTGATAGTGACCGCCGGGTTCGGCGTGCCGCTGCTGTACCTGGCCGGCCTGCTGGCAGTGGCCGCCCGGGCGGCGCGCGGGCAGCTAGCCGCGGTGACCCTGCGGCTCCCGGCGGTGCTCGCTGTCATGCACATGTGCTGGGGGGCGGGGTTCCTCACCAGCCCGGCGAGCCTGGTTCCGGACAGCGCCCGCTCCGCCGGCTAGCCCGGTCAGCGCCTGAGCAGCAGCTCGGCGACGTCCAGGTCGCCCGGATAGGTGATCTTGATGTTGCGCTCGCTGCCGGGCACGGCGCGGATCGGGACCTGCGGCAGGTAGCGCAGCACGACGCCGCAGTCGTCGGTCGCGGCCGTCGGGGCGAAATCCGGGTCGGCCGCCGCCAGCTGGTAGGCGGCGGCGATCACCGACAGCCGGAACCCCTGCGGCGTCTGGCACCGCTGCAGCAGGTCGCGGCGGGGCATCCGGGTCACCACGCCGTCGACCGCCTCCACGATGGTGTCCGACGACGGCACGGTGACGCCGACGGCCCGGTCGGTCGCCAGCGCGCGCACGCAGGCCGCGATGATCGGCTGATCGATCAGCGGCCGGGCGGCGTCGTGGAAGAGCACGTCGCACTCGTCCCCGTCGAGTGCGGCGATCGCCCGGCGGGTCGAGTCCGTTCGGGTCAGGCCACCCTCGATCACGCCGCTCACCTTGCGGTAGCCGCCGTCCGCCAGCAGGGCGCGCACTCGCCCGGTGAGCCCGGCGCTGGTCACGACCAGGATGGCGTCGACGCCAGGAGCGGTGTCAAAGGCCGCGACCGAGTGCTCGATCAGCGTCCGTCCCGCGAGCGTGCGCAGCTGCTTGGGCAGGCCGCCGAATCGCTGACCGGATCCGGCGGCCAGCACCACGGCGACCGTCCGCATGAGCGGACTTTACCCGCCGGGCGGTCCCGCGGCGGCGCCAGCCGTCCGGGAGGCAGCGGGCCCCGGCGGAGTGAATGCCGTCCTGGCCGGGTACGGCCCGGACTGACGGGGACGTTGCGGGGCGTCGCTGGACGGAGGCCTGGCATGACGGTGGCGGAGGCCGTCGACGGGCTGCCTCGCCGTGTCGCCAGCTGGGGCGCAGCCATGTCCCTTGCCCCCACCTCGCTGACCGGCATCTCGCTGGCCCTCGGCGTGTGCGCGGCGGTGTGGTTCACCGCGGGCAGCACGCTGGGCTACGCGGCGGGCGCGCTCGCCCTGAGTGGCAGTTACCTGGCCGGCCGCCCGGCGCGGCAGCTGGCCGGCCGGCCGGGCGGGGGCACCCGCGGCTGGCAGCCGGCGGCGAAGGCCGTCAGCGACCGCCGGCTCGCCCTGGCCTGCGCAGCGCTCACCGAGTGCGGGGCGTACGCGAGCCTGGCGGCGGCCGGCCCGGCGGCGGGCGCCCTCGCGGCCGCCGGGCTGGTCACCGGCGGGCTGGTGACCAGCCCGGCGGCCGGCTGGTCCGGCACCTGGCAGCTGGCGACGACAACGGTGATCATGGTGGCGGTCAGCCAGCTGGCCGTGGCGTGCGCAAGCCCGGCGCTGGCCGGCCGGCCGCCGGAGGCGTCGCCCGGGGGCCTGACCTGGCGGCTCCTCGCCTTGCCCTACGGCGGCCGCATCCTGCTGGTCGCCGTCACCGCGCCCGTCCTCGGCGCCAGGGGCGCCTTCTTCGCGCTGCTCGGCGGCGCCGTCGTCGCCCTCGGATACGCGATCGTGAGCAGCCGCTCTCGGCCAGATGCGGCCAGGATAGAGCGGATCGTGGCCTGCCGCGACGACGGGCTGATCGCGACCGAGATCGGCCTGCCGGTCCGCGGCCAGCTGGTCCCGCTGCCGCCAGCGCTGACCGGTTTCGCCGCCGTGTCCGTGCTTGCCGTGCTCGGCCTGCGGCAACTCCCCGGCTTCCTGCTGCTCGCCCCCGTCGTCGCCATGCTGCTCGCGGCGGTCGGGTCAAGCCATCCGCACGACGGCCGTCTCGACTGGATCGTGCCCGTCCTGCTGCAGGCCGCGCAGTTCGGCTATGTCGCCGCGATCGGCGCTGCCTCGGGCGTCCCCGGACCGCTGATATTCGCGGTCTGTGCCATGATCTCCCTGCATTATGCGGATCTCGCTGGTCACGCGCGCCGTGGCACGGCCCTGGGCTGGGAGGGCCGCATGATCGCTGCCGGGGCTGGCGCCGCGCTCGGCATGGCGACGTTCGCCTACCTGCTGCTGGCGGCGTATCTTGGTGTGCTCATCTGCCGGGAAATCATGACAAGCTGGCTGCCAGCCACGGAGGGAGACCGCCGGTGATCGGCATGGTCCTAGCGGCTGGCGCCTCGCGCCGGCTCCGCCCTGACACCGACGCGCTGCCGAAGGCGCTGCTCCCGGTGGCGGGCGACACGACGATCCTGGACATCGCGCTGCGCAACCTGGCCGCGGTAGGCCTGCGCGAGGTCGTGGTGGTGGTCGGGCACGCCGCCGAGGTCATCAGCGACCGCGCGGCGGACCTGCAGCGCAGGCATGGGGTGACGCTGCGTCTCGTGCACAATCAGCGCGCGCTGGACTGGAACAACGCCTACTCGCTGTGGCTCGCCCGGAGCTATTTCTCCCGGGGCGTGCTGCTGGTCAATGGCGACACCGTGCATCCGGTGAGCGTCGAGAAGACGCTGCTCGCGGCCGCCAGCGCCGGTGGCCCGGGCGTGATCCTCGCGGTCGACGACGTCAAGCAGCTCGCGGACGAGGAGATGAAGATCACGCTCGACTCACGCCGGCTGCTGGCCAGGATCAGCAAGCAGCTGGATCCGGACCAGGCGTACGGCGAGTACATCGGCGCCACGCTCATCAGCCCGGTCGCCGCTGAGCCGCTGACCAGCGCCCTTGAGGCGACCTGGCGGCGGGATCCCGGCCTGTATTACGAGGACGGCTACCAGGAGCTCGCGGACCGCGGCGGCGAGGTCGCGGTTGCCCCGATCGGCGCGGTGGAATGGGTCGAGGTCGACAATCACGACGACCTGCGCAGGGCACGCGAGATCGCCATCCGCTGCTAATCTCGCGGGTGGTCACGTCATCTGCCTGGCGTTCGCGGACTGCGCCGCGGTTGGCAGCAGCCCGCATTACGCGGGCGCTGCGATGGCGCGCTCACTGCCGGGCCGTCCTGGCCCTGGCAGCTGCGGCTCAGCAGCCAGAGCGCGGCAGCAACGGCGTCTGGCTCGCCGTGGCCTCAGCAACATCTGGAGGAGGCCCATGCCGCTGCTGGCCCGTATGCTCGCCGCGCCGCTCGTCATCGATGTCCGGCCGGGAGCCATCGCTAGCCTGGGCGCGCTGCTCGCTGATCGCAGGATCGCGACTGAAGGCCGGGTAGCCGTCGCGGTCGGTCCCGGCCAGGGTGACAGCATCGCCGCCGAGCTGCAGATCGACGCGGCCGAGGTCTTCCGGGTGCCGGACGGCACGCACGCCACCGCGGCCGCCCTCGGCCAGCGGCTTCGGGCCGGCCCCTACCAGGCAGTCGCCGGTATCGGTGGCGGCCGGACCATCGATGTCACCAAGTTCGCCGCGCACATGGCGGGAATCCCGATGGTGGCCGTGACCACCAGCCTGTCCCACGACGGCATCGCCTCGCCGGTCAGCACGCTAGCGCACGAATCGGGGACCGGCTCCTACGGCGTGGTCATGCCGGTAGCGGTGATCGTGGACCTCGACCGGGTGCGTTGCGCCCCCGACTCGCTGGCGACGGCGGGGATCGGCGATGCCGTGAGCGACCTGTCCGCCGTCGCCGACTGGGAGCTCGCCGCCGCGGACCTGGGCGAGCAGGTGGACGGACTGGCCGTGGCGATGGCCAGGTCGGCCGCGCATGCAGTGCTGCACCAGCCGGGCTCCGCGCGGTCCGATGAATTCCTCACGGTGCTGGCCGAGTCACTGATCTTGTCCGGCATGGCCATGGCAGTCGCCGGATCCAGCCGGCCCGCCAGTGGCGGCGATCACGAGATCATGCACGCCATCAACCAGCTCTACCCCGGCACCGGCAGCCACGGCGAGCTGGCTGGCGTCGGTGCGCTGTTCTGCACCCACCTGCGCGGGGACCTGGCGAAGGCTGAGCTGATCTCGGCCTGCCTGGCCCGGCACGGACTGCCGCGGACGCCAGCCGACCTGGGCATGTCGCACGCCGACTTCGCCAAGGCCATCGCGCACGCGCCGGAGACGCGGCCCGGCCGGTACACGATCCTGGAACGCCTCGCCATGTCCGAGGCGGAGATAGCCGACCGAGTGGAGGAGTATGTCCGGGCCATCGCTGGCTGAGCTCAGGTCGGAGGGCCAGCCGCAGGCGGTCATCGACAGGCTGAACGACGAGCACTGGGCCGGCCGGGTCTACATGCGGAAGATCTCGCCGTTCGCCACCTGGGTGTTCGCCCGGCTCGGCTGGTCACCGAACATGGTCACGCTGGCGTTCATCGCCTGCGGCGTTGCCGCCGGCGTGGTGGCCGCGTTCGGCGGTCTTGCCACCGCCGTCGCCGTCGTGGTGCTGATCCAGGGCTATCTGCTGTTCGACTGCTCTGACGGCGAGCTGGCCCGGTGGAGCGGCCGCACCTCGGCGACCGGCGTGTTCCTGGACCTGACTGGCCACTACCTGGGCGAGGCGGCGCTGCTGATCGGCCTCGGCGTGCGCGCGCAGGGTCATCTCACGGACGCCGGCCCGTACGTCAGCGCCGGCCTGGCCGCCGCGGTGTTCGCCATGATCGTCAAGGCCGAGACGGACAACGTGATCGGCGCGCGGGCCAAGGCAGGGCTGCCCACGGTGCACGGTGATGAGGCGCTGCAGCCCACCGGCTCGGGCCTGGCCCTGGCGCGGCGCCTGGCCAGCGTGCTGCGGGTGCACCGGATCACCAACGCGGTGGAACTTTCGATGCTGATCCTGGTGGCGGCGGTGGTCGACGAGATCCGCGGCGGGCTGCTCGCCACCCGGGTGCTCGTGGTGGCGTGCGCCGCCGTGAGCGCGCTGATGGTCGTCGCGCACCTGGTGGCGATCGTCGCTTCCCGGCGGCTCAAGTGATGCCCGGCGCGGCCGGCCGGGCTGCCGCCGCCGGTACCCCTGGCTGCCCTGATGGCGGCGGCGTGATTTACGTCACGGACCGCGGCCCGCAGGTGAAACTTGGAATATGCGTTAGCGGGGCGGAACTAATCGGGGCATGATGGACGAGCCGGGCACGCTGGAGGAGCCCGGCCGGGCGGGGGCGCAGACAGCCAGGTGGGCCGGGCGCCGGGCGTTAGAATCTCTCCGGTGGAGGATCGTCGATGGCCATCTGGCTGAGGGCGGCGTCGGCGGGGGACACCGAACCGGGCCGATGGGCGCGGTGGCTGGCTCCTCCGGTGATCCCGCGCCGCTGGTGCGCTGCGGCTTTCGTGATCTGCGCGGCCTTCGGGACCGGGGTGGCGCTGTTCAGCCATAACGGCCTGCACCGGCGCTGGGGACTCGTCGCGGCGATTGCCTACCTGGTGGCTGCGGCGGCGGTGCTGGCCTGGCGGTCGAGGGGCATCGACCTCGCGTTGCTGGTGAGCCTCGGCGGCGCGCTGGTCACGCCGCTTTTCTGGAATGCCGCGACCGGCAGGCGCCAGCCGGAGGTGGGCGTCATCCAGCGGTCCGCGAGCGAGCTGGTGCACTACCACTCGCCCTATCAGAGCGTCGCGACGCTCGCCTCGGTGCACAACCCGAACGCCTATAACCCCTATCTGCCCGTGATGTCACTGTTCGGGATCCCGCGCGCGCTGTTCGGGCCGAGCGCGGTCACCGATCCGCGGGTCTGGTTCAGCCTGGCTTTCCTCGTCATCTTCGGCCTCGCGCTGGCCGCAACGGGCGCCCGGCAGGTTGTCCGCTGGACGCTGTTCGTCACCGCGACGCCCGTGATCGCGTTCGAGCTCGCCGTCGGCGGCACCGACGTGCCGATCCTCGCGCTCATCTGCCTGGGCCTGGCGCTGCTGTGGCGGCGGCCGCGCCATGTGCTCGCCGGGCTCGCGATCGGGGTCGCCGCCGCGGCCAAGGCAACCGCCTGGCCGGCAGTCGTCGTCGCCGCCGTGCTGATCGGGATCCGCGACGGGCGGCGGCAGGTGCTGTATTTCCTCGGTGCCGCCGTCGCCGCCTGCGCGGCGCTGGTCGGCCCGGTGGCGCTGCTCTGGCCGTCCGCCCTGGTCGACAACACGATCATGTTCCCGCTCGGGCTGGCCAGCATCACGTCGGCCGCGGCCAGCCCGCTGCCCGGGCATATGATCGCGCAGACCGGGCACACCGGGCACGTGATCGCGGTCGGGCTGATGGTGCTGGCCGGGCTGGCCATCGCCGTGTCCCTGGTTGTCCGGCCGCCGCGGGACGTCCCCGCTACCGCCTGGCGGCTGATCATCGGCCTCACGCTGATGTTCCTGCTGGCGCCGGCGACCAGATTCGGGTATTTCATCTACCCGGCCGCGCTGCTGGCGTGGCTGCAGGTCTCGCTGCTGGCCGAGCGCCGCGCGCGGTCCGCTGCCACCGGGCCGGGTGCCGGTGGTCCGGGCGACCTGTGCCCGGCGGATGCGGTCGCTGCCGGGCGCCCGATGGCGGGGAGTGGCCAGCAACCGGGGGCGGCCACAGTCGGCCTGGGCTAGCAGTCAGCCTCGGCCGGCGGTCAGGGAACCGGCGGGCTGTTCGGCCCGGTGAACGCCGCGCCGTCGCTGCTGCACCTCGCGTCACCGGTGATGCCGTTGAAGCTCTTCGCGAGGCTGCCGACCGCGGGCTTCGTCGGCGTCGGCGATGGTGACGTCGATGTGCGCAGGCCCTGATAGCTGGAACCGATGATCAGCACGAGCGTGCCCGGGGTCAGGCTGGAGTCCTGCTGCACGGTGACGTTGCTGAGCTGGTGCTTCAGCGTCTTGACGGCCGGCTTGTCGGCGGGGCTTGCGTACTCGATGACCGAGTTCGTGTAGCCGAAGTTGGCCGCGTCGCCCGTGCCGGCCACGTGGAAGCTGCGGCTCGCCAGGCTGGCCGCCACGGTGCTGGCGACGCCCCCGACCCCGGATCCGTTCAGTACCTGCACGTTGACCTGGGACGGGCTGGCCTCGAGAACTGGCGTCGTCGTCGGCGCCGTTGGGTTCTTGCCCGCCTTGGGCAGCTTCCGGTCGTGGGCGACCGCGCCGAACAGCGCGGCCGACTGCGGTGTCCAGGTCACCCAGTTGGCGTTCTGCGTCGCTGTCACCGACGGTACCTGGACGAACTCTACCGACTTTGTGGACAGGCCTTTCACGCTCTCGGCTGTCTGCAGCAGGCTGGACGTGTCCATGTCGGTCGTCATCGCGGAGGCGATGTCCTTCACGACGGACAGCAGCGTCGTCGGGCTGCCGAGGATGTTGGAGCGCTGGACACCCTGCAGCAGCGATGCCATCAGGAACTGGTCACGCTGGATCCGCTGCAGGTCGGAGCCCTCGCCGATGTTCTCGCGCGTCCGCCAGAATGCCAGTGCCTGCTGGCCCCCGACGTGGTGGCGCCCGGCGCTCAGGTGCAGCCCGGAAAGCGTGTTGTTCACCGCGAACGGGAGGCAGACGTTGACCCCGCCGATGTCGTTGACGACGTGGATGAACCCGGTGAAGTTCAGCTCGATGAAGTGGTCGATGCGGATGCCGGTCGTATGCTCGATGGTCTTCCAGAGGCAGCCGGGCCCGCCGTTGGCGAATGTCGTGTTGATCTGCTCGACGCTGCCGAGCTGGGCGGTCTGCCCCGGAGTATTCGGCCCCTTGGCAGCGCAGTCGAGGACCGGCACGGTCGAGTCACGCGGGAAGCTGATCACTGTCGAGCCATGCCGGCCAGGGGAGAGATGCAGCAGCATGACGGTGTCCGAGCGCTGCGGGCCGTCGGCGAGGCTGGCGCCGAACCGCCTGTTCGCGCCCTTCCGGCTGTCCGAGCCGATCACCAGGACATTCAGCGCGTTGTTGTACTTGGGCGGGCGCTTGCCCAGGCCGGAGATCGTGACGTGGTGAATGCTGTCCACCACGTCCCGGTACTCCACGTAGGCACCAAGGGCGGCCACCACGAGAATCGAGGTCACGCCGATCGAGACCCACGCGGCGATGCGCTGCCGGAGATGGCGACGGGATCCACCGCGCGGGCGTCGGGGTGACGCTGGCCCGGCGGTGCCACCCACATCGTCGTAGCGGCTCATCGCTCCTCCGGGCAGTCATCCTAGCTAGCTAGCGCGAGTAAGTTGTCACTACCCGTTCTCGCAATGTTATGCGGTCCTACCGGGATGAACCGGCCGTATCACGGATCATGGCAGCCTCCGGCCCACTAGCGGCGGTGCCAGCGGTCACCCCCCATCTACAGTAGGGTCCGTGCGCTCTGGAGACCGCCCGGCCGACAGTTCCGCTGCTGCCCACGGCACTGCGGCAGGTGACGGCGCCCGGACGAGTGAGGGCGTCGTGGCGGGTGACGGGGCCATGACAGGGGACGGCCTTTCCGGCGCTGGCGGCGCGACGGATGACACGATGCCGTCGGGGGAGAGCCTCACGACGGCGGATACCGGCCCGGCCGGCACCGCCGCTACGAAGGTGAGCGGGACCGCGAGGCTCAGCGGCGTGATAGCCCGGCGCAGGACGGCCGCGAGGGAGAAGAAGGCCGTCCCGGCAACGGGGGGCAAGGCGGGCGGGACCGGGAGCACGACCGGAATGGCCCGGTGGGCGGGCCTGTTGACGGCGGCCGGCACCGGCGCCGCCAGCGCGGGCCGCCGTTTCCGCTGGGTAACCGCCGACCCGCGCCCGTCGGCCGGAGGCGTCACGTTCGCCAGGCTCACGGTGCTGCCGGCGATCCTGGTGATGGCGTGGTTCCTGCCCGGGCTGCCGCTCCTGCTGGGCGGCTCGTTCGTCCCGGCGGCGATGCTGCTGATCGCCGCGCCGCTGGCGGTACTGATCGTCGTCAACGGGCTTGGCCGGGTTCCTGCCCGCTGGCCGCTGGACCTGCCGGGCCCTGGCCGCCGGAGCCGCTGGGCGGCCTGGTGGGGACTGACCGGAACGGTGCTGGTCGCCGCCGGGTTCACGGCCTGGCAGGTGCTGGTCAACTCGCCGTCGGTCATCGTCCGTCGTGATCCTGGCGGCTACCTGCAGGCGGGTTACTGGATCGCCCAGCACGGCTCGCTGGCGATCCCGAGATCGCTGGCGGCATTCGGCGGCGCGCATCCTGGGCTGTCCTTTTCCAGCATCGACTTCTTCCCGCACGGCAGCCTGATCGCGCCATCGTCGGTATCCGGCCTGCCGATGCTGATCGCCGGGGGATTCTGGATTCACGGGCTGCCAGCCGCCGCGGCGATGAGCCCGGTCCTCGGCGGGCTCGCCGTACTCGCGTTCGGCGGGCTGGTCGGCCGGCTGGCCGGCCCGCAATGGGCACCGGCCGGCGCCCTGGTGCTCGGATTCACCCTGCCCGAGCAGTTCACCAGCAGGTCCGCGTTCAGCGAGACCCTGATGCAGGTGCTGCTCATCGGCGGGCTCTGCCTGCTGATCGACTCATGCACGGTGGAGCGCGACGGCGGGGGAGCGGCCGCCCCGGCCAGCGCCCGGGGGCTCGCGCGCTGGCTCACGCCGGCCCGCATGCTGGCCGCCCTGGGCGGACTGGCGCTCGGGCTGATCACCTTGGTTCAGGCGGAAGGGTTCCTCTACCTGCTTCCGGTGATCCCGTTCGTCGGCATCCTGGTAGCGGGCCGCAGAACCCAGGCAGTCCCGTTGAGCGCCGGTCTTGTGGTCGGTATCGCCTACGGCCTTGCCGATGGCTACCTGGAGTCCCGCCCGTATATGGACACCATTGCCCGGCCGCTGCAGCTCGTCGGGCTGGTCGCGGCGGGGCTGGCCGGGCTCACGGCGGCCTGGGTGCTGGTCCTGCGGCAGGCGGGGCTGCGGCGCCGGATCCGGAAGATCGCGGGCATGCGGCCGCTGCGGTGGCTGCCCGAGGTGGCCGGCGTCGTGTGCGTCGCGGCGCTGGCCGGCTTCGCTGTCCGCCCGTATGAGCAGATCGTGCGCGGGCACCCGAACGCCGCGACGGCTGCCTTCGTCGCCGGGCTGCAGCGGGCACAGCACCTGCCGGTCGATCCGTCCCGGCTGTACGCCGAGGACACCCTGTACTGGGTCATCTGGTATGTCGGCGCGCCGGCCGTGCTGCTGGGCGGGCTTGGCCTGGCACTGCTCGCGCGCAAGACCTCGCGCGCGCTGCTGAACTGGCAGGATGCGACGGCTGCGGCGCGGAACTGGGGGCTGCCGCTGGCGGTCATCGCATGGGGAATCGCTGCTGTGCTGTGGCGGCCTGGCACGTTGCCCGATCAGCCGTGGGCAAGCCGCCGGCTCGTGCCGGTGGTCCTGCCCGGCTTGATCCTCTGCGCAATCTGGGCATCGGCGTGGCTGGTCGGCCGGGCCAGGGACCGCGGCGCCGGCCCGGCGGCCTGGTCCCTGGCCGGCGCGTGCTGCGTCGCCGCGCTGCTCGTCCCGACCGTGGTGACGACGTTCGGCGTCGGGCTCACGCACTCGGGGAAGGCTGGCTCGCTGCGCCCGGTCACTGACGGGCTGGCGCTCAAGCGGACCGGCGTGGGCGAGGCGGGCGCCGTGCGGGCGCTCTGCGCGGCGATCGGCACCGGCGCGTCCGTGGTCATCCTGGACCGGCACGTCGCGCAGCAGTTCACCCAGGTGATCAGGGGGATGTGCGACGTCCCGGTCGGCTGGATGTCGAACGCGTCCGCGGCGAACGTGCAGGGGGTGCTGAGCGGGATCTCGAGCGCCGGGCGCCGGCCCGTGCTGCTGGCCGGCCGTCGCGCCGAACTGGCGCCCTACGGTTCGCACGTGCAGAAGGTGATAGACCTGCGGACCACGCAGGATTCGCGGCAGCTGACCCAGCCGCCGACCGCCCGCTTGCCGCTGCACTACGTGATCTGGCTGGCCGTGCCTACGCTGCCCGCGGTAGGAGCCTGACCGGGCGGCCGCGTGCCCGGGCCTGATCCGGCGATTTGCCTGCGGCTGCGCGGGCCCCTAAAGTTAAGTCACAGCGACGCGGGGTGGAGCAGTTCGGTAGCTCGCTGGGCTCATAACCCAGAGGTCGCGGGTTCAAATCCCGCCCCCGCTACCAGGAAATGCAGGTCAGAGGCCCGATTGCCAGCAGGCAGTCGGGCTTCTTGATCGTTTGTCCGCGGCTTGTCCGCGGGATCCGGCCCGCCAGCGCGGCAGGAGGCGTGGGGGACTGGCACGGATCGGCATCTCAGTCGGCCGCCTGGCCTGGCTTCGGCCACGGCGAGCTACCAGCGGCGGCCGCGGACGTGTGACCCTGTCAGCTACACGGGGTGAGCATTTCCGTGTGCGCTGAACGCTCGTAAGCACGCATAACGCCGATTCGGCGCGGCTAGTCATTAGACCTTTTGTCGAGGTGACCGTATACAGATCATCCAGCTCTGGGCGGCGGGGCACCTTCTTGTATTCCGAGTTCTGCCGGTAAGACTTCGGGATGGTTTCACGCTGGTCAGGGGGCCTTGCGCGCGGACCTTCAAATGCCTCAAGCACTTATACGCTACAGACGTGCCGGGACGCCCAGAGACGCACTACGCGCGCAGTGGCGAGGTCCATGTTACGTATCAGGTTGCCGGTGAGGGACCGGTAGACCTTGTCATGACGCCCGGATTCATCTCCCACCTCGACCTCGAGTGGGAGTCGGTTGCCTACCGCCGCTTCATCCGGCAGCTGGCTACCTTCGCGCGGTTGATCCGCTATGACAAACGCGGCACCGGCCTGTCCGACCCGGTGGCCGACGTGCCAACGCTCGAGCAGCGCGTCGATGACCTGGGCGCGGTCCTGGAGGCAGCTGGCTCCAGCCAGGCCGTCCTGCTTGGCTACTCGGAAGGTGGGCCCACGGCAATCCAGTTCGCGGTGCGCGGCGTTGGACGCACGCTCGGCCTGGTTCTGTACGGCACCGCGAGCATGCCGCCGCCAGATGTCGCCGGACGGCTTCGTGGCGCCGTCCGCTACTGGGGCCAGGGCGGCACGCTAAAGCTGATCGCGCCGAGCCTTCTGCCAAGCATCACCCAGCTGGAGACCAGGGCCGCCTTCGAGCGGGCCTCGGCCAGCCCGGCGATGGCCGCGAGCGCTGCTTCAGCAAGCTCAAGCAGTTCAGGGCCGTGGCCACCCGCGACGACAAGCGTGAGCGCATCTACCAGGGCACCATCGACGTCGCCTCGATCAGCATCTGGCTACGCGACCCGGTCCCATGATCTACGGGACACGCCTGGATGTGCAGGGGTCCTACCATCCGGGGATGGCCTATGACGAGGCGCTGGCCGGCCGGGTCGGTGACTGCCTGCGGGAGGATGCCGGCGCTGCGGCGGCTAGCGCCCGCGAGCGAGCTATGTTCGTCTCGACAGCTGGGGATCTGCGATCAGCTCGCCGTTAGGCGCGGCCTGGATCCCGGTGCTGTCGCCATGCGTCTGGCCGGCATCGCTGTCCGGGCTGTCTGCGCCGACACTGGAGCGATCTCATGACGACTGTGATGATCACCGAGGTTCCCCTGGCGATTGAGGATCTGCTGGCCGTGGTCGACGGCGCGCAGGTGGAGCTGGACGATGGGGCGCGTGCCAAGATCGCGGCGGGCCGGGCTGTTGTGGACCGGGCCCTGACTGCTGGCGAGGCTGTCTACGGCCTGACGACCCAGGTCGGCCACGGCAAGGACACCCGGCTGACCGAGGAGGAGATCCGCGGCGAGCAGCAGTTCCTGGTCATGTCGCACAGTGGTGGGATCGGCCCGCCGCTGCCCGCCGCGATCGTGCGCGCCGCCCTGGCCGTGCGGCTGAACGGCATCGCCCGCGGGGGATCGGGCGCTGGGGTCGCGGTCGCGGAGATCCTGGCGGCCATGCTGAACGCCGGGGTGCACCCGGTGGTGCCCGAGACGGCCTCGGTCGGCGCGGGCGACCTGCCGCAGATGGCCGGCCTGGCGCAGGTCGCGATCGGCATGGGCCGCGCTGAGTATCGCGGCGAGGTCCTGCCCGGCGGTGAGGCGCTGCGCCGCGCGGGGATCGCGCCGCTGGTGCTCGGCGGCAAGGACGGGCTGGCGCTGATCTCAGCCAACGGCGTGTCCGTCGGCCAGGCGGCGCTGGTCGTCGCGCGGGCCGCCCGGGTGGCGGAGGCCGCGGACGTCGCCGCGGCGCTGTCGATGGAGGCGACGGGGGCCAACACATCGGTCCTGGACCCCGCGGTGGGGCGGGCCAAGCCGATCCCCGGGCAGGTCGCGGCCGCGGACCACCTGCGGGTGTTGCTCGCCGGGAGCCCGCTGCTGGGCCCGGGCGGCGCCCGGTCGGTCCAGGACGCGCTGTCGTTCCGGGTTGTGCCGCAGGTCCACGGGGCGCTGCGCGAGTACGTGACCTCCGCCCGGTCCGCGGTCACGGCGGAGCTGAACGCTGCCGCCGACAATCCGCTGGTGTCCGTGCCCGGCCAGGCGCTGATCAGCAACGGGAACTTCCATCCCATGGTCCTGGCGATCGCGTGCGACGCGCTGCGGATTGCCCTGGCACAGGTTGGGCAGCTGAGCGAACGACGGATGTCCCACCTGTGGGACGCCTTCTTCCGGCAGCTGACGAGCGGTCTGCCGCCGACGGTGGCCTACGGCCTGCAGCTGCGCTACCCGGCGGCGGCCCTGTTTCCCGAACTGAAGCAGCTCGCGGCGCCGGCGACCCTCGACACGCCACCGCTGGACCTCGGCGTCGAAGACCACGGCACCGGCGCGCCGCTCAGCGTGCGCAAGACCGACGCCGCGCTGGGCCTGCTCGAGGACCTCCTGGCGATCGAGCTGGTGCTGGCCCGCGACCTGCTCGCGGCGGCACCGGCCAGGCCGGTCCTTGGCGCCGGAACCGGCGCGGCCCTGCGCACCGTCGAGCAGGCGATTGCCGCCGCCGACCCCTATCCGGACGCCGTTCACCGCGCCCTGCGGGACCGCTTCCCGACCCGTCCTGCAACCGGGAACCGGGAGACCTCACCGCACTGAAAGCGGTCCATCGCGCAGGCCGTAACCACGATCCCCTTAGTACTCATAACGATCTTTGGGGGTATTCATCTGACCGAACTAGCCCAGGTCAGCGGTTCGCCATGGCTGGGCTGCGCGGGGGCGGTCGATGCTCGGCGGGTGGCCTCTTCCGCCGGGCGGCGCGGGTGGCGCCGCCTTGGGCTTCGGTTCGGCGACCAGGTCGCGGTAGCGCACCGGGTCGTGGGCGATGGCGAGTTCGAGCAGGCGGTAGAAGACCAGCCCTCTGCTGCGGGACCGGCGCCGGTTGAAGCGGAACGCGAACTCGTTGAGGTAGCTCTGCAGGTGCGCGTCGCCGACTGAGCCCTGGTGGGTGCCCAGCAGCCAGCGCTTGGCCAGGGAGGCCACGCGGTGCACCCCGGGCAGCAGCTCGCCCGGGTCCTCCCCGCGGGTGCGGGCGGCCCGCTGGCTGCGCCGGTCGTGGGCGTAGCCGAGCCCGGCCAGCTCGTGGTAGCCCATCCAGGCGTCCGTGATCACCGCCGCGCCCGGCTCGACGTGCCCGGTGACGAACGGGTGCAGTGAGGCGGCGGAGGCATCGGGCAGGATCTCCATCCGGCAGCGCCCGTACCCTCGTGGCTGCCTGACCTCGACGGCCACGCCGACCAGGGACTTCTTGCCCTTGGCCCGCCCGCCGCGCAGCCCGGGCTCATCGCCGCCGATGTAGGTCTCGTCCACCTCGACGGTGCCGGTCAGCCGGTCCCGGCCCGGGCGGGCAAGGACCGAGCGCAGCCGGTGCAGCATCGCCCACGCCGTCGGGTAGGAGCCGATCTCCAGCGCCCGCTGCAGGCTCAGCGCCGAGATGCCACCCTTCTGCGCGGCGAACATCCAGCACGCCATGAACCACACCGTCAGCGGCGTCCGCCGGCGATCGAACAAGGTCCCCGCTGTCACCGACGTCCGGCCGCCGCAGGACGCGCACTTGTACCGGCCATCGGCCACAGCCCACCCGCCAGCATGCCCGCACCGCGGGCAGACGAAGCCCTGCGGCCACCGCAGCCAGTCCAGATAATCCAGGCAATCGGCATCAGTGCCGAACCAGGACTGGAACTCCCCGGCAGACCTCGGGTAGTGCACGCCCGCCCGATGCTGGGGCACATCCACGGCATCAGTTTAGTCCGGTCAGATGAATACCCCCTACGATCTTTATGCACGGCCGTACCCATCGGAACTCTTTTAGCTCATGGCGTACCTAACGGCGGCGATGTGCGCGTGAGGCAGGAGCAGGATTAGTCACAGAAAGTGACGTTGAGCCTGGGCGGGAAGCAGGTCGCCTTCCGGCGAGGCTGGTCCAGGGCAGCATGTTCGAGCTTCTGGGCCTGGGCAAGAAATGCTGAGTCTTGGTCTCGTGCCCGGCGTCACTGGCGCGGCATCTGGCCATGGCGCTCCTCAGGGTGCCGGCCCGGCACGGTGGACTCGTTTCCTGGCGGGTCCCTCGGCGCCGGCGCCGAGCAGCGAGCGGGTGAGCGCCTGGTGCTCGGAGTTCATCTCGGCGAGTACCTCGG
>WNFX01004073.1_pt1 | contig 29692 bp, 23 predicted proteins | sample 5400111 | NCBI WGS metagenome assembly WNFX01 (sample SAMN13153363, study PRJNA577476) | soil metagenome | isolation source: 40 cm soil or saprolite under grassland replicate 1 | place: USA:California | collected 2016-06-15 | reverse complement strand
CGAAGGTCTCGCCATCGACCGCGATGCTGGTGAGCGCGCCCGTCGGCGTGCGCTCGAGTACGTCGGTCAAGCGATCGGCGTCGGTGGTGAGCGGGCCGAAGGCGACGTCGTGCGACAACACGCCGTCGTACACGAAGACCGCGATCGACCGGCCGCCGCTCAGCTCGATGCGCGCCGGCAGACCGTGGGCGGGCGGCTTGGAGACCTGATGCGGCGCGAGCACGGTGAACTGGATTCCCTCGGCGGCGAGGACGTCGAGTGTCTCGCGATCGACCGCGGTTTCCGGAAGCCAGAATCCGACGGGATCTCGCCGAAAGAGGCGCTTGAAGTGCGCAATGCCCCACCGCACTTCGGTTTCTTTGTCGCGCCGGCTGGCGAGCGGCAGGATGATGTGGTGGTACGGCATCGCCAGCGCGTTGCCGTGACCGAAGCGCCTCGCGCCCGCGTGGTCCGCGCGAATCACCGCGTCCAGGACGTCGCGCGCCTCCCGCTCCATCCAGTCGAGCAGCGTCGGACCGAAGTCGAAGCTGAGGAATTCGTAGCTCGGGACCAGGGGACGGTACGCTTCCTTCGTAATTCGCACATTCCAATCGTGTTCGGGCGCAGCCGATGGCTCGGCGTCAACCTGATCGGTCCACGGATTCTCACGCGGTGGCTGGTAGAAGTGCCCGTGAATGACGACGAGTCCGTTCACGCGACCACATCGGCAATGCTGCGCAGCACGTTCGGGAAGACGCCGTCTTGCGCTTCCAGGGCTTCCACCCGATGCATCGTCGCATCATCGATTTTCCCACCGGCCAGCACGCGCACGAGATCCTCGGCCTGGCCGCAATGCTCGTCGAACCGCTGATTGGCGTAGTCCGCCGCTTCCGCGGTGGAGATGATAAACTGCCAGTCCGACGCTTGCGCGAGCAGCATCGACCGCGTCGCCTGCGCCAGTACCGCCCGCGGCTTGGGACCACCCGCGAGCGCTTTGGGCGCGACGGCCCAATACGCCTGCTCCAGCGCCCACAGGCGTTGCCACGTCCAGGACGTCTGGTCGTTCATCCACATCGAGAAATCGCCGTTCTTGCCCCACGAGCCCTCGGTGAGCTGAATCGTAGGGCTCACTTTCGCGCTGCTCTTCACATGCTGTCCCGCCGTGACAGGGCGTACGCCGTTACGGGAGAGTTGGCGATACAGCTGCGCAAGAAAGTCGACGCCTTCGAACCACCAGTGGCCAAACAGCTCGGCGTCGAACGGTGCGGTCACCACGGGCGGTGGCGCACCGCGCCCGGCGGGCTGCTGCGCTACGCGCGCGGCAGTCTCGCGCAGCACGCTGGCGAAATGCTCGGCGTGGTTTTTGGCGGAATTGTCCGCGGCGCCTGGGTCATAGCGCTGCTTCCCGCCGAGGTCGACCCCGCTGCCCGTCACCCGCCACAGCCGCAGCCCGTCGGGCCAGCGAATCTTGTGGAATTCGAGGTACCACTCGTCGCCCGGATAACCCTGCGCGCGCGACCAGACCTGCGCCGACGCCTTGGGGTCGCGCACCAGGGCATACAGGTCGTGCGCGCGGCGCTTCGCCGACGCCACCCGATACGCGACGTACGGCGTGCGCTCGCCCGTGACGGGGATGTCGTCGACTTCGGGGTAACCGAGCGCCGCACCGGCCCGCACGAGATGGGTGTCGACGAAGAAGTAGCGGTAGCCCGCGGCGGCGAGATGCTCGTCGGTGCCTGGTCGATACATCTGTCGCAGCGCCGGCGGCACTCCCGGCGGATTCCACGGTCCCCCCGGGCGGTACGCGCACTCCGGCAGCCAGCACCCCGTCGGCGTGCGGCCGAACAGTCGCTTGTGCTCGGCGACACCCACGGCGAGCTGCAGGCGAATGCTTTCGTCGCGCGACAGCAGCGGCAAGAAACCGTGCGTTGCGGCTGACGAGATCAGCTCGATCCGCCCGCGATCCTCGAACCCGCGCAATGCGCCGATCAGGTCGCCGTCCAATGAGCGGAACAACCCCAGCAGGCGCGTCAGGCGCTCGTGCCAGAACTTGGCGATCGGCACTAACGCTGCGTCTCCCGACGCCGCCAGGTGTGCGGGCGCACCCGCTGCACCCTCGAGCCGTCGCTCCATGTAGGCTTCGAACTCGCTGACGAACGACGGATGGGCGAGCTGGTTGGCGAGGACGGGAGTGATGCCAAGCGTCACGGGCGAGGGAATGCGCTCTGTTTCGAGCGCTTGCAGCGCTTCGATGAGCGGCAAATAGCTGTCGAAGGCGGCCTCGCACAGCCACACGCTGCCGTGCGGCCAGCGGCCGTGATGCAGCACGTACGGCAGATGACCGTGCAGTGTCAGGACGAAATCCATGGACGGCCTAGCGACGGGCGTTGACGCCTCGTCCCTTGCTGGTCGCGGACCGCTTCCGGGGCGCGCGCCCGCCCTTGTCGGTCGCGGACGTGTCGGGAATGGCGCGAGCAGCGGCGGCGCGGCGATAGACTGCCGCGTACGCTTCCGCCGGTTGCCGCCAGGAGAAGTCCTTCCGCATCGCCCCGCGGGACAGCTCCGCGAACCGGGGGCCATCCTGATACAGCGTCACCGCGCGTTGCACCGCGTGGTCGAACGCTGCGGGACTGTAGGCGTCGTACAGGATGCCGGTGACGCCGTCGTCGATCGTATCGGCGAGCCCGCCGACCCGGCGCGCGACCGGCAGTGCCCCGTAGAGCTGCGCGCGCATCTGCGTCAGCCCGCACGGCTCGTACAGCGACGGCATCATGAGAAAATCGGCACCGGCCAGCAGGTGATGCTCGAGCGCGTCGGTAAACGCCGTGTTCACGCCGATCCGCAGGGGGAAGCGCGCTGCGAGCTCGCGCAACGCGGTCTCGAATTGCGCCTCGCCGGCGCCGAGAAAAATGAACTGTGCGTCCAGGAGCCGGAGCGACTGCGACGCGACGATCTGATCGAGCCCCTTCTGCGCGACCAGCCGGGCGCTCATCCCGAACAGCGGCACGTCCGCGCGCCGCGGCAGGCCCCAGGCATCCTGCAGCGTCGCCTTGCAGTGTGTCTTCCCCGACATGTCGTCGGGCGTGAAGCGCGCGGCGATTTGGGCGTCGTCCGCCGGATTCCACTTCTTGATGTCGATGCCGTTGCGGATGCCGACCAGGCGGTCGCCGAGCTGGCGGAAGCTGTGTTGCAAGCCAAAGCCGCCGACGTCGGTCAGCAGCTCGAACGCATGCGTCGGGCTGACCGTCGTCACCATGTCGGCGTAGTGCAGCCCGCCTTTCAGGTAGTTGAGCCGGCCGTACCACTCCATGTAATCAGGCGACCACATGTCGTCGGGGAGACCGATCTGCTTGAGCACCTCATACGGGTACACGCCCTGAAACCCGCCGTTGTGCACCGTCAGGACGCAGGGCAGGCGCTGCAGGTCAGGCTCATCGCGGTAGACACGGCGCAGGAAGACCGGGACGAGTGCGGCGTGCCAATCGTGCGCGTGCATGATCAGCGTGCCTTCGCCGAAGCGCCGCGCGATCTCGATCGCCGCGGAAGCGAACAACGCGAAGCGCTGCGGGTTGTCCGCATAGTCGCCGCTCGCATCGCCGTAAAGACCCGGGCGGTCGAACGACGGGTTGTGCTCGAGAAACATCGTCTTCGGATAGTCGTCACCGACCTGGTGCCAGACGCGCACATCCTCGCGCCGCCCGCCGCTGACGACGGTGAATGGTTCGGTGAGCGGTTCGATTTTCCCGGCGTGGGCGCGAGCCTCGCGATACAGCGGCAGGACGACGTGGCTCTCCGTCCCGCTCGCCGCCTGATGATCGGCGATATCGGCGACCGCCTGGCCGAGTCCGCCCGTGCGGGCATACGGCCACAGCTCGGCGGTGACATGGAGAACCCGGGTCTTCAACGCACCCTCGTTTGCTACAGTGGTGGATCGCCGGGACTCGCTTCGCCGGCCGCAGCGGGAACGTAGTACCGTGTGACGTATGTCTGAAGCATCTGGCGCGTGGTGAAGCGTTCCACCGCGACCGCCAGCGCTCCTTTCATCATATGTACCCACTCCACGGAGTGCTGGCCAGGGAGTCGATCGTAGTACATCGGAACTACTTTGTCTTCGAGCAGGCCAAACAGATGCTCCATGTCCTGTTGGTCCTGGTCCCCTTCCCCCGACGCGAGCGGTATCGCCCATCCGTTCTCGGCCGTGCATCCCTCGGCCCACCAGCCATCCAGCGTCCCCAGCTGCGGCACCCCGTTCAGCGCCGCCTTCATGCCGCTCGTGCCGCAGGCCTCGAGCGGCACCCGCGGCAGATTGAGCCACAGGTCGACGCCGGCGACCAGGCGATGCGCCAGGTGGAGCTCGTAATCCTCGAGGAAGGCGATCCTGCCCTCGAGGCTGGGATCCCGCGCGGCCATGAACACCTGCTGGAGCACGCGCTTGCCCGGGTCATCGGCTGGATGCGCCTTGCCCGCGAAGATGATCTGGACGGGACGGCGCGGGTCGGTCAACAAGCGCCGCAGCCGTTCCCGATCGCGGAGGAGCAGGTCGGCGCGCTTGTAGGTCGCGAACCGCCGGGCGAAACCGATCGTGAGGACGGCGGGTGAAAGGAGCGCGCCGGATGCGGCCAATTGCGCCGGATCCTTCCATTTGTCGCGCCAGCGATGTCGGGCCTCCTCCCGGATGTAGTGAAAGAGCAGTTGGCGGAGGCTGTCGTGGACGGCCCACAGCCGGTCATCATCGACCGCGCGTACAGCGGCGGCGACCGCCGCCGGTTCAGCCTCGAGTTCCCAATCGGACCCGAGGGATTTGGCCAGGAGATCCCGAATCGGCCGCGCCATCCACGTGCTGAGGTGCACGCCATTGGTCACGTGGTCGATGGGAACTTCCGTGGCAGGCTTGTTGCCCCACATCCAGCGCCAGATGCGGCGTGATTCTTCGCGGTGTCGAGCCGACACGGCGTTCACGCGGCCGCCCAGTCGCAGTGACAGCACGGTCATTTCGAACCGCCCATCATCCGCGCCTGGTTTTCCGAGCGCCATGAATTGGTCGCGGGTGAGACCCATCGTGTTCCAGAATGGCCCGGTTACTTGCTCGAGCTGCTCGGTGGTAAAGACGTCGTGCCCCGCGGCAACCGGCGTGTGCGTCGTGAACAGGCTCGTCGCGCGGATCTGCGCTTCCGCCTGTGCCGGGTTGAGACCCTTTTCGGTCAGCTCGCGCATGCGCTCGATGAACATGAAGGCCGCGTGCCCCTCATTCGCATGCCAGACGTCCGGCTGAATCCCGAGGGCACGCAAGAGACGGACGCCGCCGACCCCGAGCACCCACTCCTGCCGCAGGCGCCATTCCGGCGCGCTCGTGTACAGGCGCGCCGTCAACTGGCGGTCGCCTGGATCATTGGATTCGAGGTCGGTATCGAGCAGGTAAACGGGAATCCGCCCCACCATGACGCGCCACGCGCCGACCCGGACCTCGCGGCCCGAGATGGTGACCGCGACCACGCAGGGCTTGCCGTCAGAGCCGTTGACCCGAACGACGGGGTTCACCGTGGGATCGACAGGATCATCGGTATCGCGCTGCCATCCATCGAGGCCGATCTGTTGATCGAAATAGCCGCCGTGGTAGTAGAGACCGACCCCAATCAGCGGGACGCCCAGGTCGGACGCTTCCTTGCAATGGTCACCCGCGAGCACGCCGAGGCCGCCGGAATAGATCGGGAGTGAGCGGTGCAGGGCGAATTCCGCGGAGAAGTACGCAATCGACCGGTTCAGCAGTTCGGGGAATCGGCGAGCAAACCAGGTGCCGTTCTTCTGGGTCAGCAGCTCGAACCGCCGCACCACGCGATCGTAGCGCTCGAGGGATATCGGGTCCTGCGCGTTTTCCTCGAGACGCTCCGGTGAGACCTGCCGCAGGAATTGCACGGCGTTGTGCCGTGTGCCTTCCCACAAGCGGCGGTCGATGCGGTGGAACAGCTCACGGGCGTCGAGCTGCCAGCTCCACCACAGGTTCTGAGAGATGTCCGCCAGCCGCTGGATGCGTTGCGGCAGGTGATTGGGCGGTGCGGGGACGGGTGCTGCTGCGGAAGGCGCGGCAGGCGCCTCAGGTCCGGAGGGTGTCATCGGTGAGACATATCTAACGTGGGAGATTGTAAGGCTCCAGTCAGAGCCGCAACCTTTCCCCGTCTTGCCGCGTCCAAGGTGGTATCCTAGCCCAAGTGACTGCCATGTCGAGAACCACCGTCTATCTCGCTGTGCTGTGCGTGGCGGTCCCTCCTTCCTTAATAGCGCAGAACATCCATCCGACCCCCGCACCGGACGCGCGCGCGGTCCCGCTGCGCGAGGAGATCCACCTCGACGGCAAGCTCGATGAAGCGGTGTGGCACATGGCACAACCAGCCAGCGGGTTCCGGCAAAACCAGCCTCACGAGGGACAGCCGGCGACCCAGCGGACCGAGGTCCGGTTCGCATTCGATGACGCCGCGATTTATGTGGGCGCGCGGATGTTCGACGACTCCGGTGCGCGCGGCGTGCGGACGCGCCTCGTCCGGCGCGACGCCGACATGAACTCCGATTATCTCGAGGTCATCTTCGACACCTATCACGACCACATCGGCCGTCTCTTCTTCCAGGTGAATCCGTCGGGCGTGAAACAGGACGCCAACGGGCTCGGCGGTGGTGGCGATCCGTCCTGGGATCCGGTGTGGGAGGTTCAGACGCGCATCGACTCGGTCGGCTGGACCGCGGAGATGCGGATTCCATTCTCACAGTTGCGCTATCCGTCCACGTCCGACGAGCAGACGTGGGGCCTCCAGATTTGGCGGCAAGAGAATCGCCTGAACGAGCTGTCGCAGTGGTCGTGGTGGGGGCTGCAAGAGACGGGTGGGCCCCCGCGCTTCGGACACTTGCATGGCTTGGTGATTCGGCATGCGCCGGGGCGCGCCGAGGTCGCACCCTACGTCGTTGGCCGCTCCGCGAACGTTCCCGGCGACCGGACCGATCCCTTCTTCGATCCGCACGCGCTGGATGGCCGAGTCGGCGGCGACGCCACGCTGCGCGTGACGTCCAACCTGACGCTCAACGCCACCGTCAATCCGGATTTCGGGCAGGTCGAAGTCGATCCCGCCGTCGTCAATCTCTCGGCGTTCGAGACATTCTTCGACGAGAAGCGGCCCTTCTTCGTCGAGGGTGCGGGCTACTTCGGTCTCGGCGGGATAAACTGCTTCTTCTGCTCCAACGTGTCGAGCCTGACGATGCTCGCCACCCGGCGCATCGGCCGGCCGCCGCAGATCTCGCCCTATCGCGATGGACTGAGCGTGCCGGTTGCCTACGCCGACGTGCCGGAGAATTCGACCATTCTGGGTGCAGCGAAACTGACCGGACGCACGCCCTCGGGCTGGTCCATCGGGGCGCTCGACGCGGTGACGCGGCGCGAAACGGCACGTGTGGTGTTCTCGGACTCCGCGGGGACCCGCGGACGCTTCGGTGTCGAACCGGCCACGAACTATTTCGCGACGCGTGTGGCCAAGGACCTGAACGGCGGGGCCACGCAGATCAAGGCCATGGCGACCTCCGTCTATCGTGATCTTGGCGATCCCTACCTCGCCAGCCGGCTCACGCACCACGCCGAAGTGTTGGGGCTCTCGAGCGACAGCTGGTGGAGCAAACGCACCTACCGACTGATGGCGCAGCTGGCAGCCACGCACGTCGCCGGCGATACCGCTGCGATGCGGCGCGTGCGGTTCGGGTCCGCGCATTTTTTTCAGCGCCCGGACCGTTCCGATACAGCGGATGCGCGCGCGGCGCGGACCGGCATGGCAGGGCTCGGCGGCTACGCACGCCTGTCGAAGGAATCGGGGCATTGGCTCTGGGAAGTCTCCACCAACTTTCGTACGCCGGCCTACAACAACAACGATATCGCGTTCTTTTCCCGCGCCGACTACTGGTGGATGGAGGCCAATATCTTGCCGATCTGGACCAAGCCGACGAAATGGTACCGCCAGCTCCTATTCATCGCGGGCGGCCAGCAGCAGTACAACTTCGACGGCGACCTGAACGACCGGCAGGGCGAGCTGTACGGCCAGATCCAGACGTTGAGCTACTGGAACGTCAGCTCGTTCTGGATTCACCGGGCGAGCGTGTTCGATGACCGGCTGACGCGCGGCGGTCCGCTGGTGCGGGTACCGAGCAGCGACTTCTACTCGCTCAACGTCAACACCGACTCCCGCAAGAAGGTGGTCGGGCAATTCAACGCGAGTCACCGGTGTAATGCCGATGCAGATTGCGGCAACAGCTTGAGCCTCGGGCTCGAGCTGCGGCCGCGCTCCAACGTGACGGTGTCGCTCAATCCGGGAATCGACCACTCCCAAACGGGATTCCAATTCGTCGGCAGCTACGCCGATCCGAGCGCGACCAACTTCTACGGCAACCGGTACGTCTTCGCGCACCTCGAGCAGAACGCGATCTCGATGGATACGCGCTTCAACGTGACGTTCTCGCCGACGTTGACCCTCGAGCTCTTCCTGCAGCCGCTCATCGCTTCGGGCGACTACAGCCATTACAACGTCTACGCCGCCCCACGCACGGCACGGCGGCTCGAATATGGTCGTGACTTCGGCACCGTTGTTGTGAAGCCGGCGGCGAACCCTTCGCGCGATGCGGCCACGATTCTCCTGGACGCCGATACCTTGGGCGGCGGGGCACCGACGGACACGCTGACCGACCCGACCTTCACGTTCCGCTCGCTGCGCGGCAACGCGGTGTTGCGCTGGGAGTACCGGCCCGGATCCACGCTGTTCGTGGTGTGGACACGCTCGAGTCAGATCCCCAATCTGCCGCGCGGCAACATCCAATTCGGCGATGACGCGAACGCGCTATTCCAGGGGCCATCGGAAAACATTTTCCTCATCAAGATGACGTACTGGCTGGGGTTCTAATACCGGGCACGGATCTTGGAGCTCGGGATCGTACTTCAATTTGGGAACCGGTTAGTGTTCTCATAGAAACCAGTTCTCAGAGGCTATCATGTCGATCCGCGCCGTCAAATCGATTTCCCAGTCGCTGCCCACGCTCGAAGGCGCCGGCGTCAAGCTGCGCCGGGCGTTTGGCTTTGGCCGTACCAATGAGTTCGATCCTTTCCTGCTTCTAGACGACTTCCGCAACGAGCATCCCGAGGACTACCTCCCGGGATTTCCGTGGCATCCGCATCGCGGCATCGAAACGATCACGTACGTGTTGAGCGGCAGCGTCACGCACGGCGACAGCCTCGGCAACAAGGGGACAATGGGCGCCGGCGACGTGCAATGGATGACCGCGGGGAGCGGCATTCTGCATCAGGAAATGCCCAAGGGCGACGAGCGCGGCCGGATGCACGGCTTCCAGCTGTGGGCGAACCTGCCGCGCACCTTGAAGATGACCGATCCGCGCTATCAGGATATTCATGCCAAGGAGATCCCCGAGGTCGTGGACGATGACGGCACACGGGTCCGCGTCGTCGCTGGGGGTCGCCGCCGATCCGCGCTACCTGGACGTCTGGATTCCGCCGCGCGTCAGCAAGACGATTCCCGTGGAGTCATCGCGGCACGCCTTCGCGTACGTGTTCGAAGGCAGCGGCCACTTCCGTGACGCCTCGGCGCCGCAGGGCGTCCGCACCGACCGCGTCTCGCCGGGCGGGCGGGACGCCGGGAGCGAAAGCCCGCAGGAAACGGGCAACCGCTCGCTGGTCCTGTTCGATTCAGGCGACGAGATCACGGTGCAGGCGGGCGAGCAGGGCATGCGCTTCCTGCTGGTTTCCGGTCAGCCGTTGCAGGAACCGGTGGCGTGGCAGGGACCGATTGTGATGAATACGCAGGATGAGCTACAGCGCGCCTACGACGAGCTGCGGCGCGGCACGTTCATCAAGCGCAGCTAGGCGAGGTTCGGGAGGGCGGTTATCCTTCACGCCGCCCTATGTGGACCTTCCTCCGGCGCCGTACCCTCACGCAGTGGATTGTCGTCGCCATGGTCGCCGGCGTGGCGATCGGGATTCTGTTCCCGGCGTTCGCGGTGTCGCTGCGTCCGATCTCCACGGTGTTCCTGCGCATGATCAAATCGATCATCGTGCCGCTGATCTTCGGTACGCTGGTCGTCGGGATCGCGGGGCACGGCGACGACATGAAGCGGGTCGGCCGCCTGGCGCTCAAGTCCATCGTCTATTTCGAAATCGTCACGACGCTTGCCCTGTTCATCGGACTGCTCGCGGTCAACGTCCTGAAGCCGGGCGTGGGCGTGTCCCTGGCTACGCCGGCGGATGCCGATGCGGCCGCGGTCGGCAATCACGTCACGGTTGCCAGCGTGCTGGAGCACATCGTGCCGCAGAGCTTCTTCGAAGCGGCGGTCAGCAACGAGATGCTGCAGATCGTCTTCTGGTCCGTGCTGTTCGCCATCGGATTATCTCAGGTGCGCGGGCGCTCGAAGGACACGATGCTGGGGTTTTGCGAGGCGGTGGCGGACGTGATGTTCAAGTTCACCGGTCTCGTCATGAAGTTCGCCCCGTTCGGCGTCGCGGCCGCGCTCGCGTTCACGGTCGGTCAGGCGGTGCTGCGCTACGGCGGCCCGGGGGGAGCCCTCAGAATCCTGCAGAGTCTTGGCTTCGTCGTCCTCACGCTCTACCTCGCGCTGGTCGTGTTTGGCCTCGTGGTCCTGCTGCCGATTGCCCGATTCGTGCGCGTCCCGCTCGGCCCGTTCACCGCGGCGGTGAAAGAGCCCGCGCTCATTGCGTTCTCGACGGCGTCGTCCGAGGCGGCCTTACCGAAGGCGATGGAGCAAATGGAGGCGATCGGCGTGCCGCGCCGCATCGTCGCCTTCGTGATGCCAACCGGATACTCGTTCAACCTCGACGGCAGCACGCTGTATCTCTCGGTCGCGTCGATCTTCGCGGCGCAGGCCGCAGGTGTCTCGCTGACGCTGGGGCAGCAGCTGATCATGATGCTGACGCTGATGCTGACGAGCAAAGGGGTCGCCGGCGTGCCACGGGCGGCCCTGGTGATTCTCACCGGCACGCTGGCATCGTTTCATCTGCCGGTCGAAGCGGCCGTCGTGCTGCTCGGCGTCGACGTGCTGATGGACATGGCGCGCACCACGGTCAATCTGATCGGGAACTGCCTGGCGACGGTCGTGATGGCCCGCTGGGAGGGCGAATATGACGAGGCGAAGGCACAGCCGCGGGCCGTGATCGCCTAGAACTCGGCGCGCCACTCCACCCGGGCGCCGCGCGGATCGATCAGGAATCGCGGAGGGCCGAGGCCAAACACACGCCATCGGCCCTCCATGACTTTCGCGGCGGTGATGCCGACCGCCGCACCTGCCATGACGTCCGACAGCCAATGGCGGTGGTCGTTGAGGCGGGACCACGCCGTTCCCGTCGCACCGGCATACAGCGCGGCCGTGACCCAGCGGTTGTGGACTTCTTCTCCCAGTGAGGTGGCCAGCGCGAACGCCATTGTGGAATGGCCGGACGGAAACGCGTCGTGCTGCGTGAACGGCTTGAACACATACGGATCGGTCGTCGCCGATGGCCGCAGCCGGCCCATGCCAACCTTGAAGACGGCGGTCGTGACGCCGGCGACCACCACCGAGCTGAGTACACGCACGCCACTGCGCCGCAGGCCTGGCCGGCCACTGACGACCCCTGCCACGACGATCCCGCCGGCGACGCCGAAGACGACTTCGGGCTGGCCCCCATTGCGAAAGCCGCGGGCGACCGCATCGGTCCGCGACGAGCGCTGATCTTGGATCCAGCTGTCGACGCCGCGGTCCGCGAGGCTGGCCACGCCGATCACACCCATGAGGGCGGCGGCTTCCCACCAGCGAACGTTGTGGCTGGCCGCCGGTTGCGTCTGGGCGGGCAATGGACGCGCGAACAGCAGGCACGCGAGAGCGAGGCAGCAGGTCTTCACCGGCCGCTAAGATAGCGCGGCGAACACTCCGATGACGGCGATCACGATGCCGATCGCGATCTTGGCGGCGGCCGCCGCCGCCCGGCCCACGACGGCACCCCAGCCGGCGCGCGTGGCAACGCCGGCATGCCGGGAGTAGGTGTACTCGAACAGCGCCGCGCCGATGAATGCGCCGACGAACGCACCGATGACGCTGCCGACGACGGCAACCGGCACACCGATCACCGCGCCTACCAGTCCGCCGATCAGGGCGCCCCAGCCGGAGCGGCTGGATCCGCCGTAGCGTTTTGTATAACGAAAGCCGATCCAGCTCTCGATGATTTCGCCAAGGAACGCGAGCGCCAGCACGATCGCGATCAGCGCGACGCTCACCGAACGAAAGCTCGTGAGCCAGCCATAGACGAGGATGCCGCCGACCATCACCCACAAGCCGGGCAAGCCGAGCGGAATCAGCGACAGCCCAATCAGCACGGTGGTGGCGAGGATCACAATCGCGAGCGCGTCCATGCTCCACCTATCGCAAAACCGGTCTTGACGTTCCGTCTTTTGTGGTGCAGTAGTTGCGAGGCCATGCCAGCAAAGGTGATCCGGACCCCCCAATCCGGCGAGTCATTGATTCTCGTGGACGGTCGGCGATTTGTGCTCGCGACGGTCGAGAACGGCATTCGTGGCTGGTGGTTTACGGCACGCGCGCACGACGGGCGGAGCACGTTGCAGGGAAACACGCGCCTTGCGTGGGACTCGCAAACCACGGCATGGCGGCCGGATGGCGAGCCGCAACACAAACAGCTCGACTGAACCCCGCTAGATTTAGCAGTCTCTATGGCCCCATCGCGGAATAGGGCCGCCGGGCGGGTGCCAAGCACTCCTACCGCGGCCTCCGATGCCCAACCCGAGAGCGCCGGCACGGACGCCCTCTCGCAGTCCGCGCTGCCATTCCCGGTCGTCTGCATCGGCGCTTCCGCCGGCGGCCTGGAAGCCTTCACCCAGCTGCTCAGCGCCTTACCGACCGACACGGGAATGGCGTTCGTGCTCGTTTCCCATCTGTCCCCGTCGCATACCAGCCATCTGGCGGAGATCTTGTCCCGCGCCACGCGGATGCCCGTCACCGAAGTGAAGGACGAGCCGACGGTTCAGCCGAATTGCGTGTATGTGATGCCGCCGGACTCGCACATGACCATCGTCCAGGGATCGCTCAAGTTGATCCCTCGTCACAAGGTCGAGGGGCGCCATCATCCGATCGACCTGTTTCTCGAATCGTTGGCGCTGGACCAGAAACACAAGTCGATCGCCGTCATTCTGTCGGGTACGGGCAGCGACGGCACGCTGGGGATGGATGAGATCAAGGCGGCGGGCGGCATCACGTTCGCGCAGGACGAATCGGCCGCCTATGAGGGCATGCCCCGCAGCGCCATGATGGCGGGCACCGTGGATTTCCGGCTGTCCCCCGCGGATATCGCGCGCGAGCTCGGCAACATTGCCCGCCACGCCTATGTCGGTACCGATGGACCGCCGGAGCGCATCGTCGACGGCGCGCAAACCGCACAGATCCTGCGGCTGCTGCATCACGACTCGGGTGTCGACTTCACCAATTACAAGGCCGCGACGCTGCGTCGCCGGATCGCGCGACGCATGGCGCTGCACAAGGTCGAGACGCTCGACGAGTATGCCGAATACCTGCGGGACCATTCGGTCGAGATCGAGGCGTTGTTTCAGGACTTTCTCATCAATGTCACGTCGTTCTTCCGCGATCCGGAGACGTTCGAGCTCCTCAAAACCCGCGTCTTTCCGCGCATTATCAGCGAACACGGCTCCTCGGACGCCATCCGGATGTGGGTCGTGGGCTGTTCGACGGGCGAGGAGGCGTATTCGCTCGCCATCGTCTTCTCGGAGTTCATGGAGCGGGAGGGCAGGACCTGGCCGGTGCAGATCTTTGCGACCGATCTGAACGGCCCCGGGATCGAGCGGGCACGGAACGGGCTCTACCCCAAGAGCATCGCGGAGCGGGTCTCGCCCGAACGGCTGCGGCGCTATTTCTACGAAGTGGACGGGAAGTTCCGGGTGGCGAAGGTCATCCGCGACCTGTGCGTGTTCGCCAAACACAACGTCCTGGTAGATCCGCCGTTTTCCCGCATGGACCTGATCACGTGCCGCAACATGCTCATTTATCTCGAGCCCGTATTGCAGCAGCACTTGATGCCGACCCTGCACTACGCGCTCAAATCGTCGGGGGTGCTGCTCCTGGGCGGATCCGAATCCACGGGCGCATTCGACGACCTGTTCAACCCCATCGACGGCAAGCACCGCTTCTATGGCCGCAAGCCCAATGCCAGCCGGTTGCCTCCGTTGCTGATCGACCGGGCGGCGCTGGACCGGCGCCGCGCATCCCAGGCGGTCGCCGCCGATGCGCGGCGCGGCGAGGGAGCGCAGCGCGAGGCGGATCGTATCCTGCTCGCGCGCTACACGCCGCCGGGTGTCCTGGTGACGGAAGATCTCGAGATTCTGCAATTCCACGGCGACACCGGCGCCTATCTGACGCCGCTCGCCGGCAAGGCGTCGCTGAACCTCGTCAAGATGCTCCGTGAGGGTCTGCTGTCGCCGATCCGCGGGGTCATCGCGCGGGCGAAGAAAGACGGCGCCGCGGTTCGCAAGAACGACGTCCGGCTCCAGGGCGACGGCCAACCGCGGAGCGTCGATATCGAAGTCGTGCCGGTCAAGGGGGCAGCCGCCGACCGCGGCGGCTTCCTCGTGCTCTTCCACCAGCGCGCGGCGACCGCGCCGCGTGTCCCGCGCTCGAGCTCCACCCGCGCGTCGGAAAACGAGCTGGAGCAGCTCAAGCAGGAGCTCGGGGCCACGAAAGACTACCTCCAGTCGGTGATCGAGCAGCAGGAGGCCGCGAACGAAGAGCTGCAGTCGTCCAACGAGGAGGTCCAATCGGCGAACGAGGAGCTCCAGAGCATCAACGAAGAGATCGAAACCTCCAAGGAGGAGATGGAGTCGAGCAACGAGGAGCTGGCGACCGTCAACGAGGAGCTGCAGAACCGTAACGCCGAGCTGGGGCGCAGCAATAACGACCTGACGAACCTGCTCGCCAGCGTGCAGATGGCGATCGTCATGCTCGGCCACGACCTCCGCATCCGTCGCTTCACGCCGATGGCGGAGACGATGCTCAACCTGATTCCCACCGACGTCGGACGGCCGCTGAGCGACATCAAGCTCAACGTGGACGTCCCCGATCTCGACGGGATTCTGGTCAACGTGCTCGAGACCGCGCAGCCCTTCCAGCGCGATGTGCAGGATCGAGCGGGACGCTGGTATTCGCTGCGCGTGCGCCCCTATCGCACGGCGGAGAACCGCATCGATGGCGCGGTCATCGTGCTCGTCGACATCGACGCGATCAAGACGACGGCCGAATCGCTGCGTCTGGGCGTCGAGCGCCTGCGGATCATGTACGATCGCGCGCCGGTCGGCATTTTCGAAACCGATCTCGAGGGCCGCTTCGAGCGCGTGAACGACAAGTTCTGCGAATTGACGGGCCGGACCCGCGACGCGCTGCTCGCGCTCCGCGCCGAAGACATCACGCATCCCGATGACCTCGCCGCGCACCGGGAGGACTTCGAGCGCGTCCGGAGCGGGGCCGGGCCGTCCACTCGCCGCGAGCAGCGTTATGTCCGCGACAGCGGCGACGCCGTCTGGGTCGAGCTGCACCGTTTCGCGGTGCCGGACACGGAGGGACGGCCCGCGTTCGCCGTCGGCATCGCCGAAGACATCGCGGAGCGTAAGGAGACGGAGACGGAGCTGCGCCGCCGCGAAGCACGGTTTCGCACTCTGATGAACAGCGCCCCGGCGCTGATCTGGGTGACCGGGACGGAAGGCATCGAATACGTGAACCAGGCCTACCTCGAGTTCCTTGGCGTCGAGTCGCAGGAGGTGCTGGGCAGCGCCTGGACGTATTTCATGCATCCCGAAGACCGCGACGGCTGGGCTGCGGCCTACGCGCAGGCCGTCAGCGGGCTCCAGCCGTTCGAGTATCACTTCCGGTTCCGCCGGGGAGACGGCGAATACCGCTGGATGATGTGCGTGGCGCTGCCGCAATTCGGGCCCGCGGGCAAGTTTGCCGGGTACACGGGCACCTCCTTCGATATCACCTCGTTGAAATCGGCCGAGGTGAGCCTGCGCACCGCCGACCAGCGCAAGGACGAGTTCATCGCGATGCTGGCGCACGAGCTGCGCAATCCGCTCGCGCCCATCACCAACGTCGTGCAGATGATGCGGGCGCAGCAGCTCGACGCGAAGACCCTGACCTGGGCGCACGAGGTGCTCGATCGCCAGCTGCGCAACATCGGACGCATGGTCAACGACCTGCTGGACGTCTCGCGTATCAGCCACGGCAAGATCCAGCTGCACCCCGAGCGCGTCGAGGTCACGGAGCTGGTGGCTCGCGCGGTCGACGCGCTGCGCGCAACGATCGAAGCCGGAGAGAAGGAGATCGCGGTTGAGCTGCCGACGGCGCCCGTCGTCATGGTCGCCGATCCGGTCCGGCTCGAGCAGGTGATCGGCAATCTCGTGCATAATGCCGTGAAGTTCACCCCGCAGGGCGGGCACATCTTCGTCTGCACCGCGGTAAACGATGGCGGCACCGAGGTCGCGATCAGTATTCGCGACGATGGCGACGGGATCGCCAGCGACGCGTTGCCCCGGGTCTTCGATCGTTTCGTGCAGGGCAATACGTCCCTCGATCGCGCCCAGGGCGGCCTCGGCATCGGCCTCTCGCTGGTCCGCGGCCTCGTGGAGCTGCACGACGGCACGATCGAGGCGAAGAGCGATGGGCCGGGGCGCGGCAGCGAGTTCATCGTGAGGCTGCCGCTGGACGGCCTCCCGGCGCCCCAGACGCAACCGCCTTCCGTAGTGAGTGGAGCGAGCGGCCCACAGCGCATTCTCATCGTGGACGACAACGTGGATGCCGCCACCGCGCTTGCCGCCGTGCTGCGCCACGACGACCACACCGTGATGGTGGCACACTCGGGGCCGATGGGCATCGAGACCGCCCGCACGTTCCAGCCCCAGGTGGCGCTGATCGATCTCGGCATGCCGGGGATGAACGGCTTCGAAGTGGCCGAGCGCCTGCGCGCCGCCCACAAGGACCTGCTGTTGATCGCCGTGAGCGGGTACAGCGGCGAGGAGAGCCGGCGGCGCGCGCGCGATGCGCAGTTCGACGAGTACGTCATCAAACCCTTCGATCCGCAGGCCCTCCAAGAGCTGCTCAGCCGCCGCACGCGGTGATCCTTCTCGCGGTCCTCATCCAAATCGCGGTACCGGCCCCCCGCGGGTTCGTGAATGACTTCGCGGGTGTGCTCGATTCGGTTTCTGCCCGTCACATGGAAGCGGTCATCGCCGAGGTTCGGGAGAAGACCCGCGGCGAGGTCGCCGTCGTGACGCTGCCCGATATCGGTGATCGGGCGGCGAGCGAGGTCGCGCTGCAAATCGGCCGGCAATGGGGCGTCGGCGCTCAAGCGGCGGCCGGCGACCGCAGCAAAAACCTCGGCGTCGTCGTCCTGCTCGTGCCCCGCACGAATCACCAGCCGGGAACGGGTGATGTCTTCATTGCCACCGGTCGTGGCGCCGAGGGGTTTCTCACCGACGCGCGCGCCGGCCGCATTCGCGACGCGATGCTCCCGTTCCTGGCGCGCGAGGAATACGGGAAAGGCCTGTCACTCGGCGTGGACCTCATTGCCCAGGCGTTCGCGGGCGAATTCGGCGTGACACTTTCAAACCCCGAATTCGTGAGACCCCCGCCCCCCCCGCCACCCGCGGACCAGCAGGTGAATCCCGGCATCCCGTTCGGTTTCCTGCTCGCGGTCATCATTCTGCTGATCATCCTGAGCCGCGGCCGGCTGTTGCTCATTCCATTTATGATGAGCCGCGGTGGACGCGGCTGGGGTGGGGGGGGATGGGGAAGTGGAGGCTTCGGCGGCGGATGGGGCGGTGGGGGTGGAGGAGGAGGGTTCGGCGGATTCGGTGGCGGCGGCGGTTTCTCAGGCGGGGGCGCGGGAGGCAAATTCTGACATGGCTCGCATGACGTTGGAAGGCTTCGGGCAGCAAATGAGCGCCGCACTCGGCGGGCGGCTGGTGAGCCTGCTGCTCTACGGCTCGGCTGCCAGGGAGCGGGGAGCGGAAAGCAGGGAGCAGCCCGCCATGAACACCCTGCTGATCGTGGATCGCGTCGATGCGGAGCTGTTCGCGCGACTCGCGGTGCCGGTGCGCGACTGGGTGAGCGCCAGGCACCCGCCGCCACTCGTGTGGACGCAGCAGGAATGGCGCGAATCCGCGGACGCCTTCGCGATCGAGTACGAGGATATTCGCGAGGCGCACCGCGTGCTCGCCGGACGAGACCCCTGGCACGGCATCGTGGTGCAGCGCGAGCACGTCCGCCGCCAACTGGAGCACGAGCTGATGGGGAAGCTCGTGCACCTGCGGCAGGCCTACGCCGCCGGCTGGCACAAGCCCAAACAGCTCGCCGAGGTGGTCCGCGGGACGTGGGCCGGATTCCTGACGATGCTGCGGGCGGTGCTGCGGCTGGCGGGTCGTTCCGCCCCGGCGGCGCCTGACGCTCTGGTGCGCGACGCGGCGGGCCTGATAGGATTCGGCGCGGATGGACTGGCCGAGCCGGCCGCGTATCTCGACGCGGTGACGCGCACGGCGGAGTACGTGAACCGCTTGGAAAGGAACCCTTCGTGAGCGCCCTTACACGCCGGACCGCTGTCGCCCTGCTCGCCCTCGCGCTCGTTGCCGGCTGCGGCTACAACACCATGCAGACGCTGGACGAGCGCGTGAACGCGGCCGAATCGCAGATCAAGGTGCAGCTGCAGCGGCGCGCCGATCTCATGCCCAATCTCGTCGAGACGGTGAAGGCGTACGCCAAGCAGGAGCAGACGATTTTCATCCAGGTCGCCGAGGCGCGTTCCCGGCTGGCCGGCGCGGTGCAAAGCGGCAATCTGGAGCAGATGGCCGCTGCCAACACGGCGCTGAATGCTCCGTTGGGACGACTGCTCGCGATCGCCGAGAATTATCCGCAGCTCAAGTCGAACGAGAATTTCCGCGCGCTGCAGGATCAGCTCGAGGGCACGGAGAACCGCATCGCCGTCGCTCGACAGGACTACAACGAAAGCGTCAATGCCTACAACGCGTACATTCGCCGCTTCCCGCAAGTGCTCACCGCCAAGGTACTCGGCAAAAAATCGCGCGCGTATTTTGAATTACAGACGCCGGGTGCCGCCGACGCACCCAAGGTCGATTTCTCGCACTGAGCGGCGCTACTTCTTTTCCGCATCGAGGAGATCGCCGATCAGGCGATTCATGTGTTCGGCCGACCGCCGAATCACTTCGACGTGCCGCCGGTCGCCGCTCTCGGGTGGCAGATCGCGCAGCAACAGCGCGGCGGCTGTGAGCACGGTGTTCAAGTCGTTGCGGAGTGCATGCGAAATGGTCGCCACGCTGTCGGCGCGTTTCACGTCTCCCCCACCTTAGCGGACGAACTTCCGGCGGTCGCCTTTGGGAGGAGTCTTCTTGTGGGCGTGCGCCGCGATCTGGAGCCGGCTGTGCAGCGCGAGCTTCTCGAGAATATTGTGCACGTGGCTCTTGACCGTGTAGGTCGCGATGTTGAGCCGCTGCGCGATCTCCTTGTTGGACAGCCCCTCGGCGATCAGATCGGTGATCTGCTGCTCGCGCTTGGTCATGCGCACCGACGCCATCATCGGCGTGTTGCGCAGCACGGAAGCCTGTTTGGCGATGTGTGACAGCAGGGTGCCGGTGAGCGCCGCCGGGACGACGTCGCCGCCGTTGGCGACCTGGCGAATCGTGCTGAGGAGATCCTCGAGCGCGGCGTCCTTCGCAATGAAGCCATTGGCGCCGCGCTTGATGAAGTCGATGACGTCCTCTTCCTCGGGCAGCATGTCCATCATGATGATGCGCGCATGGGGCGCCGCTTCCTTGATGCTTTCGACGAGGCGCTGGCTGCGGTTGCGTCCCAGCGCGGCGTCCACCAGCACTACGTGGGGCTTGTGTTCCTGGAGACGCTGCAGCGCCGCCGACGCCCCTTCGGCCGACGCGACGACCTTGAACTCCGTATGTGAATCCAACAGCGCCGCAAGACCATCACGCAGCAGGCGATTGTCCTCGATGATCAGGATCTGAATTCTCTTACTCATTGTACTGACGGCCCTCGTTCCGGGACGAGAGTACGCTGCGGTGACGTGATAGGGTGGCGGGTTCCACAGCTATTAGTCAAGGGGAGCCCGAAGGTTCCGCTTGCCAATTCGTGGTCCGGGGTGAATCGTTGAAGCGCGCCCCCGCGCCCAGGGGAGGGTGGCACCGTGTCTCAGATCCACTGTCACTTTTGTGGCGGCGTCGTCCCGGACCCCGCGACTGTCGAGTATCGCCCGCCGCGCGCCAGCGCGCAGTTCGCGCTGCCGCATCACGCGCCCTGTACCTGCACGCCCCCGGTCGTCTATGAGCACCCGCCCGTGCTGGGCGGGCCCGAGGAAGACCAGACCCCCGAGGGGGGAGGAATCTCGGAGGCGGACACCGGTGGGGAAGCCTGAAAACGAACACGGCGCTCCGGTCAGAGCGCCGTTTCGCTTCAGGTGCCGTGGGTGATTACAGCTTCACGACGTTCTGCGCCGCGGGGCCCTTCTGGGCCTGCACGATCTCGAACTCCACGCGCTGGCCTTCGGCCAGCGACTTGAACCCTTCTCCCTGAATCGCGGTGTGATGCACGAAGCAGTCCTTGCCGCCGTTTTCCGGCGTGATGAAGCCGAAGCCCTTGGCGTCGTTGAACCACTTCACGGTACCGGTGATGCGTGCCATCTGTCCGTTACTCCCTAGCGTGTACGGTTCCGGCGGCGAGCTGCCTTGCTCTTGCGCCGCCGTTGAACGGCGGGACTCTCGTAGAAGCGTTTCTTCTTCATGTCCTGGAACAGGCCCGCCTTGGTGATCTGGCGGTGGAACTTCTTCAGTACGACCTCCAACCGGTCAGTCTCGCTCAGCGTGACGTGCATCTCGGCCTTCCAGGAGTGAGAGCTCTTACCAGAAACGCGACGAGGACCGCAGGCGGAAGCCCAGGCCCTCGATCAAGTCCACTGGTGTCCAGCACACGGCACCATGCCATGGCCCCTTCGCTCGCCCGAAGGATCATAAGGGGGTAGCGTTAAGTCAAGTCAATACCGCGGGACCGTCCATGACACGTTTCGTTGTGTTAGTCGCCCTCGTCTTGCAGGCCGCGTTCACTCGCTTCGCCGTTGCACAGGCTGCTGCTGCTGACACCGCTGCGGATTCGTTGCGGCGTTCCAGCCGCCTCGATGGCAGATGGCTCCGGCGTCTGCCGGTTGACGATCCGCGTCACGCGCTGGTGCTGATTCCGGGCGTCCGGCTGTCGAGCAGCGATATCGGGATCACGCCGACGACGAACCTGCTGATTCGCGGCGACGCGACAGGCCGCGGCAACGTCTACATCGATGGCGCGCTGATGCGTTTCGAGACGAACGGCGGGGCAGGCGTGGAGCTCGCGCCGAGCGCTATCGATACACTCTCGCTGCTGAGGGGCGTCGCTCCCGCCAGTCTATCCGATGCCGGCGGCGGGGTGATCTCGTATCAGACGCGCAGCGGCGGTCAGCACCTTGCTGGAGGCGTGCGCTGGGACAGCGACGAGCCGTTCAGCGACGCGTCGACGGTCGGCTACAATCGCATCGAAGGAAATGTCGGCGGTCCCCTGGCCGCTGGTGGCAAGCTCACGTTCTTCCTCTCCACGACACTGCAGGGACAGCAGTCCAGCTATCGCGGGCTGTACACGGCGAAGATCCCCGCATTTCTCCCCGCCGGGACCGATACGACGGTAGACCAGGGCGGCAGCCCCGTCGCAGTGCCGTTGCTGGAAAACGAAGCGAGCGGTTTGCGGCGACCGCTTGACTGGTCAACGGCACGTCGCGGCCATGTCAAGCTCGCGTATCGATCCGGCGCGTCTCGTGCATCGCTGACGCTGCTCGGCGGCGAGATCCAGCAGCGATCGTTTCCGGGCTCGTTTGCGTTAGTGCCCGCCGTCTACATGGGACGACGGATGTCGACTGCCGCGGCGATCGTGAACTGGCAACAGCGGATCGGCGCGTGGCGCGGCGGTCCCCTGACGCTGGACGTGAACCTCTCGCTCGTCCGGCACCGCGACATGACGGGGCCGCTCGACTCGAGCGTGGAGCGTGCGACCCGCGACCCGGCGCTCGGCATTGCCTTCGAGCGGCTGCAGTTTGCCGGCGCTGACGTGCTGGGCCTCCCCGTGACCGACCAGCTGGTTCGCGATCTTCGCACCAACAGCGGGACACGGGGCGTGCCGTTCTTCGGCACCTTGCCCGATCTCGCCCAGGCGTATCCCACGAATCCCTACGGGATCGCATTCGGCTGGCCGACCTCAGGCTATGGCGGGACGCTCTCGGATGTGGCGGAGCGGCGGGTCCAGGGACGCTGGGGGGTTACCTGGAATCGCAGCCGCGAGCAGCGAATCGGTATCGGCGTCGATTGGGAACACGCACACATTGCATCCTACACGTCGAGTATCGTGCGGCTGATTGGGACGGATGTGTTCGCCGCGAACCCGGGACGACTGGGCGTTTTCACGGAGAACCGGTTTGTCCTCTCCGACGCCGTGATCGACCTCGGTTTACGGTATGACCACATCACTCCCGGTGGCGAGCTCCCGGTTATTCCTGCATTCATCGCGTCGAGTGGTCCGGCATTGTGGAATCCCAACGGGGGGAGTGACGACACGGCGTACGCGAATTCCGTCGCGCGTGTCTTTCGCAAAGCCCGCAGCCAGTCCGTGTTCTCGCCGCGCCTCCGCTTCGCGTATCCCGTCGGCGACTCGATGGATCTGCAGCTTGGGTTCTCGCGAACGGCAGAGCCTCCGTCTTGGAGCAATGTGTTCGGGCACAGCAACAACGACATCGCCTTTACGAACGTCAACGATCTGTTCGGCAGGGACGTGGACTTCGTGGTGACGACGCTCATTGAAGCGGGCGTACGGTATCGGCGGGGTCCCGCGGTGGTTGCCGCGAGTCTCTACAGGAAGGAGCTGCCCCGGTATGTGGGACGCGTGAGGGCATTCAGCCGGCCTACGGATCCCTCGAATGTCGTTTCGATCAACGCACTGACGTCGTTAGGCACCGTTCCCGTAGAGGGCGTGGAGGTGGGCCTGGACGTGGGACAGCGTTGGGTGCAGGCGTCGGTCGCATACTCGCTGGCACATGCCGGTAGGGATCCGGGAAGCCTGACGAGTGTGTCACAAGCGCCCATCACCGCACACAGCGGTGCCATCGTGATTTCCGCGGGAGTGCCGGACGACTGGCAGCGCGGCAGGTCGATCGGGAGCATCGCGCGAGGGACAAACGCCGTAGTACTCTTCCGGGCGCAGAGCGGCCAGACCTTTACGCTGCAGACCAATAACGGGTTTGGTCTGATCACGCCGCCGGAAAGCTTCCTTGTCCCGACCTTCAACGTGGCCCATCTCCCCTGGATGAAGCGACTGGACTTACGGATCTCCAAGACACTGCGCAGAGGAGCGGGGGGCCAGAGCTGGTCCCTCTATCTGGATGCTCGCAACCTCCTGGACTTTGCAAACCTGCTCGCGGCGTTCGCGGAAACGGGCGACACGGCGAATTCACTGCACAAGCTCAGCACGCTTGGCAGTCCGGTGAACTGCGTGGCGTTGACGCGTGTGGAACGACGCTTCGGGGACGGCAACCAGCAGTTCACGCTGCCGGAACAGCAGCGGGCTTTCGATGCCTATTACCGCGACTTCTTCGGCGCCTGGCGCTTCTACGCGCCCGGCCGCACGATCCGAATCGGGATGGAGCTGGCGCTGTAGCCGCGGTTGTTGGAACGCACGCCAGGATGCAACTTAGTCCCGCGATGCGCCCCCTCCTGCTGCTGCTCGCGCTGCTCGGCATGGGCTGCAAGCACCCCCGGCCCGGGAATCCGCCGCCGGTCCGCGCGCCTCGCGATACGTTGCGTGTCACCCCGCCGGTTGTCGTGCGCGACACCGCACTCGAACAACGCGCCGCGCGACTCGAGCTGAAAGTGCTGGAGCAGGAGGCGCAGGTCGCCGCGCTCCAGAATCGTCTCGACGACGCGCGCCGCGAGGTGGTGCGCGCCATGGCGAAGCTGCAGTCGCTCGCCACCCGCGCCGAAGCCGCATCCGGCATGGCGGAAGCGGAGATCGCGCTGCAGGCACTACGCACGAAGGGGAACGCGTCGCAGCCGTCGCCGGAGTGGGAGCAGGGGAATCAGCTGCTGCAGCTCGCCGGCGCTGAATTCGACCAGCAGAACTACGCCGGTGCGCTCTACCTCGCGACGGAGGCCAAGAACGCCGTGGCGGCCGGGCAGCGTCGCGCCGGTGGCGAGGACCGCGAGGGCGCGAGTCGCAAGGGGGAAGTCCCGTTCGCGCTGCCGTTACGGCTCCAGACGACCGGGCGGGCGAACGTTCGCGAAGGCCCGGGCGCCGGCTTCAAGGTGTTATTTACGCTCGAACAGGGCGTGCCGCTCGTGGCCTACTCGTACGTCGATCAATGGGTACGCGTCAGGGATGAATCCGATCGCGCCGGCTGGATCCACCAGACGCTGATCGGCCGGCGACCCTAGCTGTTTTTCGAGGCTGCCGGAATGGAGGCGCGCGCCGCCGCGACCACACGATCGCCGCCGGCGCGTTTTGCCAGGTAGAGGGCCGCGTCCGCTTCGGCGATGAGCTGGTCGGGCGCGTCGCCGTGCATCGGAAACGCGGACACGCCCAGACTGATCCGAATCTCGCCGTTCGGCAGCCGTTCGCTGCCGATCTTCTTGCGAATCCGCTCCGCGAATTCCGTTGCGCCGTCGATCTCCGTCTCCGGCATCATGATCAGGAATTCTTCACCGCCGTACCGCGCCACGAAGTCCACGTCGCGACTCGCTTCGCGCATGATCGCCGCGACGCGCTTGAGGACGCCGTCGCCGGCCGGGTGCCCGTATTCATCGTTGTAGCGCTTGAACAAGTCGACGTCCGCCATGACGACCGCGAACTGATGATGCAGCCGCCGGGAACGGCGGACTTCGTTCTCGAGCACCTCCATCATGCGGACGCGGTTATGCAAGCCGGTGAGGTGGTCGGTGACCGAGAGACGTTCGAGCTCGGCGCGACTCTCGCGCAGCCGCGCCACCATGTGGTTGAAGACTTCCGTGAGGTAGCCGACCTCACCGCCCGTCGTCACCGGCAGGCCGACCTCGAGGTCCCCTTTCGCCACGGTGCCGGCGGCCTGCGCCAGCCGGTCGAGCGGCCGCACGATCAGCAGGCTCAGCAAATAGGCGAGTGCGCCGACGACCGCGAGCAGCAGCGTCACGACCCCGAGCGTGACGTTGCGCAGGCGCGCGACCTGCCGGAACGCCTCGCTCGACGGAATCTCCGACATGAGCAGCCAATTCATGGCCGGCACGGTGCGCAAACTGCCGACCACGCGCTCGCCGGTGAAGCTGGTGAACTGCACGGCACGCCCCTCGCGGGCGAGCAGCGAGTTCGCGGCGTTGCGCGAGAACCCTTCGCGCATCAGCGCCTGCGAGCTGCCGCGCGAGCTGACGACCAGCCGCCCGGTGCGCGACATCAGATAGATCTGTCCCGACTCGCCCGGCCTGAAGCGCAGCAGCGTGTCGGCCAGGCCGTGCAGATTGACGCGCGAGGACAGCGCGCCCAGCAGGTGCGTGCCGCCGGCGCCGCGTCCCGCGCGCCGGGCGGATTCGATCGGAACCGACACGAGCATTTCGGCGTGCGCCGCGGTCGAGTCCCAATACGGCGGGCCCAGCGCCCAGTCGTGCTTCGTGAGCTCGGTCGCCCAATCGACCGGCAGCGCCACGCGCCTGGGCCGCTCAGCGCTCGAGGCGACGATGTGCCCATGCTGATCGAGGACCAGCAGCTCGCTGTAGTCGGGGAAATGATCGGCGACCGAGTTCAGGTAATCGGTGAGCCGGCTGAAGTAGATCCCCGCGTGCATCGGCTCGCCGTTGACGAGCGGGATGCGCTCGAGATTCTCCGTGACCTCATACGAACTCGAGAACACGCGCAGATTGTAGCGTAGCTCTTTGGTCCAGAGATCCACCTCGCGCGCCGCCTGCGCGCTCAATCCCAGCAATTCTTCGGACGCCTTGGCGGAGAGGGCACGCTTGTTCTCGATGTAGGAAATCCAGACGGTCGTCAGCGAGGGCAACAACGTCGCGACGACGGCAAACATCAGCATCTTGGTGCGGATGCTGCCAAATGGAACAAGGCGGAGCAACGTCAGTGCGCGTCCCCTCCGTGGGCTGCCACAAGATTCATGCGGGACACGTTATCGCAAGGTGCGCAGGCTAACCGTAAGGAGCATCACGTGATCTGGCGCACAGCCAGGGGGCGGGTCAGACTAGGTGGTCCTCTTCGGAGACGGTCATGACCGACACGTTAACCCGACGTTCCTTCCTTCAATATGGAATCGCCGCAACGCTGATTGGAGGAGGTCGTCAGTCATCGGTTATCGGTCATCAGGGTGCCGATGACCGACGACTGATGACCGATGACCGAAGTGAATTCGATCTCGAAGAATTCACCGTCGCACAGCTCCAGGCTGCGATGTCCGCCGGCACGCGGACCTCTCGCGCCATCTGTGGCGACTATCTCGCACGCATCGCCGAGCTCGACCCCCAGCTGCACGCCGTGCTCGAGACCAACCCCGATGCGCTCGCCATCGCCGATCGGCTCGATGCCGAACGCAAAGCGGGCCGCGTCCGTGGCCCGATGCACGGCATTCCCGTGCTCGTGAAAGACAACATTGCGACCGGCGACCGCATGATGACGACCGCCGGGTCGCTGGCGCTCGCGGGCGTCACGCCGCCGCGCGATGCCCCGCTGATCGCGCGGCTCCGCGCCGCCGGCGCGGTGATCCTCGGCAAGACCAATCTGTCGGAATGGGCCAACATCCGCTCCAATCACTCCTCGAGCGGCTGGAGCGCGCGCGGCGGGCAGTGCGCGAACCCGTACGCGCTCGATCGCAATCCCTGCGGCTCGAGCTCGGGAACGGGAGCGGCGATCGCCGCGAACTTCGCCGCCGTCGGCATCGGCACGGAGACCGACGGATCGATCGTCTGCCCGTCGGGTGCCTGCTCGCTCGTCGGTGTGAAGCCGACGCTGGGACTGCTCGAGGGCGCCGGGATCATTCCGATCGCGCACAGCCAGGACACGGCAGGCCCGATGGCGCGGACCGTCGCCGACGCCAGCGTGCTGCTCGGCGCGCTCGCCAATCGCGACTACGGCACGAGCCTGGATCCCAACGGCCTGCGCGGTGCGCGTATCGGTGTGGCGCGCAAGAAAGTCTCCGGCTACAGCCCCGAAGCGGACGCGCTGGTGGAAGCGGCGATCGACGTCTTGCGGCGGCAAGGCGCCACGATCGTCGATCCAGCGGACATCCCGCATGTCGGTGAGTACGATGACACCGAGCTGATCGTGTTGTTGTACGAGCTGAAAGCCGACCTCGCGTCATACCTGGCCACGTGGGCGCCGAAGACAAGCGTGAAGACGCTCGCCGATGTGATCGCGTTCAACGAGACGAACAAAGCGCGGGAGATGCCGTACTTCGCGCAGGAGCTGTTCCTGCAGGCGCAGGAAAAGGGGCCACTCACCGATCAAGCCTACCGCGATGCGCTCGCGAAAGATCAGCGGCTCTCGCGCACCGAAGGGCTCGACGTGGCGTTTGCGCAGAACAATCTCGACGCCGTCTTGGCGCTCACGGGCAGCCCGCCGTGGCCCACCGATCTCATCAACGGCGATCACTTCCTCGGCGCGAGCTCGACACCGGCCGCCGTCGCCGGATATCCCAGCGTCGCGGTGCCAATCGGTTATTCGTTCGGGCTGCCCGTGGGGATGTCGTTCATCGGTCGAGCAAATAGTGAAGCAACGCTGCTCAAGCTGGCCTATGCCTACGAGCAAGCGGCCAAGCCTCGCAAGCCGCCGCGGTTTTTGCCGACGGTGCAGTACTAGGACTTTTTATGTCGTGCGGGGGTGCGGCTAGGGCGCGCCCGCCGCCGCACCCCCGCACGACATCAAACAAAAGCATGTTACCGCAGCGGCGCACCGGCCGCGATCCAGCGCGCGAGCAGACCTCGCTCCTGGTCAGTCATGTCAGTCTTATTCGCGAACGGCATCGTCTGGGTCTCGACCACGCGCACGCGAATCCGCTCCGCCAATCGTGCGATGCTCTCCGGCGTGTCGAACGTGACGCCGCCCGGCGCTGGGCCGAAGCTGCGATCGGTCTGATACTGCGAGTGACACGGCTGACAGCGTTGGTTGATCACGGAGCGGACCGCGACGAATGAAGGCACGGCATCAGCGCCGCTTCTCGGCGCTGCGGCACCCTTCGGCACGGAGAGGACCATCGCGCCCGCCAGCCCCAGCGCGGCGGGCACCAGTGCCCAGCGGCTCGATGGTCCCCGGCCGATCATCGCATGCCGCACAGCCGCCCCGGCGACGAACAACAGCAGGAGGACGAGCCAGTTGGCCGGGTTCACGTACGTTGCTGGGAAATGATTCGACAGCATGATGAAAAGCAGTGGGAACGTCATGTAGCTGTTGTGCACCGACCGCTGCTTGGCACGCTCGCCCAGCGTGAAGTCAGCAGGCCGCGCCGCCCGTGTCGCATCGAGCATCTGCTGCTGCGCCGGCAGAATGCGTTCCCAGACGTTCGCGACCATGAGAGTGCCCAGGATCGCGCCGACGTGCATGAAGGCCGCTCGACCCGAGAAAAGACGGCACACCAGGATCGTGACGCCGGCGAGCAATGCGAGGGAAATGGCGGACGCGACAACCGGACGCCTGGCGAGGGGCGAGCGCCACAGCCCGTCGTACACGGGCCAACTGACGGCGATCAGTCCGATGCCAAGGGCGATGGCGGCGCCCAGCCCGATGCGGGAGACGCCCGGATCGAGCAGATAGGAGCTGCTGAGGTAAAAGACGAGAACGAGCAGGGCCATGCCGCTGATCCACGTCAGCATCGCTTCCCATTTGAACCAGTGCAGGACCGGCGGCACTTCACCCGGTCCAGGGCGGCGCTTCTCGACCTGATAGAAGCCGCCGCTGTGGACCATCCACAGGTCCCCCTCGACCCCCGGCCGAGGTTGTGCGGGTTTGGTCAGTGCGCGGTCCAGCCAGATGAAATAGAATGAGCTGCCGATCCAGGCGATGCCGGCAATGAAGTGCGTCCAGCGCAGTAAGAGATTCGCCCAATCGCCGAGCCAACTGGTCATGGGGGGAGTAATATAGGCCATGCTCTTCCTTTTTATAGCAACACTCCTTCAGCCCGCCGACACCGTCCTTGGCCGTGTCGTCGATGTCAGCGGCCAACCCGTCGCGTCGGCGATCATCGAAGTCACGGACCTGGGCCGCAGTGTGACGACGACGGAAGCCGGCGAGTTTCGCATCGCGCTCGCGCCGGGCCGCTACACCCTGGCCGTGCGACGCACCGGCTTTGCGCCGGCCGTTCGCCAGATCGTGGTTCCTCGACAGCCGGCCCTGGAGATCGTGCTCACGGCGAGTGCGTTGCGGCTCGAGCCGGTGACCGTCACTGCATCGCGCCAGGCGTTGGCGCCGCAGACGTCCCCACTGCCCGCCAGCGCGCTGTCAGGCGACGAGCTGCGACAGGCGCAGGGTGTCTCACTCGCCCACGTCGTCGAGGCGCTGCCGGGCGCGCGAACCATCAGCA
>WNFX01001467.1_pt1 | contig 29696 bp, 32 predicted proteins | sample 5400111 | NCBI WGS metagenome assembly WNFX01 (sample SAMN13153363, study PRJNA577476) | soil metagenome | isolation source: 40 cm soil or saprolite under grassland replicate 1 | place: USA:California | collected 2016-06-15 | reverse complement strand
ACGTTCATGCAGGCAGACACGCGGAGCGGAGCACCCTATAGCTGATCTACATGACTACGCCTCTGTCGCTAGCGAGCGCAAAACGCCTGGTCACAGCCCAGAAGCCGCGCTCGCGGGGAAGGAGTCAGGGGAACTTCGGGCTAGTGCATAGGCGTGCGCGGGGTCAGCGTCGTCGCCTTGCTCACGGCTTATAAATGCGCCAGGACAGGCGCATTGCCCATATTTCTGGTATCGATCAGGTGGCCGGTAGAAGTGTCCGGATGCTACTGTACGGCCGCTACTAGCCGAGTGCTGTGGGTTGAGGCTAAGGGCGTCGTGGGAGGAGGTCATGGGCGAGGTCAGTGAGGACGAGCTTTTAGCTGCCGCCCGCGCGGGCCGCGTCCTTGATTGTGGTGACGCTGACGCGCTCGGCCGGGTGGACGCCGTGTTGCTGCGCCGCTGCTGCCAGGAATTGAAGGGTCTGATCGATCGCCGTGGGATCAGGCTGCGGCGCGCTGAGATCATGGGCTGCGCGGATCTGTCTGGGCTGGAGATACCGTTCTCGCTGAGGTTTGCTGAATGCGCCTTCGATGAGCCGCTCGTCGTGGAAGGGGCGCAGCTTTTTGAGCTGTGCAGATCCGGCGTGACCTTGACCTGTCGGGGACACATCTGGATAGCGCGCACAAGACGAGCGCGAGCACGTCGAAGAGTGCCGCGATCTGGCTGTGTGAGTCTGACATCTCGACTTTCGCAGTTTTGGGTGGCGGGCTGGTGGTGATGGCACGGCGTTGCCGGGCGGATCGGGTGGCCTGGGCGGCTGTGAGCATCAGATCAGCCACGGCAGGCAGCGGGCACGGCCTTGCATCTGAGGTGCCCGCGGTCAAGCGGGTGCCGCCGCCTTGGCTGAGATGATGACCACGTGGGTGAAGGCGTGACTGGCGCAGCCGTAGGCGAACTTCGCTTCGGCCATCGGCTGAACCGTGCCGTCGGCGAAGCTCGCGCGCACGTTGCTGGCATAGCCGCCGCCTGCCGCGCCGCCGTTAAGGCCGGCCGTCAGGCCGCGGTGGGACAGTTTTTCCCCCCGGCGCCACTGCCGTCCGGCAAAGGCAGCGATCATCGCGCGCCCGCTGGCACTGGCCCAAGCATGCCGGTGAAGGGTGTCTTGGTGCTTGGCGGCCATGTCGAGAATGCCATTGGCGGTGAACAGCCGTCCCAGGGCTGCCGCGTCGTGGTGGTTCCAGGCGTCGAAGAAACCGCTGATGGCCGCCTTGACCGCCGCCCGCGTGCACACGCTGGCGGCCGGTGCGCTGGAGGCCGCGCTGGGTGCCGCGGCACCCGGGCTTCCCGCCGATGGCTGGCCCGGGCTGCCGGTGCAGCCGATGACAGAAAGCAGCAGGGCGGGGAAGGCCACGAGCCCGGCCATCGCGGCCAGTCCCCGCTGCCGGGTGACCATGGCAGCAGTATCCGCCCAGGGGCACCAGGCCCAAAGTTCAGGGACGTGAATGGTTACGGCTATGACACGCCGGGTGATCTTGCAGTTCAGCGCCTGAAGCCGTGATCAGCAGAGGAGCATCAGCGCTGTTGACGACGTCTCGCGAGGAGGGTCACGCTGATGCTCCCGGCCCTGACCTTACCGCCGTCGCTGCTGGCGCTGCTTGTTTCGTTCCGGCCGCTGGTTACCGCCCCGTCGTTCCGCACTTCTGCGCCCTGGCCGCCGGGTCCTCGCCCAGCCGGGGCGGCGGACGGTCTGCGGGATGCTCACCGGTTCTTCTCTCATGCCCGCTGGAGCGCCGAAGACCTGGGCCTGGCGCTGGCGAAGCTGGTGGCGGCGCTGCTGGTCCCCGGCGGCCAGCCGGTGACCGTGGCGGTCGATGACACGCTGGTCAGGCGCACCGGCAAGAAGGTGCACGCGCTCGGCTGGTTCCACGATGGGTCCGCCACCGGCCCGCACCAGGTGGGCCCGGGCAACAACGGGGTGATCGCCGCGATCGTGGTCAGGCTGCCGTTCTTGACCCGGCCGGCGGCCTTGCCGGTGCTGGCCAGGCTGGTGCACAAGGACCTCAAGCCTGCCCGGCGTCGCGGCTGGTGCTGGCCCGGCAGATGACCGCCGCGCTGGCCCGCGTGCTGCCTGGCCGCCAGGTCCACGTTGTGGCCGATGCCGCCTACGCCGGCAAGGAGCTGGCCCGCCCTGCCCGCTGCGGTGACCTGGACCACCCGGCTGCGCAAGGACGCCGCCCTGTACGGCCTGCCCGGCCCGCGCACCGGCAGGCGCGGCCGGCCCCGGGTCAAAGGCCAGCGCCTGCCATCCCCGGCCCTCCTGGCGCAAACGGCCATTTCCGCCCCGGTGACCGTGCGCCGCTACGGCCGCACCGCCACCGTGCAGGCCACCGCCCTCACCTGCCTGTGGCACGGCGTCTTCGGCGCCCGCCCGGCCCAGGTGATCCTGGTCCGCGGCCACGCTGCCACCGGCTATGACATCGCCCTGGCCACCACCGGCCTCGCCGCCGCCCCCGCCCAGGTCATCGAGCGCTACGCAAGCAGGCGGAGCGCGGAAGTCGCGGTGGAAGACGCCAAGCAGATCTTCGGCACCGGGCAGGCCCGCAACCGCCTGCCCGCCGCGGTGCACCGCACCATCCCGTTCACCTCGCCTGCCAGAGCCTGGCCGTGCTGTGGTACGCCACCGCCGGGCACCACCTAGCCGACGCCGCAGAACACCGCGCCCGCGCCCCCTGGTACCGCACCAAGGCCGAGCCCTCCACCGCCGACATGATCGCCAAGCTCCGCCGCGTCCTCATCGCCGCTAAATATCGCCCCGTTCAGCCCGCCACCCCGACCCCCGCGGAAATCCACGCCATCACGCTGGCCTGGGAAGCCGCAGCGGCATAACCGCGAAAGTCGAGTGACATCGGCGGCCGCGTTATTTGCGTGGACACTGTCATCGACGCTGGCGGCGGCCGTTCCATTCAGGGCGACCGCATGCACGTCAGCGGCAGCATGCGGCTGCTGCACCAGTTCACTGCGCACGGCGAGGTGCGGCTTATCGAAGCTCACATCGACGGATCGCTCGACCTCACCGGTGCCCGTATTGAGTCCGATTCCGCATCCGGGCTCGCCCTGGATCTCGGCGAAGCAGTAATTGATGGCAGCGTCTTCGTGATCCCTGACGAGCTGTCCGGCCGGCGGCCGCACGTACTTGGCCGGATCGACATGGGCGGCGCTCGCATCGGCGGCCAGTTTCTGGTCCGCGGCGCGCGGCTTGAGGCACAGCGCGGCGTCCCGGTCGGAGGCTCCTATTCGAGGTACAGGACCGCCGGCACGGTGCTAAGCGCGCCGCGGCTCACGGTCGGCGCGGAGATGACCCTGGACGATTCCTGTCAGGTGCTCGGCGGCGTTGACTTGTCCATGAGCGAACTCAGCAGCTTGTCCGTGGGCCCTGGCTGCGCGCTCGATGCACCAGCGAGCACGGCACTGGACCTGACCAATGCACAATTGCTGTCCACTCTCACCATCGCCGAGAAGGTGACCGTACAGGGCACTGTGCGCCTCAGCGGAGCGCGGATCCACGGCAGCTTGTGCCTGCGGGGAGCGGTTCTCAGCGCCCCGGCCGGGCGGTCCCTGGCCGCCGCGCAAGGCGTCACGGTGGACGGCGAAGTCGAACTGCAAGGATTAATACTGCAACGGCACTTAGCTGATCCTGTGAGGGATCCTTGAGGCATGGTGGTGGATCTTGTCGCGGCCGAGCTGGACCGGGTGCGTGAGCGGATCGCAGGCCGGTTCGGGCGGGCTGAGCCGCGGGCCCGGGTGCGGGAGTATGTGTCCGGCTGGTCGCGGGCATGGAGCGGAAGAACGGGTGGACGCTGGCGGAATGGGCGGGTGAGGTCAGCCCGGATGGGATGCAGCGGCTGCTGCGCCGGGCCGGGACGTGTCCTATGTGATGGCGATCCGGTGCAGCGACACGCTGGCCATGCCCGAGGGTGAACGGCGGGCTGATGCGCTGATCACCGCGGTGCCCCCGCGGGCCTGGCAGCGGATCTCCGCCGGGGCTGGCGCGCACGGCCCGCGGGAGTTCGACTGGCACGGATCCCGGTCCGGACCGGCTGGCAGCGTGGCCGCGGGCACTGGCTGCTGGCCCGCCGCTCGCTGAGCGACCCGGATGAGATCGCCTACTACGCCTGCTACGGGCCCCGCCGCTCCAGCACCGCGGACCTGGCGTGGATCGCGGCAAGCAGGTGGCACATCGAAGAGTGCTTCCAGCAGGCCAAGAACGAGGCCGGGCTCGACCACTATCAGGTGCGGTCCTGGCGGGCCTGGTATGCCCACATCACCTTGTCCATGCTCGCCCTGGCCTGGCTCGCCGCCAGCCGGGCCCAAGCCGAAAAAGGGGGATCGGCACCAGCGACCCGGGCATGATCGGCTACACGTTACCGGAGATCCGCCGCCTGCTCACGGCCCTGATCCAGACCTGCTCACCCGACCCAGACGGCGTGTGGTCCTGGTCCCGCTGGCGCCGGCGACGCCAATACCAGGCCCGGCTATGCCATTACCGGCAACGCGGCTATGCATTCGCTTAGCCGATCCGTTGACTGATCATTGAGGGCATGACGGTGGATCTTGTAGCGGCTGAACTGGAGCCGCCGGCCCCGGTGAACGTTCCCCGCCTATCCTCAGGAGGCCGCTGAAATGGCCTATGCCCCCGACCTAGACCAGATGCTCACCGCCGGCGTGCATGTCGTTTTAATCGGTGTCGCCGCCGGCTGGGAGCCAGTACACATGAGGGATGGCCGAAGTCCCGCTGCCCGGCGGCAACACCACCGGGGCTGTGCTGATCGATGGCGTGATCCACAAGCGAGCGTCGCCGTGGACGCCGACCGTGCACGCGTTGCTGCGGTACCTGGAGAAGGCCGGGTTCCCGGGCGCGCCCCGGGCGCTCGGCTTCGACTCGTCCGGCCGCGAGATGCTGAGCTACCTGCCGGGCGAGACCATCGGGGACCGGATGCCCTGGCCGGCGTGGGTGTCGGCCAACTCGATGCTGGTGCAGGTCGGCCAGTGGCTCCGGCGGTTGCACGACCTGACCGCCGATTTCCGCCCGCCGGCGGACGAGCGATGGTTCATCGGTGGCGTCATGCGGCCGGGGCTGATTGTCGGCCATCAGGACGCGGCCCCCTACAACGCGGTCGTGGACGGCGAGCGGCTGGTCGGGTTCTACGACTGGGACATCGCCGGGCCGTCGTCGCGGGAGTGGGATCTGGCCTTCTCGATGCTCCCCTGGGTGCCGCTCGCGTCGCCGTCGCCGGGTCCATCGGACGCGCCCGGTCCATCGGCCGCGGCCGGTGCGGGCGGGCCGGATGCCGGCGAGCGGTCGCGGCGGTTCCATCTGCTGCTCGACGCGTACTGCTTCGAGGGCGACCGTGAGGTGTTCGGGTCGGTGGTGCCGCAGCGAGCCCGGTCCGGGCATGATCGGCTACACGTTACCGGAGATCCGCCGCCTGCTCACGGCCCTGATCCAGGCCTCCACGCCCGACCCCGGACACGTCTGGTCCTGGTCACGCTGGCGACGGCGACGCCAATACCAGGCCCGCCTCAGCCACTGCCGGCGGCGTGGCTATGCCTTCACCTAACTGCCGTTGCAGTATTAACGGCCACCGGCGGTGACCTGGGATTCCGGGCAGCCACGATCGGCAGCGTCATCGACGCAGCCGGCGCAAAGCTGCGCAACGAGGGCGGTTACACCCTCAATCTGCATCAGGCGAACGTCCGGGGCTCAGTGCGGCTCGTCGATGGGTTCAATTCGATCGGCGTGGTCGTCTTGAACCGGGCGGCCATTGATGGCCGCCTTACCTGCGCGACAGCATCCTTCGACTGCCCGGCCCGTCCGGCCGGAACCAGCACGGCCACGCCATCGAGGCGATATCAGCAACGATACGCGGCGGCATGGACCTCGGCTGGGACAAGCCGCCCCGTCCGAGCGTGGATTTCACCAACACCACCACATCGTTCCTCGCCGGCCGACCCGCCCGCGCGGCCGCCTCGGTTCGCCGTCTCCGGCTTCACCTACGAGCGCTTCGAGCAGCCCCAGGGGGGCAGCTCAACGCAGACCTGGGATCACGCGGCGCGATGCGGGTGGCTCCGGCGCCAGGTCAACTACGACGCCGGCCCATACGAGCAAGCAGCACGCGCATTTCCGGCAGCACGGCTACACCGACGGCGCCAAGGCGATCCTGATTGCTCAGCGCAGACGCGCACGCAGCGCCATCCGCGGGCCCCGCGCGCTGCCGCGCCGCCTGCTAGATACCGCCCACAGCCTCACCGTCGCTTACGGATACCGGCCCGGCCGGGCCTGTGGCTACTCGCGATCCTGCTCGTCCTGGTTACCGCCCCGGTCCAGATACGCGGCCCTCAGTCCGCGATGCGCGCCACTATCGCCGGCGCCGTATACACCACCCAAGGACCCATCCGATCCCGCACCACGCATCCGGCCACCACAGCAGGAAATTCGGGTTCCGCCTCGCGGAGATCAGCTAGAGCCGCCCGCGGGGACGGGCAGGTCCGCTGCTTCAACTCCTTTCTCTACGCCTTCGGCACCGTCATTCCGCTCGTATCACCCGGCCAAAGAGCCACCTGGTACCCCGGCGCTCACGCTGCCTACGGAACCTTCCTGCCATGGTGGCCCGACACCGCCACCGTACCCGGCTGGCTGCCATCTTCGATTTTTGTTCTGTCCCTGGCAGGATTTGCCCGCTCGATGTGATGGCCCAGACACCTGATCTGGATCCCTGGGCTACTTCAGCCGCGTCATGCCGAGCCGAGAGGCACAGCCGTTGCGCCGGCTGTCCGGGCACCGGCAGATCCGCCGGACCTGCGCGCAAGCCAGACATGGCACCTCAGCTAGCAGAGTCGTCCATAACGGCGGCTCGGCGCGCGTTCTGCCTGAACTTCTCCATCACTTAGCGTGATGCCATCGTCGCCTTGGCCCGATCCCCTGTCGACTGCGTGCGGCATGACTTGTCCGGAGGTCGCCGTCGGGCGAGGTGCCCGCCGGGTTGTGACCGCGCTGCTGGGCAGGTGAGGGAACGCTGATTCTGCCGGCCCCTGAGGGGCCTTGCCTGCCCGCCGGGCAGGCAACGGCACGGGCCGCGATTCCCCGACCGGGGCGGGCATGCGAACCTGGCAGAACTGGGCCACCGGAAGCCGCCCGCGATCCCGGCATCAACAGGCCTTCTGTCGCTAGACAGCGGTCCTGGGCTGGCGGACCTCGGCGTCGGCGATGACCCTGTCGTCGGCAGGTCCAGTCGCGTGAATCTGTCCCCAAAGCATCAGGAGCCTTCGTGACCGAAGCCCGCGCAGATATGACCGGGCAGGGTCAGCGCCGCCGCGGCCAGCGGGCCAGGGATGGCGGCGGGGATCTTGGTCAGCGCGGAAACAAGTGGTGGACGCTGCTCGCGGTGTGCCTGGGCATGTTCATGCTGCTGCTGGATATCACGATCGTGAACGTCGCGCTGCCAGATATCCAGAAGGCGCTGCGCTCGAGCTTCTCCGATCTGCAGTGGATCGTTGACGCCTACGCGCTGACGCTGGCGGCGTTCCTGCTGACCGCGGGCAGCCTGGCGGACATGTACGGCCGCCGCCTGCTGTGGCTGATCGGCCTGGTGGTGTTCACCGGCGCCTCGGTGCTGTGTGGTTTTGCGGTCAGCACGCTGATGCTGCAGCTATCTCGCGCCTTGCAGGGAGTTGGCGGGGCAATCATGTTCGCGGTGTCGCTGGCGCTGCTGGCTGACGCCTTCCGCGGCAACGACCGCGGCACCGCGTTCGGGGCCTGGGGGGCGGTGACCGGCCTGGCGGTGGCCATCGGCCCGCTGCTCGGCGGCGTACTGACCTCAGGCCTGTCCTGGCGGTGGATCTTCTTTGTCAACGTGCCGATCGGGATCGCGGCCGCCGTGATCTCGGTGATGAAGGTGGCGGAGTCGCGGGCGCCGTGCGCTAGCCGGCCCGACTGGCCGGGCTTCGTGCTCTTCACGGTGGCGCTGTCGAGCCTGGTCTACGCTCTGATCGAGTCGAACCAGCGGTCTTTCGCCAACGGCCTTGTGCTTGGCTGTTTCGCTGCGGCGGCCGTGCTGCTGGCTGCTTTCGTCATCGTGGAGCGGCGCAGCGTGCACCCGATGTTCGATCTGACGCTGTTCAGGCTGCCGACCTTCAGCGGCGGCTCGGTCGCGGCGTTCGGGCTCAGCGCGTCGATCTTCTCGATGATTCTTTATCTCGTGCTGTACTTGCAGGACATTTTGGGCTACTCCCCGCTGGCGACTGGCGTGCGGGTGATGTTCCTGTCAGGAGCCATCCTGGTGACCGCCACGGTGGCCGGCAGGCTTTCCTCACGGGTGCCGGTCCGGCTGCTGATCGGGCCCGGCCTGATCATGGTCGGCGTGGGCCTGCTGCTCATGCGCGGGCTCGACGCGGCCTCGTCCTGGACCCATCTCATCCCCGGAATGATCGTGAGTGGTCTTGGAATCGGCCTGGTAAACCCGCCGCTAGCCTCCACCGCTGTCGGCGTGGTGCCCCCGCAGCAGGCCGGCATGGCCTCGGGCATCAACTCCACTTTCCGCCAGGTCGGGATCGCCACCGGCATCGCCTTGCTGGGGACGCTGTTCTCCAACAACGTGCGTGACGAGGTGCTGACCCGGGTGGCCGCGGTGCCCGGGCTGGCCCACGGCGGCCCGCAGATCGCCACCGCAGTCCAGTCCGGGCAGATCGCCCACGTGATCGGCAAGCTACCCGAGCACGCCAGGCAGACCGTGGCAGTAATCACCCGGACAGCCTTCACCACCGGCCTGAACCGCATCCTGCTGGTCGCGGCAATCATCGCGCTGATATCGGGCGTGGTCTCCCTGACCGCCATCCGCAGCAAGGACTTCGCCCAGCAGCAGGGAGCCGGCTCCGCAGGCCGCACAGCCGCAGCGCAAAAGGCGACCCAGCCTGAACAGGCATAAGCGTTCCCGCGGGCGCAGCCGGCACGGTGAGACCGACTCACAGCGGGCCGCTACGCGCCTGGATGACCCTGCCGGGAGGCAGGCCAGCGGATCCCCGCACGCCACCACCCGCACGCGCAGAATGCCCGATCTGGACGTTATCGCCGCTCGACATCGGGATGCGCTGGCCGTACAAGTAAGGCGGCACTGCGCGCGCCCGACATTGGGAGTCGGCCACGGTCCGCGTTCGGTGGCGCAGATCCGCCGACGATTAGCGCCCGCTGTCAGCGATCTTGCATGCCAGCCAGAGCAGTAGCTTGGCCATCCATGGCGGGGTATCAGCAGCCTCTGCGGGCACGGCCGCGCGGGAGCGTGTTGCTGCGGCTGCCTGCCAGCGCAGCGGGGCGTACCCGGCCTGCCGGGCTGCCCGGGCGAGCTGGGTAAGTGCGGATTCCTCGAGCTGGCGGACGCGCTCGCGGCTGATACCCAGCTCGCGGGCGGGGGAATCATAGGTTTGCCGTTCCGGTGCGAAGGTGCGGGAGGCGAGGATCAGCCTGCGCCGCTCATCGGTTTCGCCGAGCAGTTGCGCGGCCAGACGCGTCACGTGCCCGCCCGGTTCGGCGGGTCCGGCCAGCGGCTGGAGGCTGAGCTGCGCGAGCCGGTCCCAGCACCGGGCGACGTCTGCTGGCATGCCCGCTGCGGCGGGGGCGAGGGTAAGCAGGTCGCCGAGGGTGCGCGCGTCAGTTACGGCGATGGCCCATGCCGCAATGACCTGCAAGGCGGCGGCGCCCGGCGGAGGACGGCCGAAGTGTCCGCCAGGACGCGACCCGGGCCGCCGGCATGGCCAGCGGCCGTCGTGGCGGTTCCATTATCAGCCGGCCCGAGTTCGCTGATGACCGCCCGGACCGCGGCGATCAGCCGGGGCCCGCTGTTGCGCAACTCGAGCAGGCACTCGTCCGGGGTGGCGGCGACTTCCTCGACATAGGCAAAGCCCTGCCGGTCGAGAAGCTTGTAGCACCGCATGCTGCCGGTGCGGCGCAGCAGCGGCGCGGCAATCACATCCAGCGGCGTGCGGCCTTGCGGGACACGATGCAGGTTCCAGCCGGGGACAGCCCCGGCGGCAATCAGCCGGCGGAATTCCTCAGCCAACGGGCTCTGGCCTACGACATGAAGCGACCGGGCTGGCGACGGACGGAACACCAGCACGCGTCCGAGCGGCTCAGGATCCGCCCCGGCCGACGCAGACAACTCATGACCCCCGGACAGCCGCGCCACGACAGTCCGCAGCTGCTCTTCAGGCGCCCGGGTCTCGGCCAGATCGGCACGACGCGGCAGCTGATGAGCTGCCTCTCCGGTGACCTCAGCAGGCAACCCATACGGGTCCCATCCGGGACCGTACACGGCATGCGAGCAATCCACCAAGGCATCACCATCCTTACCTCGATGATGCCAGCCGGACGCCGCGGCCTTGGGACGCTGCCAAGTGTCGGCGGCAGCGGGGATTGTTCGGAACGCCCGTTCGTCCCCCAGACGGCAGGCCGCTCTCCCAACAAGTCATAACTCCCAGATACGCGCGGCCAACACCCGCAGGCAAACGATCATGAATGCCGCGCCGATCGGCGGGACTGTGTGCTGTGTTCATCTCGTGGTCGGAAACGTGACGTGATCTGTGCTGCGCAGGCGGGCTATGGGAGGCCAGGCCGTTTGCAGGGGACCACTGGGCAGTGCGGCAACGTCCCGGCCATGGAGCGTGACCGCGTCCGCGGCAGCCCGCCGCGTACGGTGGGCAGGTGCCAGCTTTCCGCGCGATCGCGGCCCGGCGCGCGGCACGCAGGCACAGCACATCCCGCGAACCGGAAGGCAGCCTGATCCATGTACCACGTGAACGCTGATGACCTGCCGGGCAATGACGTTTCCCGCACATTCGAAGGTGCCAGGCACGGCCCATCGTCGGTGTCGTTCTTCCTCGTGCACAACCGGCCCGGCGATGGACCTGACCTGCATCAGCACCCCTACGACGAGACCTTCGTCATCCCGGAGGGCCACGTCGTGGTCCGGGTCGGCGGCGAGAGCATCGAGGGCGGGCCCGGCGATATCGTCATCGGCCCGGCAGCCACCCCGCACGGCTTCACCAACCCCGGGCCGGGCCCGGCCCAGCTCGTGTGCATCCACGCCGCTCCGGCGATGACGACCGAGTGGCTGGACTAAACCCCACGCCACCGCAGGCCTGTCGCGACGACCAGCTCGGGAGCAGCACACGGAATGCCCACATTGGGCGGTCAGCGGGCTGACGCACTTGCGCCGACGTCCGGGCTAGAGATAACGGCGGGAATGTGCGCTTTGCGTATGTCGAGGCAGGATCACGAAGCGTGACCACACTGACGAGCCGCCGACGGCAGCCGGCTGCTATTCACAACGGCCACGGAGCGTGGCCCAGGGTGCGCGGGAGGATCTGCCCTGCTGGGTGATCTGCTCGCGGAACGGTCGTCATCGCGGCGGGATCACGCGTCTAACGGCTGGATCGGACATCTATTTGTAGTGGAATCGGGCTTGCAGAATCACGATGTCATCACCGTCGACCAGGTAGACCAGGCGGTGTTCCTCGCTGATCCGCCGGGACCAGGCGCCCGCGAGCATGTGACGGAGCGGTTCGGGCTTGCCGATTCCGGCGGCAGGGTCGCGCAGCGAGTCATCGATCAGCCGGTTGATCCGCTTGAGGGTGGCCCGGTCGGCGGCGAGCCAGTAGGTGTAGTCCTCCCAGCCGTGGGGGGTGAAGACGAGCCTCACAGGGCCAGGTCGCGCTCTTCACGCTGGCCGGAGCGAGCCTGCTGCAGGCTCTCGATCAGCCGCCTGGCGTTGGCCGGGACCCTGAGCAGGTGCGCCGTTTCCTCCAGGGCCTCGTAGTCCGCGCGTGCCAGGAGCACGGCATCCCCGCGCCGGGAGGTGATCTCGATCGGGGTACGGTCGTCGTTAACCTGCTCGATGAGCGGGAACAGGTTCTTCCGCGCCTCGCTGGCAGTGATTGCCATCGATGACCTCCTCAGATACTGGTACCAAATATTGTACCAGTTCCGAGTGCGCTGTTATGCGAACTTCACGGCATGCGCGAGCGTACTTGTGGCCGCGCATGTTCCTTTTACCCGCACGAAGGCATCCCGGGGGTGGCTACGCCCTGCCTTCTGCGCCGGGCGGCAGGGCCGCATCCGCTGGCAGCCAGGTCACCGGCGGTAGGCCAAGGATGAGACGGGCCATCAAGATCACCGATGCAAATGATCAGGTTCTCATGCCCCCGGGCACCCGGCACTCCGGAGGTGCCGGGATTCCTGGTCACCGAACCCGGCGGGCTACGAGCCACGAACCAGGCCCGTAGCAGAGCCGATAGCGTCGGCTTCGCTGCCGCCAGCTAGCCAGCCTCGGCTACTTTCGGTGACGGAACCTGTCGGCCCTTGCCTTGAGGCCGTGGAACGACTCGTGGAACGAGCGCTGGCAGACAATCTGTGCAACCTGTGCTTTCCGTACATATTCGCGAGATATCGGTGCAGCTAGCGCCCTCGGTGCAGCGCAGCGGCCTTCTTTTAATCCTTGGTTCAGGGTTCGAGCCCCTGGCGCCCCACCCACTCTGACCTGTGGTTTCTCCTCCTGAGAGGGCGCAGCCCAACAGTCGTGGAACGGCGACTCGTTCCACGACCGGCCCTTCTTGGGTGCCCGTGATGGCACACGCGCCCGGCGAAGGTTACATGGAGTGAGTGCTGGGCACTCGCACCAATAGATCTAGGCTCATGGAGGTCCGCCGGCAAAGGGCCGAGGTGGCTGTCGGCGGTGTTCAGCAGCCACTCGTCTAGCTGCACATGCCCACCGACGAGCAGAATGAGCTAAGAGCTACGTGATTCTCTTCGGAAACCGAGCCGCAAGCTGGTGCCACGACGGAGGAACCATATGCGAACGGGCAGCGGCCAGGCCGACGATCCGCCAGCAGCCGCTCAGGAAGCCGAGCCGGCTGCTGGCCCCCCGTTCGCCACCACCCGGTTGGTCACCTGGCACAGCGATATCGTGGCCTGGGTCGACCGGCTCGGCTGGCTGCGCACCCTGAACGACCAGTTGACCGCCGTGCTGGGGCCAGTCCGCGAACGGCACCAGGACAATCTTGTCCTTGAGTTGCTGCATGGTGGCCGATGGGCCGGCCACCCGCTACACCCAGCACTTAGCGACCTGCCCATCGGGCTGTGGACAGGCGTCATGGTGCTGGACGCTGCGGACCGCGGCCCAGCTCCCCGGCGCGGTATCGACGCCGCAGGCGTGCTCAGCGCGGCCGGCATCCTCGCCGCGAGCGCTACTGCCCTGACCGGTCTCAGCGACTGGACCGTCAGCAACGATCAGGACCGCCGCGTCGGGCTCTTCCACGGCCTCCTCAACACGGTGGCCCTTGGGCTGCAGTGTGCCTCCCTGGGCACTCGGGTGGCCGGCCGCCATAGCACGGCACGCGCTTTGGGCGCGGCCAGCCTCACGGTCACGGCCGCGGCCGGTTACCTCGGCGGTCATCTCGTATTCACCAAAGGTGTGATGGTCAGCCGGGTGGCGTGGGCCATCGGGCCGCGGCGGTGGACCCGCGCGCTGCAGGAGGCCGAGCTGCCTGACGACTCGCCGACCGCCGTCGAGGCCGAGGGCCGGCAGGTCATGCTGTACCGCCACCGCGGCCGCCTCTACGCCATCGACAACATCTGCAGCCACGCCGGTGGCCTGCTCAGCCGAGGCACCGTCGCAGATCTGACCGTGACATGCCCGCTGCACGGGTCCCGCTTCGCGCTCGCCGACGGCTGCGTCGGCCGCGGCCCGGCTAGCCAGCCACAACCCGTGCTACCTACCCGGATCCGCAACGGCTGGATCGAGGTGCGCGGCAGCCAGCCGGCACCCCGGCGGCCCGCAAACGGAAGGACACAGCCATGACGTTCGTCGTCGTAGCGAACCTTGATGACCTGGAGGTCGGCGACACCATGCTCGTTGACGAGCTGCGCGAACCGATCTGCCTCATCCGCCTCGATGATGACGACGTCAGGGCGATCCACAACACCTGCACCCACCAGCAGCAACCCCTTCACGAGGGCTCCCTCCAGGACGATGACACGCTGGTCTGCGCCGCCCACGCGTCACGCTACGACCTGACCACCGGCGAGGCCGTCGGTGTGTTTGCCTGCGGCCCCATCCCTGTTTACGCATGCAAGATCGAAGACGACGCCATTTTCGTCGACATTGAGCAGCAGCTCAACGACGCACCCATCCCTCATCCTCCGTACCACTAAACTAGCGACTCGCAGCCGCCGGGCGGGAAGCCCAGCCCACGTGATTCATCCCGATGATCACAGCCGCACCGGCGGGCCTGGCCGCGCACGCTGAGGCCGGGCACGCTGACGGTAAGGACGGGACGATGGCACGCGGGTGGGCTCATGCCGGTCGGCTAATGCAGGTCCTCATGGGAGGGCATGTGGCGCTCGTCCGGGAGAATGTGATCTTGGTGGTGCAGGGCTAGTCCCCGCGCATAGCGCCGGGCAACGTCGGACATCAGTGAGCCAGCGTCGCTGGCGCCTACCCCGAACACTGTGCCCGGATAGTCCAGCGGCCCCATGATGGCGCGGATGCGGTCCCAGTCTCCCGGTGCCACGAGTTCGGCGGGCTGTCCGCCGGCGAACCAGCCCATCGGTACCGCCGCACCGGCCGGGACTACGGTATTGACATAGACCACCGCGTTGAACTCGACCTCCGCGCCCATTTCGATGCGGGCACCGTTGAACACCATGGCACCAGTCGCGATCCGGGAGCCGCCTTCGATCACGCAGCCGGTAAGATGCGCGTGCGGGCCGACGAGTACGTCGTCACCGACGCGGGTTACGTGGCTTGGCACGCCCCGGATGACCGCGTTCTCCATCACCACGCAGTTCCTCCCGATCTCCACGGGGCCACCCTCGGCCGTGATCACCGCGCCGAACAGCACCCGGCTGTGCGGGCCGACGGTGACATCACCGGCGAGCACCGCCGTCGGCGCAATGTAAGCCGACTCCGATACCTGCGGGATCTTTAGCCGGTGCTCCACGAACACCGCACCACGCCCCACCACTGGCGGAGGAACCGGATATTCATCCGCACTCACATTCATCACCCCATGCCGCTTCCGGCAGAACATCGGTTCATGGGCGCATCCTGTCCGACAGCGCCCCTGTCTCCGATGCTGACCGCGTCCACGCCCGGCGCCTCACCATTGACCCGGGCCTGCTCCCACGCTCAACGATAAGGCGCTTGTCGATCTCAACGTGTACCGCATCAGAACTTGACGCCGTGGCCGTCACTTGCGGTTCGGCTGGATGAGCCGGGTCCGCCAGGATCGCGGTTCGCGGCTCCTCGTCTGCTCTACCTGATCGCGATCCGGGTCTCCGGCTGGCTGTTACTGCTGGGCCGCACACGCATCGAAGGACTCGGCGGCGTGTCCACGAGTACTACCGAGCCAGGCCGACTCCGCGAACAGGCAGGTCAGCCAGTAAGCGACGAGTCTTGGAGCGGTACAGGGCCCGCCGGACGCTCCTCGACCGGGACCTTATCGCGTTCGTCGCCGGCCCGGTGCTGCCGATCGTGCCCGTGGCGCCGGCGTTCCTGCTCCTGCGGAAATAATGGCAGGCGGGACCGGCGGGCTACGGCGCGAAGGGCGAGACGATTCTGACGTTCTCAGGCGCGGCGGCCGAAGCGTGCCAGCAGCAGGGTCTGGGCGTCCGCATCGCCGGGCGCCGGCGGCCGCGCGCCGATCAGGCCCGCATCGCGGTAGGCGTCCTCCATGGCACCGAACCAGGTCGCGCAGGACTCGACGAGCCCGGCGTCCAGGCGCTCGTCCGCGCCGATGGCACGCGCCAGGTCCCAGGCGTGGATCAGATGGTCGGCGCTCAGTTGCAGCGCGTACTCGCTGCCGGGGACATCGCCGAACGAGAGGTGGACGATCCGGTCCATCGCGCTCTCATCGCCGGCCGCCCGCACCGCCCTAGCGGAGGCCGCCGCCCAGGCGGCTTTCGGCTCCGGGCCCAGCACGTCGCCGTCAAAGCGGTCGCCTACTTCGGCGATCGAGTACCCCGCGAACAGCGGCGGCGCCCACAGGTCCTCGCCGACAAGGTGGTTCACCAGATCCCGGACGACCCAGTCCTCATTGGGGGTCGCGGCCTGCCACTGGTGATCACCGATCTGCCGGACGCGGGCGTTGAACTCCCCGACCGCGCGGCGGAACATCGCGGGTACGTCCATGTCTCCTCCTGCGGCCGAGCTTTCCGGTGCCCACCTCAAAGTCCCGGCAATGGCGTGAACCCGCCGACACAGCCGGCGGGCAAAGTCTATGACGGCATGATCCAGCAGGCATGCCCCGGCGATATGGACGCCGACGGGCACCCCAGCGCGGCACGGCCGACCGGGCCACGGCAGGGGCCAGGCAGACGACGCCGGCCGTCAGCGGCAGACTGACACAAAGCCAAGGCACCAGCCGACGCCGGCCACAATGCACCTCGCCAGCCTGGCATTTACGTCGGGTCACCGACGAGTTCGAAATAGCTTCCGCGGCGGCGACGCTTGCAAAAGCGTTCCCCGCCACGTCAAGAGTGCCTTCCGGTCTTGCAGGCTAAGCTTCGCCGCAGCAAGAACCCTGTTCACATCCAGGCCGGCGATGGCGGCCCGGAAGGCGCCCTCCGTGGTTGTACCCTGAGCCCGGCAGAGGGCATCGATCTCCGGCTCGGCGTTGTTGCGGTTCGCCGTCGCAGCGCGCAGGTCGCCGAGGCGCACCGTCTCCATGTAGTCGCTGACGATCTCGCCGGGCTCGGTATCGGCTGCGGCCAGCAGCAGCATGGCGATCATGCCGGTCCGGTCACGCCCGCCCATGCAATGGAACAGCACTCCGCCAGGCGGAGCGCTCACGATGGCTGACAGCGCTGCGCCCGACCGCTCGGGCATCGCCTGAAGATGGGGAAGGAAGTACAGCGCGGTGCCGACAAGCCCGTTGTCCCAGTAGTCCTTCCAGAAGTCCCGATTCTCCAAGTTATCCAGGTCAACCTCGATCGTGGTGAGCCAGCCGGGCCGGTGGGCCGCGTCCCGTGCCCGCTCCCAGGGCTGCCGGAGATCCACGATGGTCCGGATCCCCTCGGCCTCGACCTGTTCCCATCCGGTAGCGGTGATCCAGTCCACGTTCTCGGAGCGGTAGAACACGCCTCCAGGCGTGTACGCGCCATTCCGGCGGCGAAGACCCCCGAGATCACGGGCGTTCACCAGGCCTTCCACCGCGAGGCTGCGAAGTCGTGCCCTGCCCGCCAGGCTCACGTCGCTGACCCTGGCCTTTGCCATGCCTGCCGGCGCATGTACTTCTCCAGCCAGCCCGGCCTCGACACCCGGACTCCGATCACCGTAACCATTGACCGTAGGGCAAGGTCAACGACACGGCTCTCGAGGTCATGCGAGTAACCGCATAAGCATGCGTGCACGCAACGCGCGCCGGGCCAGCATCATCAGGCAGCCGAGAAAATGGCGCGCGAGCAGGTGGCCGACCGGGAAGATCACCCAGCGCTGATCTCAACCCGGCACAGGTTCAGTAGCGGTCTTCCGGCTGCCAGGTACCGGGCGGACCACTTGCTTGCAGGTGCCGCTGTGCAGCGAGCCGTATCGAGAACATGGCCCAGACGACTTTCCCCATGTCGCTTGGCGGAGTGTAGCCCCACTTGTCGCTTAGTGCGCAGATGATGTGCAGTCCGCGGCCGGTCTCGGCAAGGGAAACCGGCGTTCTGGTTGCCGGCGCGGTTTTGCTGGGATCGGCGACCGCGCACAGCACGCAGGGCCCAGTCTTCAGCAGACCGAGCCGGATAGGCCATTGAACCCGGCTGTCGGCGGAATCTGGCAGGGCGTGCTGTAACGCGTTGGTCAGCAGCTCAGAAACGACAACTGCGATGTCTTCCCTGCGTTCTGTCACGCCCCACCGCTGCAAGGTGGCGATGGTGAGGTCTCGCGCTGCCCGGACCGATCCGGCATCCACACCCGCCGTACGTGTGGCTATCCGGGGCAAGCAGGTCCAGTCCACCGGAGCGGAATCTGGCGACAGCCACCGATTCCCCCTCGCCAGGTCGGCCATCTCCGCAGCGCGCGCTAGCCAGGGGCAGCCGGAGCTGTCCGCCAGGCGTGCTGGGTGCACTGCCATCGCTGTCCGGCTAATCCTGGTGCAGGCCGGAAATCGGCGCGCACGCCTGCGTCCTGCCGTGGCGCGGGCGGTTGGCTTCCTCGGAGCATCCTTGGATCGTCAGCGGCTCACCCGTGCTCCTCGGATTGCCGTGCGCTGTCCGGCGCCGGGCGCCATGAACTCGCCGAGTTCCGGCCGCAAACGCCACCTGGCAGCTCCAGACTCGTCTGATCATGTGCGATTCTCCTTAAAAGACTCCTGCGCGCAGGGCGGCGGTCATCAGGAGGGCCCTGGTGATGGCCGCGTCCCGATCCCACAGCGCGACTGGGCGGGAGGTCCGGAAACCGGCGCCGTTCTGCTGGCATCTGGGGCAAGCCAGCCGGCCGAGGGCGTCGACACGCCAGCCGACCAAGATCGCGCGGGCGCGAATGTCGGCCTCGCCAAGAGCTGCACGATTGACGTGGTGAGAGATGCATGAACCCATCTCGCACCACGCGATCGGTATCCGCAGCTGGTCGCCGATCGCAGCCGGCTCTGTAATCTCGCCGCCTGCACTGGCCCCGACCCCGGCGCTGACCTCCGCGCTCGCAGCGAGCCTGTTCGCAGGCGGAGGGACGGCGGTGGCTCCAGGGTCGAGGCCGCCATCGCCCGCCGGCTCAGCACGGGCGCCGCCCGCCGGCTCAGCACCGGCGCCGCCCGCCGGCTCAGCACCGGCGCCGCCCGCCGGCTCAGCATGGGCGCCGGCAGCTGGCTCGGCATGGGCGCCGGCAGCTGCCTCATCATGGGCGTCATCTGCTGGCTCAGCGCGGGCGGCTGCTGGCTCAGCGCGGGCGCCGGCTGCCGGCTCAGCATGGGTGTCAGCTGCCGGCTCAGCATGGGCGTCATCTATTGGCTCAGCATGGTCATTGTCGCGCAGCTCGGAGATCCAGTCGTTCATCTCGAGCATGCTGGCGTCGTCTCGTCGCATCTTGATCTTCACGTGCAGACCTCCCGTCAGCCAGAGGCAAGCTGCCGTACAACTACCGTGACCTGCGCCGGAACAGGCACGTGACGGGATAACTGCTGCGCGTCCTAGCCGTACCGGGTCCCCGGTGGCACCGGCGCGGCCGACGGCGATCATGCCAGGCCGCTGATCATCTCCCAGCGCGGGAATACCCAGCCTGCCGTCAGGCAGCGCCTTGTTCCCCGTGCGTGTACGCCATCATGACGCTTTCCTCCCCTTCAAGCGTCCGGGCTGACCTCTGGGCTCTCGATTTCCAAAGTCTCGCTTATGAATCACAGTCAGATAAACATACAGTAAATATTCAGCTTTCGATGGGCTATTGCCATGATCGCATGTGGACATTATCCGGCTTTCTCCCGTGCACAGGGGGTGGATAATATCCACCCAGGTGACGGGCCTGGCACAGGCGCGGCCGCCCAGAAATCCTCAGCGTTATCCCCACGTTGTACACAGATTCCTGGAACGTTTGCACAAGTCATCCACAAGTTTGCGCACAGAGAAGCCCCGCCTGCTGCCGGCGGGGATCGCTTGCCAGCCAACATGACGCAGCGAACAAGGGTCCGGGGACCGGCCGCGACGGCGCGTGGCGACCTGGGCCAGGGCCGTCAGGCGGCGGCATCCGCGCGCGAGGCCGGGCGTGCCGCCCGGATGTGACAGGCGGACTGCCTCCGGCAGGAGATCTTGGCTCGGAGCACGGCCGTTCACCGCAACGCGCCCCATCAGCAACTACCACGCCGGTCTCGGAGGGCATTCGCCACGCAGCGTCCCGTACAGGCATGTCCGAGCCAGTTCCAGGTCCCAGGCCAGCGCGGGCACTGCAGGCATCCAGGCTGGGTCTCCGGTAGTCAATACCTACGATCCGGGTGCCGCAATCCTCCGCTGATTGTCGGATCCCAGAAGCCGACCTTGACGAGAGGCGCGACTCGTCTACCTGCTAAGCACACCTTTGCCGCACTCCTGCTGCTGGACGTATCTTCGGCATGGCATTTGCCTCAACGGCAAACCTCTGTTATCGAACCCGAAAAGGACCCATACATTATTGAAGATTGGGCAGTCTGAATTTCCGGCGATTTGTGAATCGCATCGCCCTAATCCGACCCGACGCCCGCATATCATGCCGGGGGCGTGGCCTGCGCTCTCCGCGGGTGACTCTCGTCCCTTTGGTGGCGGAACGGCACGGTGACCGCAATGGAATCGGGAAACCAGTGGGCTCCGCCGGGGGTAGGTGGATTTCCGCAATTCACCTGCAGGTATCTCATCGCCGAACCGACACCGAGCAGCCGGTCACGCGGGGGGAATCCATAACTGTCGTGGATAACATAGGTCAGTCTTCCGGTGTACCGCCGGCCGGTCATCATGCCCGTGCCGCGGACATCCAGGCCCTGGGTGCCGCGGAACCCGAAGTAGAGGTCGCGGGAAGATGCGGGCAGGGCAAAGCGGATCGTGCGCAGCGCGGGTGCCGTCAGGCGCACGTGTGACCTGCCCGCGCGGAGCTGGCTCAGCACGGCCGCCTGGATGTGCCGATTGAGGCTGTGGAAGGCACTGCTGGCCCGTGCCTCCCTTGAGATCTGCGATCTTGCGCCGAAATGCATCGCCGTTCCCGTACCTGCGAGGAAACGGGCGAGAAGCGTTGCTGCGACCGGCGCTCCCGCGAAGACAAGGCCCGTGGCGGTGGCCTTCCCCAGGGCCTCGTCGCGGCGGAATTTCCCTGGCTGGCAGGCTGCGGCGGGGTCGTGGGCGTGCGTGTCCTGGCTCGGGCCGGGCTGCACGGGAACAGCGCCGCTGACGGTGAAGTCAGCCCTGCCGGGATCTCGACGCGGGTGGCTGGTGGCCGCTGGTGTCGCAGATCCGGCCACCGGATGACGCGGCGCAGGCGCTGCGGGGGCGAAACCCACGGCCGAGCAGCCGCCAGCTATCAGTGCTGAGGAGACGATGGCGATGATCTGCCACCAGCAGCTACGTCCGGAGGCCTGACCAGGCCGTGTCGGGGCACTCACTGAAGCCTCCGCGCTCATAGGCGTCGCGCATGGTTTCCTGGCCCCCGCATGCGCCGGGCGGCAGCGACACGAGCCCCTGGGCCTGGACCAGCGTCTCATCAACCAGCCGGTACGAGGCTGACCCAGTTAACCAGCCCGGCCTGCAGAGTGCACTGCACGTTGCCTAGGGGCCAGGCCGCGTTGTCTGGCGTGATCATCTCGGGCGCAGCGGCGTGGCCGTGAGCAGGTGTCCTGGCCCGCGAACCGAGCGATCAGCGCCGGGCCGGACGCGTCCTGGGTAGAGGATCTAGCCGGGCAAGCAAGGCCTGGGACGACTGGCGGTCGCGCCGATGAGTTCCGTTGCGCCGAGGTGTCGGAGAGTGTGTGAGCAACTCCCGCCCAGGTGGCAGCGCCGCTGGTCCGAAGTGCTTTCAGCCGCAGGATCGCTGGCGACGGTAAAGGAGTGAAAGATGACCAATATGCCGGAGATCGTGTCAGCCGGGAAGTGGCAGCAGGATCACGACGAGCTGCTCAAGGCTGAGAAGGAGGCCACTCGCGCTTGACGCGCTCGCTGCGCGTCGCCGTCGGCTCCCGATGGTCAAGTTCGACAACAACAGGTACGTGTTCGGCACCTCAGCCGGCCCGAAACGCTGCTCAACTTGTTCGGAAGACAGCGGCAGCTTGCCGTCTACCAGTTCATGGACAACGGGCCCGACGACTACTGCCCGGGCTGCACCCACTTCACCAGCAACGTCGTCGGCCTAGCCGCGCTGGCCGACAGCGGAGTTAGCTGGGCGACAGTGTCCAACATGCCGCTCGCCCAGATCGAGGCCTACAAGGCGCGGATGGGCTGAACCATGCCGTTCGTGTCGTCGCACGGCACGACGTTCGCCGACGACTGCGGCGCAGGTGGCGGCTTCATGCTCAGCGTGTTCCTGCGCGACGGCCAGGACGTCTACCGGACCTACTGCCTCACCGCGCGCGGCGTAGACCGGCTCATCTTCGTCAACAACATCCTCGACCTCACCCCGTATGGACGCCAGGAGGACTGGGAAGATTCCCCGCCTGGCTGGCCGCAGCATCCCACGTACGGGTAGGTAAGGCGGCATGCGGTCAGAACCCTGACTTAAATGCCCGGGGCCCGGGAACCCATCCCGATGCGTGCCGGCGAGCCAAGCGAACCCCACCACAAGCGCTGCCTGGCGCGCCTGGTCGTGATCTGCTGAATGCCCGTTCTGACATGCTGCAGATGGCTTGTCCCGGAGCGGGAGGAATGACCGTGGACGACATTGTGGTCAAGGCGCCACGGCACAGATCAGCAATTCTCCCGCCTGGCGGCGTGCTGTGGCTGCGAGGCCCGGCCTGGCGCTTTGCCGCCTGGTGGCGGGGAGCAGGATGTGGTCATGGATGATGTTGTTGCGGCGTTCCTTGACGCTGCTTCCACGGCCGTTCGCCTGCTAGAGCGCCCTGAACTAGCAGAGCGCTGGGGACAAGACAGCGTCCTGCCGCAGTTCTCGGTGGCGGCCCTGGCGGGTCACCTGCTCCGGGGGATGACCACCGTCGGGCACTACCTTGACGGGCCCGAGCCGAGCGAGAACGGCATCAGCGCCGCCAGCTACTTCCTCACCATGCTCGGCTCGGCCGGCCTCAGCGATCCCGCCAGCCAGGCAGTCAGGACGCGCGGTGATGAGGCGGCGGCGGCCGGCCCCGCGGCCCTGGCAAGCAATGCACGGGCCGCATTCGCGCGATTGCCGTCCCGGCTTGCCGGGGCGGGATCACGGCGGCGTCTTCGCGTCGCGGCCGGGCTGGTCATGGCCCTGGATGAGTACCTGCGGACCCGGGTAGTGGAACTGGTCGTGCACGTCGATGATCTCGCCACGAGCTTGGGAGTGGAGCTGGCGCCGCTGCCGCCAGGTACGTGCAAGGTCGCGATTGATGTGCTTGTTGACGTGGCTCGCCTCCGGTACGGGGATCTGGCGGTCCTGCGGGCACTGGCCCGCCGTGAACGCGACCAGGTGGAAGCCCTGCGCGTTCTGTAGAAGTTCAGCTAACGAGAGGCTCATTGCCCCTCCCGCGGCCTCATCGCGGCTACTTATGTCTTCCAAGACAGCTCGGGCCTGCGCAGGTGGCTCGTGCCTGGACGCTGGCAGGGTCAGGCACGGGTATGCGACGATGACGCCGGGGGCGCCGTCGTGACAACCTGGCTCCGGCGCCAGTCGGTGCCTCGCATCCCACAGCGGGGACAGGGTGATGGATAGCCCGGAAACGCAGGACATCTCGCCCGTGTCCGACCCTTTGCTTCCGGCTGGCCCGGCCCCTAGGTCTGCCCTTATGCTGGCTGCGGTTGCCTGCTGGCTGGCTGGCCATTGGCCTTTGTCGCGCGTTATTGACGGTCCGTGACCTGCTCAGGCGTACCTCTAGCGGGGGCCGAGTCCCACTCGCCCGTCGAGCAATTCTCGGGCGGCATCGAGGTGACCGGCGTGTCGGGCCGTTTCCTCGATCATGTGGGGGACGATCCATCGAAGATCAGTGACATCATCCTCCATCTCGGTGTTGTGCTCTCCTTCGGGCCGCGAGCTAAGCGGCCTAGACGCCAGCACGGCGTTCGATCGCTGGCACTGGTCGCGGTAGAACGCGAAAACCTGCGCCGCCTGATGGGTCGAAGCAAACGCCGCATCATCGCCGTCCTCGTCCTCGTCGGGCCAGGGCAGCGCAGCCACCGAGCCGGTCACCACCCGCTGAAACCAGTGCCGCTCGGCGTGCCCCAAGTGCTCGATCATGCCAAGGAACGTCCAGCCCGATGGCAGGACTGCTGTCAACAGCTGATCATCGCCGAGGCCCTCGACGATCGCCAGCACAGCGGCTCGCTGCGCGTCGAGGAAGTGCTGCAATACACACGCCTCGGCGATCACCTCAGACTCGGTCATGCCGGTCCCGCTCCTTGATTGTCTTCATCGCTTGTCTCCCTGCTCTCACGGTGACGACGAACCGGATCACCCGAGATGGACAACACGAGAGCAGCGGGCACCCGGATGGCTGCGGCTGCCAGGCGCGGGCCGCGGCGGCAGAGTCGACCTCAGAGCCATATGAGTCCAGGTCGCCGGGCGCCCCGGGGTACCCGTTGCTTCCCGGCACCGTGTCTTGGATGAGATCCCGCGCTCGCTCACGCTGCGGGAACAGGGCGTGCGCCGCCGACGTTTCTTAATGGACGTTTTTACTTCGAGAGAATAGATAATGGCAAAGTGCATCACGTGCGGGACAACATTGCATCCCGAAAGAGCCCAGAAGTATAACTACTGCATGGCCCGCGAGTGCCAGGAGAAAAACGCAAAGGGCCTGACCATGGTGGCCGTGGGGATGAACAAGGCGGCCGATGAGCTCCTCATCCTGGATGAGCACACCCGCAAGGACCTGGCCAGCGGCAAGTATCGCGACCAGCGGCGAGGCTCCTTCGGCACTTCCGCCCCGGCGCCGGGGCCTGGGGCCACTCCCGGTGCCGCCCGGCCTTCCGAGAAGTCAGTTCACCATGCCCAGCCGCAGCCATCCAGGCGTGCCCCTGCCCCGGCACCAGCCCGCCGCCCGTGGACCCAGCGGCAGGAAAAGCTCGCACTCATCTACAACGAGCAAGGACTCCGGCCAGCCGATATAGCACGCAAACTCGGCGTAAGTGCCTATACGGCGACCCAGATCATCCTCGCCGCCAGGAACCGCGGGAAGGGCTGACCGCTACTGATGTGTCGGCGGCTACTGACGGCTGGCTCCTCTGCTGCAAGGATTCAGGCATGCGATGAGCCGCCGCTGGCGGGTAGTCCGAAGAAGGGCAGGGCAGGTCGTGACCGCTCTTGGCAGCAATGTGCACATCTTCGCCCGGCCACAGCGGCGCCAGGAGCTGGCCTGGTGCTTTGACACGGTGCTCGGCTGCGGGCCGGTCATCACCCTCGAGCATCCCGGGATGGAGCAGCCGATGCTGCTGGTCAGATTTCCTGGCGGGGGAAACCTCAGTATCGAGTTCACCGAGGATGCCCCTGATGATGACCAGCCCCGGCTGGGAGCATGGCTCGAACTGCGGGCGGACGACCCGGCGGCGGTGCTGCGCACCGCGGTGGACGCAGGTCTGACCAGGGTCGAGCACCCAGGCCACCCTTACTACTTCATGGCCCGGGCGGCCAGGTATTCACGATCGCGCCAGCAAGCTGAACGCAGGCAGCAAAGTCAATCGCGACCGGGGATGCATAGCGCGATCGCGGCCGCGAAGCGCCGGACGGTAGCCTCCGGACACGCCAGAGCGATGCAGGATGTGAATGGTGGACCACAGTTTCGGCACTATGCGGCTGCCTGGTGAATGTGACGCCATTGCTCCTGACGGTTCCTGCGTGCGAGTGCTGCTACGGCTAGCACGCGGCAGCATGGCGCACTTCGAGCTGGGAGCAGGCCGGGTTTCCCGCCCGGTCGCACACCATCGCGTGGATGAGATCTGGTACATCCTGCACGGTCGCGGCGAGATGTGGCGGCGGCAAGAAGACCGGCAGGAGACAGTGCCGCTGACGGCAGGGACCTGCTTGTCCATTCCCGCCGGAACGCATTTCCAGTTCCGGTCATCCCAGGATGGTCCGCTGACGGTCGTGGCGGTAACGATGCCGCCGTGGCCCGGCGAGAACGAGGCTTACGAGGTCAGCGGGAAGTGGGCGGCAGATCTGCGGTAAGCCGTCGTCCGGCCGCCCCACTTGGTGTCGACCTGCACACCTGGATCCGAGGCAAGCCACGAACCGGACTGCACCATCAGTGCCCCGGAGCTGCCGACCGGCATGTGCACGATGTCGCCCGGCAGCGTCGGCGAGACCGTGAGCTCTCCGCCCGAGGGTGCCCGGAACGTGTTGATGAAGAAGCTCTCGCCACCCAGCACCGACCGCTTCAGGCCTGCCAGCATGCCGCCTTGGGCCTTCGTCTCGATCTCGACGCCACCGGACATGCTGGTCATCGCTCCAGCTTCGGCCCTGACCTCGCCGCCGGGCGGCAACGTGATGACCGCGAGCGCGAACGCGGGGCTGTAGCGGATGTCAACATTCATGCATGCCTCCTGGATGACCGAGCGCCAGGCAGGTTACCAGCCCGCTCTGCGACGTCCCGGCACCGACAAGCCGGCCGGTCTTCAGCACGCTCCGCACCGGCGCCCTCGGAGCAGCCGGGTTCGTCGCGCTGATGGCGAACCTGCGCCGCACCCGGCGGGTACCCGACTAGCTGGCGGCACGGTTCAGCGTCACGCGAAGGGGCTTCGCGGGCGCTCCTGGAGGACACCGTCGATGAGCGCCCTCCCCGGATCGTGTCGGCAGGGCGTGGTAGGCAGGCGGGGAAGGCGTTCGCTGATGGTGACCGGAGGGGACATGCGCTGGTCGGAGATGGAGGAGGGCCAGCCGGGCCTGGCCGCGCTCGGGCGGCGGCGGTTGCTGGAGCCTGGCGTGGTGCTGGTGGCGACGATCCGCGGTGACGGCACGCCGAGGGTCAGCCCGGTGGAGCCGCTGGTGATGGACGGCGACTTGTGGCTGTCCATGCTGTGGCAGTCGAGGAAGGCCGCCGACCTGCTGCGTGACCCGCGCGTCCTGGTGCACAGCGTGGTCACCGGCCGGGATGGCGGTGAAGGGGAGTTCAAGATCCGCGGCACCGCGAGCGCGGAGCGGGACCTGGCCGTGCAGCGCCGTTATGCCCAGGAGGTGGCCGGCGGCCTGGGGTGGAGCCCGGATCCGGGGCGGTTCCACCTGTTCGCCGTCAGCATCGGCGAGGTGGCGTTCATCCGTTACGATGACGCCACCGGCGACCAGCACGTGGCCATGTGGCCGCCGACCCGCGAGTTCGTCCGCCGCGGCACCTCCGCCACCAGCGTGGGAGAACCCGAACCCGTGAATGACATCCTCTATCGCGGCTGACCCGCAGACCGGCTGAGCAGCAACCTGCGCTCCGATCCGCGGCATATTCGCTCGTTCCGGCGCCAGCGGAATATGCATAATCCAGCCTGTCGCACAAACGGCGAGAAGACCTACTCGACCCCCATATTTGCCACCCTTGCTCCCGAGGAGCCCCAGATCTTCCGGCGCTGGAGCTTTGACCGGGGTTTGTGCGACAGGCTGAATCATGCACGCTAGTCAGCCGACCGTGAAATCCGCCGGGCGGGCAGCCGCCGCTGGTGCCGTTGTTCCTGCCCTGCTGCGCCTAGCCGATACCGGTCCTGCCGCTGCTTGGCTTGGTTCCGGTGACAAGGCGCTCACGGTCGAACAGCTTCGACACGAGCAGGTAAGCGGCGCAGTCGATGACCAGGAGAACGCCTGCCAGCGAGGCGGCGAGTATGAGCGTCGAATGGATCACCTGGAACGACATCAGCAACGTCAGGGCGATCGGCGGCAGGCCGGCCAGCGTGCCGAGCTGCTGGGCGACGCGGATGTCGCTGGCTTTCGACGAGATCGCCTGGCCTATCCAGATCGCCCAGCCGGCCAGCAGCGGGATGAAGAGGACCTCGGCGAGCAGTTCCGGAGAGTGCCAGACGGCCGCGGCCATCACGGGACTAGCGCCGAATTGCACGATCGCCAGGAAGATGCCGAGCACCAGGTACGCGATGCCGACTGCGGGGATGAGGGCCGCCGCGGCCTTGCCGATGAGGAGTTCCTCGCGGCGGACGGGCGTGGTCAGCACCGGCTCCAGGGTTCCCTGCTCGCGCTCGCCAACAACTGAGTACGCAGCGATCGTGGACGGTATCAGGACCGGGATCAGCAGCAGGTACAAGAGCAAGAAGCCGACCCCCCTGTCCAGGGACGCGCTCGGCGTAGCTGGATTTTGCGCGAGGATGTCTGCGGTGGGAGCGACGAGGAATACGACCGGAATGATCCCCATCGTGGACACGACGGAGCGGTTGCGCCGGAACTCGGTGAGTTCCTTGCGGATGACGGCGCCGATGCGAGTCGCGCTGATGCTCATCATTACCGGCCCTCCTGGTCATCGATCAGCTCTAGGTAGACGTCCTCGAGCGTGTGCCGCGATTCGGTGATCGACAGCACGTCGGCTCCGGCGGCGACCAGCGCCCGGGTCACGCCAGGCGCCGCTTGCGCAGGATCGGACACAGCCAGGGTGTAGCCGGCCGTGCCGCCGTCCGCCGGATCCCCGGCGCGCCAGCCCCGGACGGCTGGCAGGCCCGTGAATACCTGATCGGGCCTGACCAGCGGTCCGGCGGTGGTGACGGCAAGTGACCTGCTGAACAGTGCCTGGCGCAGGTCGTCGGGCCGGCCGATGGTCCGCAGGCTCGAATTCATGATGGCGACCCTGTCGCACAGGCGCTCGGCCTCATCCAGCCGGTGAGTGGTGAGGAAGATGGTGACGCCGCTGTCCCGCAGCGCGGCGATCAGGCCGTGCACCTCGTGCGCCGCCACCGGGTCCAGGCCCGAGGTTGGCTCGTCCAGGAACATGACCGCCGGATCGTTGAGCAGCGTGCGGGCCAGGGCGAGCCGCTGCCGCAGGCCCTTGGACAGGCTCCCGCAGCTGTCATTCGCGCGGGCACCGAGGTTGACTACCTCCAGCGCCTCCTTGATCCGCGCATCCCGGCGCGGCCGGCCGTACAGCCGCGCGAAGTATTCCAGGTTCTCGGTCACCGTCAGCCGGCGGTACAGGCCAGGGGCCTCTGGCATGATCGAGATGCGCTGGCGGATCTCTGCCGCACTGGCCCGGGTCAGCGGAATGCCTGCTACTGCGACCGATCCGGATGTTGGCGCGATCAGCGTGCCCAGGATCCGCACGGTCGTCGTCTTGCCCGCCCCGTTAGGTCCCAGGAACCCGAACACTTCGCCACGGGCGACGCGGAACGACACATCGGCGACTGCGGTCCGGCCGCCGAAATTCTTGGTCAGGTGCCTGACTTCTATCGCCGGCGCCCCGGCGCCGGCCTGCCGCCCGGCCTCGTCACCGGACGGCGACGCGGGCGAGACCGCCCTACCCGGCTCGGATGACGACACTGGCTGGTCACCGTTGGCGGAAGGCTGCGCGGCCGATCGCCGGCCCGGGCCTGTTCGCCTCACCCGGCCCTTCCCGCGCCGGCCAGGTACCGAGCGCCCTGGCATGAGGCGCACCAGTTCGGTGCATCCAGAGCCGCCGGGTCGTATCTCCGGCGCAGGCCGGCCAGTCAGGTAATCCGCGGTCGCTGCCCACACGTCCGCCTCCTCCTGGGCCGGCTTGCTGTGCGTGCCCACACGCCGGGCGCGGTCCTTGCCTAAGAAAATAGATATCAATATGCTAAATAAGTGTTATCAGATCCGTCAAGCAGAGGAGCGGCGATGGTTACCCAGAATGCAGCCGCCGCGGGCCCGGAGCTGCCAGGCCCGCAGGTGACCGAGCGCGAGGCATGGTCAGCGTCCGGCGTGCGGATCCTCGTGCTCGGCATCGGGATGCTGCTCGCCGCGGCCACGCTGGTTGTGCTTGGCATCACGGGTCGCGCCGGCCGGCGTGCAGATCATCGAATCGCGCCTGACCCGGCTGTCCTACGCCCCGGAGATCGCCCAGGCCATGTTGCGGCAGCAGCAGGCAAACGCGGTGGTCGGCGCGCGGCAGCGGATCGTGGAAGG
>WNFX01000912.1_pt1 | contig 29707 bp, 21 predicted proteins | sample 5400111 | NCBI WGS metagenome assembly WNFX01 (sample SAMN13153363, study PRJNA577476) | soil metagenome | isolation source: 40 cm soil or saprolite under grassland replicate 1 | place: USA:California | collected 2016-06-15 | reverse complement strand
CCGGCCCCGGCCCTGATCCCGGCCGCCCGGGTGCCGGCCCCAGCGCCCGGGCCGCCCCCCGCCGCCCGGGCCGGGCCCCGGCGCAGCGACGCCCTCGATTCCATCACTTCCGCCACGCTGGTCCCGCCAGCATCGGCGAGCTGCACTTCGCACGGGTTGCAGTCAGTTCGTGCCCTGATTTGCGGCATTCGTCCGCACCCAATCGGTGCCAAGTGCGGGCCGGAACCCCGGCGCAGCGGCCGGGACGGGAGCGACCATGACGCACTGGGAATTCCCCGGCTCAGATCCGATTGAGCTGGACATCAGCCTGATCGCCGCAGACATTTCGGTAACAGGCCTGCCGACCGATGTGATCACCGTCAGCCTGGAGCCGACCAAGCCAGGCAGGGCCGGCGATGAGGCCGTGGCGGCAGTCCGCGTCGAGTACAGCGCAGGGCGGCTGGAGATCGTGCAGCCGAAGCAGTCCGGATTCATCCGCCGCCACAGCACCGGCTTCAGCCTCGCGGTCACGGTCCCTGCGGGCTCGCGGTGCACCGTGAGTTCCGCCGCCGCCGATGTCAGCTGCCACGGCGAGCTCGGCTCGCTCGACGTGCGCAACGCGAGCGGTGACGTCAGCGCCGCCACCATCACCGGGCCCGTCCAGGTGCATACCCTATCCGGGCAGGTGCGGCTGGATGAGGCAGCGGCCGAGGTTACGGCCCATTCGGGCAGCGGGGACATCTGCCTGCGCCGGGCCGGCGGCAACGTGATCGCCCAGACCGCGAGTGGCGATATCGAGATCGGCACCGCCGCGGCGTCGGCGACCGCTCGTACCGCAAGCGGCAGCGTGCGAATCGCCAGCATCTGCGCGGGGACCGCCGACATCACCACCGTGTCAGGCGACGTCTACGTCGGCGTGGCACCTGGGGTTGGCGTTTACCTGGACCTGGGCACGGTCACCGGCAGGGCGACCAGCGATCTGGAACCGTCGGACTCCGGCGGGGACGCGGAACTGCACATCAAGGGCCGTACGTTGAGCGGCAGCCTGAACGTGGCCAGGGCTGCGCTCGCCGACGGTCACCGCTGACCTCCGAACCCGCCGCACCGCGAGCCGCCGGGCGCGCCGGCACGAACTGAAATCGAAAGGAGCACGGCCATGCACTCTTATCAGCTCGAGCAGCTAGCCCGGTTGCGCACCGACGAACTGCGCTGTGCGGCCGAACGCCGTGCGCGAGCGGGCCGCGGGCGAGCCGACCGCGGGCGCTCCCGCCGCGATCCCGGCTGCACGATGCGCAAGCGAGCCGGCTGGGCGCTGGTCGCGATCGGGCTCAGGCTCGCAGAGTCCGGCTGAGTCATGCTGACCGTGGCTCAGGCGCGCGCTGATGCACTGTGCACGATGCCAGACAGCCAGGCGTCGTCGACTATGCCCTCGGCCACGATCACCGCGGGACCTGTGAGCTGGGTCGTCGCCGGACCGGGCGTGACGGTTAGCCTGCCGCCAGGGACGGCGACGGCCCACTGTGCTGGCCGGCCGGGCCACTCCCCCGTGCTGTGCGCGGCGGCCACCGCCGCGGCCACCGCCCCGGTCCCGCACGACAGCGTCTCTGCGGAGCCGCGCTCATGGACCCGCATCTGGAGCGCGTGGTCACCGACCATCTCGACCAGTTCGACGTTGGCGCCATCGGGAAACTGAGCCAGGTCGATCTGCGGCGGCTCGGACAGGCTGAAATCGGTGACCGGCTCGCTGACCAGGCAAACCAGGTGCGGGTTCCCCACCCAGACGACCAGCCCGTCGCAACGGCGCCCGGCGACAACGGCCGCCCCCGTACCGCGTACCGTCGCCGGGCCCATGTCCACGCAGAACGTGCCGTCGGCCAGCCGCCGCACCAGCCGTACTCCGGACCTGGTGCCGATCGCGATCTCCGGCCCGGCCGCGAGCCCGCGATCGATCAGGTACCTGGCGAAGACCCGGATCCCGTTGCCGCACATCTCGGCCGCGCCGCCGTCGGCGTTCCGGTAGTCCATGAACCACGGCGCCGCTGCGGCGTGGCCGCCGTCCGCCGCCGTCCTGACCACCCGGAGCACGCCGTCCCCGCCAAGCCCGGTGCGCCGGTCGCAGAGCCGCCTGACCAGCTCAGCGCCGAATTCCAGCTGGTCATCGAGGTCGGGAACGATGATGAAGTCGTTCCCTGTCCCATGCCCCTTGGCGAAGCGCATGTATCCGATGCTAGCCAGCCGCCACAGTCGACCCTGCGATGGCGGCCAGTGCCACCGGCGTCGGCACCGGCTCGGCGGCGGGCAGCCAGCGGATTCTCGGGTCCCGCCGGAACCAAGACTCCTGCCGGCGCGCGAACCGCCTGGTGGCGCGAATGGTCTGCTCCCGCGCCTGCTCTTGCGTCCACTCGCCGTCCAGGTAGCGCAGCACCTGCGCATAGCCAAGCGCCCGGCTCGCCGTCCGGCCGTCGCGCAGGCCGACCGCCGCGAGCCCGCGAACTTCATCCACCAGCCCGTCGTGCCACATCCGCGCGACCCGGGCAGCGATCCGCCGGTCGAGCTCAGCCCTGCACAGGCCGAGCCCGAGCTGGACGGTGGGCAGCACGTACCGGTAGTCGGGCAGGCTGGCGGCGAACGACCTGCCGGAGAGCTCGACGACCTCGAGCGCCCTGACGATCCGGCGCCCGTTACCTGGCAAGATCGCGGCGGCGGCCTCCGAGTCAACCAGGGCCAGCCTGGCGTGCAGCGCAGCGGGACCGGCCACGGCCAGCTCGGACTCCAGACGGCGGCGCACCGTGGCGTCGGTGCCGGGAAAGTCCAGCTGGTCGATCGCTGCCCGCACGTACAGGCCGGAGCCGCCGACCAGGATCGGGGTCCGGCCGCGGGAGCTTATGTCCTGGATCGCGGCCCTGGCCAGCCGCTGGTACTCGGACACGCTGGCTAGCTCGGTGACATCCCAGATGTCGAGCAGATGGTGCGGCAGGCCGGCCCGGTCGGCGGCGGTGAGTTTGCCGGTGCCGATGTCCATGCCGCGGTACAGCTGCATCGAGTCGGCGTTGATCACCTCGCCGTCAAGCTCGCGCGCCAGCCGGAGCGACAGCTCCGACTTTCCGGCGGCGGTCGGCCCGACGACCGCCAGCACAGGCTGCGGCATGGCTCCAGTGTCTCAGTGCCCGGCCGGCTGAACTGCGGGTGGAGCCTGGCTAGGCTCGCGCCGCGTCCAGCCACCCGGGCAGCCGGTCCAGGCAGTCGGACCAGCCGGTGATGTGGTCGTCCCGCGCTGCCTCATCGGCGAAGCCCGCGTGCGTCAGCTCAAGGACGGTACCGGTCTCGGACTCCGCCAGCTCGATGGTGATGGCCGTTTCTTCAGCCTGACCGTCCCAGGTCCAGGTGAACGACAGCCGAACTGGTGGCTCGACATCGGTGTACCGCCCGGCGACGGCGATGCCCGCGCCGGTGCCGGCGATCCTGAACTGGCCGCCCGTTCGCGCGTCCGCTTCAGCGACGGTGCCGAACCGGGCCGGCCAGAACCATTGCGCGAGCGCCGCCGCGCTTGTCAGGCCTTCCCAGACCCGGCTGACAGGTGCGGGGAACTCGCGCCGCAACCGAAGCTCGAAAGCCATCCAGCCTCCCTCAAGCGCAACCGGGTCCCTAACTTGCCACGGATTCCGTCGCCTGGCTAGCCCGTTTATCCCGTTATGTGGCCAGGAAATCCGTACCCTTTCGCGGGCGGCCGGGGCTGCTCAGCTGCCAGAAGGCTACGAAATAGCTGACATCCAGCGGCGCCGCGGCGTATCTGAGCTGCCCGTCCAGCCGGGCCCCGGTCCCGGCGCCCGTCAGCACCTGCCAGGCGGCCCGGCCCGCCACCAGGTACTCCTCGTCCAGCTGCGGGTCAAGAGCGGCCAGCGCGCTGGTATCGCAGCCGGCCAGCGCTGAAGACACCGCCGCGTCGTATCGTTCGGTGGCCGGATCGGCCGACCCTGGCACGCCAAGCACCTTGCGTGCCGGACCGTCACCCATCGCGAGCAGCGCCACCCGCGGCGCCGCCGACGCCAGCCGCCGGCCAAGGCCGGTGCATTCGGAGGCCGACCAGGATTGCGTCACCTCCTGCAACACCGCCCGCCATGCGCCGGTGCGAGCAGACCCGCGCGATCCGCCGCCCGCCGGGTCCCCGCCTGCGGTCAGGGCCGGGCCGCGCGAGCCTTCGCCCGCTGGGTCCGGGCGCACGTGGCGGCTCCCGGCCACCGACCCCGATTCTGGCCGCCCGGCGGGACCGGCCAGTGGCACATCGGCTGGCTCATCGGCCAGCATGCCAGCTTGCACATCGGCTGGAATGCAGACTGGCGCATCGGCGCTGCCCAGGCAGTGCCTGAGCAGCCAGCTGCCGATGGTCAGCGACAGCGGCAGCACCGGGTCGCCGGTGCCCGTGCTGAACGGGATGCCAAGTCCGGTCAGGCTGCCTGCGGCCGAGCCAGGATGGGCCCGCGTGACCTCGCCGCCGCCGACCACGACGATCAGATCAGGCCCGGCGGCGGCGAGGTCGCGCACCACCGAATAGCAGGCCGCTCGCAGCCGGCGAATCTCGGCGTCGACCTGATCGGCCGGACTGGCGGCAGTGACCTCTGACCCGTACACCGGCGCGCCCGGCCCGGACGCCGACCCCGGCCCGGACGCCGACCCCGCAGGCCCGGACGCCAACCCCGCAGGCCCGGACGCCGACACCCCCCGCCCGGAGGCCGACACCCCCCGCCCGGAGGCCAGGTCGCTTGCCTGGGGCCGACCATCTCCTCCGGCGGCCTCTAGCCAGCCGCCCATCCCCATCGCTGCGGGTACAAGCAGCGGCGGATGCGGGCACACCGCTGCCGCGACCAGCACGTCAGGATGGGCGGCTGAGCGCGGGCATACCGAGCAGCACCGGCTGGCCCGCTCCGGCGGCCGGCCCCGCCTCCTCCCGGCCAGCCGAGCTTGCAGCCCACTCCGCGCGGATCTGCCAGGCGCCGCCGCCCCGGGTGCGGCGCACGGTCACCGGTGCCCCGTCCGCGATCAGGTAGTGCGGTGCGGCCCGAGTGACCTTCGTGGTCACCACGTCGCCGGGCCTTGGCTGTTCACGAGGCCAACCGGCAGGCTCTCCGCCGGACGGCGCCGATGCGCCGCCCTCCCTCGCATCGGCTTGACCAGGCCTGAGCGGGCTGAAATGCACGAGCCTGTTGTCCCTGGCCCGGCCGGACATCCGGTGCGTGGCCTCGTCCTTGCGCCCTTCGCCGTCGGCGACCAGGATCTCGACCTCCTGGCCGACCAGCCGCAGGTTCTCCGTCAGCGCGACCTCCTCGACCGCCGTGACCAGCCGCTGGTACCGCTCAGAGACCACCTCGGGCGGCACCTGTCGGTCCATCGTGGCGGCCGGCGTCCCCAGCCGGATCGAGTACTGGAAGGTGAACGCCCCGGCGAACTTGGCCAGGCGGACCAGATCAAGCGTGTCAGCGAAGTCCTGCTCGGTCTCGCCGGGGAACCCCACGATGATATCGGTGGTGATCGCCGCGCCGGGAATGGCGGCCTTGACCTTATCCAGGATCGCCAGGAACGAGTCGCGGCGGTATGCACGGCGCATCGCGCGAAGGACTGCGTTCGAGCCCGACTGCAGCGGCATATGCAACTGCGGCATCACGTTCGGCGTCTCCGCCATCGCGGCGATCACATCGTCAGTGAAGTCCCTGGGGTGCGGCGAGGTGAACCTGACCCGCTCAAGCCCGCCAATCTGGCCGCAGGCTCGCAGCAGCTTGCCGAAGGCCAGCCGGTCACCGAAGGCCGCGCCGTAGGAGTTGACGTTCTGCCCGAGCAGCGTGACCTCGATCACGCCGTCGTCGACAAGCGCCTCGATCTCGGCCAGCACATCGCCTGGCCTGCGGTCCTCTTCCCGGCCACGCAGGCTCGGCACAATGCAGAACGTACAGGTGTTGTTGCACCCGACCGAGATCGCGACCCAGGCGGCGTACGGCGACTCGCGCCTGGCCGGCAGCACGGAAGGAAACCGTTCCAGCGACTCGGCGAACTCAAGCTGCGCCCGCTGCTGCACCCGCGCTCGCTCAAGCATTACCGGCAGCGAGCCGATGTTGTGCGTGCCGAACACCACGTCCACCCACGGCGCCCGGTTCGTGATCACTGACCGGTCCTTCTGCGCCAGGCAGCCGCCTACCGCGATCTGCATCCCCGGGTGGGCGTTCTTGACCGGCAGCAGGTGGCCGAGGTTCCCGTACAGCCTGTTGTCGGCGTTCTCCCTGACTGCGCAGGTGTTGAACACCACGACGTCCGGCGTCGCGCCGCCGGCGACCTTGCGATAGCCCGCTTCCTCGAGCAGGCCAGCCAGCCGCTCGGAGTCGTGCATGTTCATCTGGCACCCGTAGGTGCGGATCTGGAACGTTCGCTGACCGTCGGCGCCCGGCATGCCCTCAAGGGTAGACGCACCGCGCACAGCACCAGACTGCCCGCCGACCGCGCGCCCTCAACCGCCCCCCGCAGGCCAGCCCCGCCCACCAACCACCGGCGCCCGCCAAACACCCCGCACCCAGCCCGCCCAGCACCACCCGCCACCGCACCCAGCCCGCCCAGCACCAGCCCGCCCGGCCCGGGGCTGAGGTCAGCGATCCAACGTGGCCGATGTGACAGTGCATACGCTCTTTCGTATGCACTGTCACATCCATTCGCTGGCGAAGGCGGTCTTCGCCGCTCGACCGAGACCGGATCGGGACAGGCCAAGCGCGCCGTGACCGGACGGGAACAAATTCGGCGCGCGGGGACACGCGGCCGGGCCAGGCAGTTCCGGCGGAGCGCTGTTCAGCTGCCTGGCAGGCATAACCGGGCTGCCCGCCTATCCCTACCGGGGCTGACTGCTCCCTACGGGGGCTGACTGCGCGGCACCGCGCGGAGTTACCGGCGAATCACCCGCTTGTCCGCAATCGCCGCGAACCGGACCGCGCCGGTAGGGCACGATATCCCTATGACCGACAACCTGATGGCAACGACGGGAGAAGCGGCGGGAATGGAGCCCGGGGCAGCCGGAGCCGGGCCAGTCAATGCGGCTGCGATGCACGAGGCGGCGCCGCCACAGGTGCCGTTCGGTGCCTGGCCCTCCCCGATCACCGCCGCTCAGGTGGCCGGAGGCCGGATCCGGGTGAACTTCCCCACCGTGATCGGGACGAGCGTCTGGTGGCAGGAGGAACGGCCAGAGGATGGCGGCCGGAGCACGATCATGCACCGCGGCGCCGATGGCGCGCTGACGAGCCTGCTGCCGTCGCCGTGGAATGCCCGCACCCGGGTACACGAGTACGGCGGCCTGTCCTACCTGCCCGTGCCCGGCGACGCGCGAGGCTCCGGCGGCCGTGGCACCGCCGCGCTGCCGATCGTGTTCGCGAACTTCGGCGATCAGCGTCTGTACCTGGCCGGCCCTGGGGTGCCGGACGGCACTGCCCAGCCGGTGCCGCTCACGCCGGATCCGACCCGGCCGGGCAACGCCGGCCCCAAGGCAGCCGCCAGCACCCAGGCCGCCGACCGCGGCGGGACCCGCCACGCCGCCCCGCTTAATGCCAGCGCGCTCCGGTACGCCGATTTCGCGCTGTCGCCTGATCGGCGGGAAGTCTGGTGCGTCCGGGAACGTCATCAGGCCGGCAAGGTCACCCGCGCCATCGTCGCCGTCCCGCTCGACGGGTCGGCCGCCGCCGATCCCGGCGCCATCCGGGTGCTGGTCAGCGGCTCAGACTTCTTCGCCTTCCCGACACCCTCGCCGGACGGCAGATGGCTGGCCTGGATCTGCTGGAACCACCCGCACATGCCGTGGGACGGCACCGAGCTCCGGGTGGCGCCGATCGAGAACGGGGTACCTGGCAAGGGCAGGCTGATCAAGGGAAGCAACCGGGAGTCGGTGCTTGCCCCGCTGTGGCGTGACAACCACAGCTTGTATGTCGCGACGGACTGGACCGGCTGGTGGAACATCTATCAGATCGGGCTGCGCGGCGAGCCGCCGCAGGCGCTCTACCCGGCAGACGAGGAGTTCGCCGACCCGCTCTGGCAACTCGGCGCCCGGCCGTTCGCGATGCTCGGTGACGGCAGGCTCGCCGTCAAGCACGGGCGCGGCGGCGCGCGGCTCGGCCTGCTCGATCCCGAGACGTCCGAGCTCGTCGATCTGCGGCTGCCGCTCACGGAGTTCCCTGAGTCGGTGTCGGCGGACGGCGACATCATCGCGGGGGTAGCCGCCGGCCCGACCGATCCGCTCAGCGTGATCCGCATCGACGCGGCTGCCGGCAGCTCCGAGGTGCTGCGGGCCGAGCTTGTCGGCCTACCCGATCGGCGGTACCTGCCGGTGCCCAGGCACGTGGAGCTTGAGGGCCCGTACGGCCGGGTCGTGCACGCGCTGGTCTATCCGCCGACAAGCCCTGACGTGACCGCGCCGCCCGGAGAGCTTCCTCCCTACGTGGTCTGGGTGCACGGCGGCCCGACATCGCATGTCGTCGCCAAGCTCAGCCTGGAGAAGGCGTACTTCACCAGCCGGGGCATCGGGATCATCGACGTCAATTACGGCGGGTCGACCGGTTATGGCCGGCTCTACCGGAACCGGCTGAACCGGGAGTGGGGCGTGGTCGACGTCGCCGACGTCAAAGAGGCAGCACGGTCTCTGGCCAGAGCCGGCCAAGCGGACGTCGCCCGGCTGGCCATCCGCGGCGGGTCGGCGGGTGGCTGGACAGCGCTCGCCGCGGTGACCACCGGAGCGGTTACCGATCCGGCTTTCTGTGGCGCCGTCTCCTACTATGGCGTAGCTGACCTGCGCGACTTCGCAGCGCACACGCACGACTTCGAGTCAAGGTACCTCGATGGCCTGATCGGCCCGCTGCCCGGCTTCGACACCGTCTACATCGAGCGTGCACCGTTCGGCCACGTGAACTCCAATACCTGCCCGGTGCTGCTGCTGCAGGGGGTCGATGACCCGGTCGTGCCGCGCAAGCAGTCCGAGAGCATCGCTGCCGACTTGGCGGCGCACGGCATCAGGCACGCGCACCTGGCCTTTGAGGGCGAGTCGCATGGCTTCCGCAAGGCGGAGTCGATCCGGGCCGCGGTAGAAGCCGAGCTGTCGTTCTACGGGCAGGTCATGGGCTTCACGCCCCGTGATGTGCCGATGCTGAAACTGACCGCCGACTAGCGGGGTCAGCGGGCGAACTCGGTCGCGCGTGACTCCCTGATCACCGTCACCCTGATCTGGCCAGGGTAGGTCAGCTCGTCCTGCACCTGCCTGGCCACGTCGCGGGCGATCACCTGCGCGCCGATGTCGTCGACGTCCCCCGGCTTGACCATGACCCGGATCTCCCGGCCGGCCTGCATGGCGTACACCTTCTCCACACCGGGCTGCGCCTGCGCGATCTGCTCCAGCCGCTCCACCCGCTTGATGTATGCCTCAAGCGACTCGCGCCGGGCACCTGGGCGCCCGCCGCTGATCGCGTCGGCGGCCTGGGTCAGCACCGCCTCGACCGTCCGCACCTCGACCTCGTTGTGATGCGCCTCGATAGCGTGCACGATGTCCATGTTCTCGCCGTATCGCCGGGCGATCTCGGCACCGATGATCGCATGGCTGCCCTGCACCTCGTGGGTCAGCGCCTTGCCGATGTCGTGCAGCAGGGTGCCGCGCTTGAGCAGGACCGGATCGAGGCCGAGCTCGCTGGCCATCATCCCGGCAATGTGAGCCGATTCCACCAGGTGCTTCAGCACGTTCTGGCCGTAGGACGTCCGGTACTTGAGCTGGCCGAGCAGGTGAGTCAGCTCGGGGTGCATGTCGGTGATGCCGACGTCGATCAGGGCATCCTCGCCGGCCCGGATGCACAGTTGCTCCACCGCGAGCTTGCTCTGCTCGTATGCCTCCTCGATCCGCTGCGGGTGAATCCTGCCGTCGGCCACCAGGCGCTCCAGCGTGAGCCTGCCCACCTCGCGGCGAACCGGATCGAAGCAGGAAAGCAGCACCGCCTCCGGGGTGTCGTCGATGATCAGGTTCACGCCGGTGACGTTCTCGTACGCGCGGATATTGCGGCCCTCGCGGCCGATGATCCGGCCCTTCATCTCATCACCGGGCAGGTGCAGGACCGAGACCACCGACTCGCTGGTCTGCTCGCTCGCCACCCGCTGGATCGCCAGCGTGACGATCTTCCTGGCCCGCTGCTGGCCCTCCTTCCGCGCCTCGCCCTCGATGTCCCTGACGATGATGGCCGCCTCGCGCTTGGCCTGGTACTCGATCGCGGAGACCAGCTCCGATTTGGCCTGCTCAGCGGTGAGGCCAGCGGCCCGCTCAAGCACCGCCCTGCGCTGGGCGTCAAGCTGGTCGATCTCCGCCCGCCGTGCATCAAGGTCCCGGCGCGCCTCGCCCAGCTCCGCCGCGAGCTGGTCAAGCCGGCGGGTCTCGCCGTCCAGCCGCCGTTCCCGCTCAGAGACGCGGGCTTCCCGCCGCTCAAGCTCGCTGCGGAGCTGCCTGACCTCGTCGGTGACCGTGCGCACCTCGTCGTCCATCTCGCGCCGCGCCTCGGCGGCGCGCTCAGCCGCGAGCTCGGCGCGCCGCAGGATGGCAGCGGCCTCGATCTCGGCGGCCAGGAGCCGGTCGGCCGGCTGGTTCGCGCCTTCGCCGTGGTCGTGCGGCGCCGCGGACGGCCGTGTTCCCGCCGTCGCGGTATCTGCTTCCTGGCCACCTGGCCGCGCGGACGAACGCCATCCGCCGGACGCGCGGTACAGGAACAGAACCGCGGCCGCGGCAGCCAGCAAGGCAAGCACGGCGATGACGATCGCCAGGATAAGCACGATGCCGTTTCCCACAGCACACCCCTTCTCGCTCATCGGGCGCTCCCTGGGCACGCGCCGACGTTGCCCGCGGATCCGCCCGCAGCGAGGATTACCGCGCGCCCGGGTTCTGCTTCCAGGCACGGCGTGCTGATGGCTGGCATTGGGATGCCACTGGCCCGGCATGGCCCGCTGAGACTGCGAGCCGTGCCGCCATCGTCTGCTCTCCTAACCCCTTCCGGCTAGCCCGACCAAGACCGTCATTACTGGCTGACCATCGCCAGGCCAAGCAAGTTGTACTGGCCGCCGGCGCGCCGCATCACCCGCTGGGAGCGGTGCCCGGCCGCGCTCACTCATGTCTTGTCCTCATCAATCCGCTCGCGCGGAGTAAACCTCACTGTCCGTGAGGTTAAGCGCAGATAACGTTCTGGGGCAAGCAGACCATGATCAACAAAATTGGGTGACTGCGACCGCTGCTGCCCGGCTGGGCGATCCGCCCCGCTCGGCCCGCTGAGGTGGCCACTCACCTTGGTGACGGCTCCGAACGCGATCCGCTCCGCGGGCTCGGCCGGCCAGGGCCGGCCGAACGGCTCAGGAGATGTCGTCCAGGCCAGCCATGGACCGCTCGTCTGCGCCCAGCGGCACCGCCTCATCGTCGTCCAGCCCTGCAGCCGCAGCGTTCTGCCCGTCCTGCTCAAGCGCCTCGCGCACCACCCGGTAGCTCAGCGACGCGCTGTAGCCCTTCCTGGCCAGCAGCCCGGCGAGCCGCCTGGCCCGCACCGGTCCAGGCAGGCCGCGGGTGCTTGCCAGCTTGCGCTCGACCAGCGCCCGCGCAGTCGCGAGTTCGGTCTCCGGGCTCAGCCGGTCGACCGCCGCCTTGATGTCGCCGCGGGACACACCGCGCTGGCCAAGCTCTGCGGCCAGCGCCCGCCTGGCCAGCCCGCGGCCGTGATGCCGTGACTCCACCCACGCCGCGGCGAACATCGCATCGTCGATGAACTTGACCTCAGCGAACCTGCCCAGCACAGCCTCGGCAGCTTCGGCCGGAATCCGCCGCCTGCGCAGCGCCGCCGCCAGCTCAGCCCGCGTCCGCGGCGCAGCGGTCAGCAGCCGCAGGCAGATCAGCCGGGCGACCGCCTCGGGATCGGCCGGCTGATCGGCCGGCTGATCGGCCGGCTCGCGGCTACCTGAGCGATCCGGCACCGCGCGATCCAGGCACCACTTCCAGCGGCGGCCTGGCCGACGACCCACTGGCCGACGACCCACTGGCCGACGACCCAGCGGCCGACGACCCAGCGGTCACATCGGCGTCCAGCCGCGGCCCGACTCCCAGCTTCTCCTTGATCTTCTTTTCGATCTCGTCCGCGATGTCCGGGTTCTCCCGCAGGTAGTTCCTGGCGTTCTCCTTGCCCTGGCCGAGCTGATCGCCGTCGTAGGTGTACCAGGCGCCGGCCTTGCGCACGATCGCCTGCTCCACGCCCAGGTCGATCAGGCTGCCCTCCCTGCTGATCCCGATACCGTACAAGATGTCGAACTCAGCGACCTTGAACGGCGACGCCAGCTTGTTCTTGACCACCTTCGTCCGGGTCCGGTTACCGACCGGCTCGTTGCCGTCCTTGAGCGTCTCGATCCGCCGCACGTCCAGCCGTACCGACGCGTAGAACTTCAGCGCCTTCCCGCCCGTCGTAGTTTCCGGGCTGTTGTGCACGATCACGCCATCAGCAAGATAGTTGTGCGATCCCTCGACCTCGATGTCATAGCGGTTCATGATCCGATAGCCGACCTTCGGGCTGACTTCAAGAATCCTCGCGGGTACTGGCCGGATGACCGGCTCAACGAACTCCGCTTCGACCGTGAACTGACCGCGGAATCTTGGCAGCAGCTTGTATTCCATCGACGGGTGCACGTACGGAGCCACCAGCTTCTGGAACTTCTCCGTTGCGGCCGTCGAGAACACCACGTACGCGACACGTCGCGCACCGCCGAGCCGGAGCCTGACATCCAGCCCGTGCGTGTCCCGCAGGTACTGTAGGAGCCGGTCCCGCGAACCCGGGCTCATCGCCTTGAGGCAGATTTCGATCCGGCCTGACCCACCCTGCGTCCGCTCCTGAACTCCCTTTGACCGCACCGTGAAGCAACCGTCGTCCATGTACCAGATCGCCAGTGCGAGTGGCGTCAGCTTCTTGAGGTAGTCCCAGGTGAGGTGCCTCTTACCATCTCCCTGATAGACGATCTCCCGCAACTCGCCGAGCTCCGAAAGCGGGGTGAAGTCCGCGAAGACCGCGCCCTTGGCATTCTCTGTCCTAGCGTGCGGGATGTTGTCTAGAAGCGAGATCTTCCAGTCGAGGTAAGCCGCTTGCTTCGCGCCATGTCCCAGGCGAAACCGAGCGCTGCTGTCTGTCTTCCTTACCGGCTTGGACAGATTCCCATCGCCCATGATCGAGCCAAGGATCACCTGCCACTGCGCCTCGCTGAGGTAGTGCGCCTGAGCGAGCATGACCCGGTCGCCGACTCGCATTTCACCCGCCTCACGCCACCCACCTGGCGTCCTGATCAGGTGGTTGCTGGTGAGATCGAAGATGGCCCGACCATGGCCAGATCCACCGCCAGATCCCTCGACCTGGAAGTGCAGGAATTCCTCAGTTCGCCCATTGTTAAACCAGTTAATGACCCTCTTGGGAACGACCTTCCCCAGTTCAGGATCATACGAGAGGACTTCTACATCCATTTTCTGATCTACGATCTTACCAATTCTCTCTCTTGTCCCGTCCGCGAGAGTGACGCATGTATACCATGATCCACATCCAAACATTACTCCGATCTTCTCCCGCAGCTGGTTGATGAAGATCGCGGTCGTCTTGGTCTGGTTCAGGGCGCCGGCGATCTTGCGGAGTGCCTGGGACATGAGGCGGGCTTGCAGGCCGACGTGGCTGTCCCCCATCTCGCCCTCGATCTCGGCCCGCGGGACCAGGGCGGCCACGGAGTCGATCACGACCACGTCGATCGCGCCGGAGCGGATCAGCATGTCGGCGATTTCCAGCGCCTGCTCGCCGGTATCCGGCTGGGAGACGAGGAGCCCGTCGGTATCGACGCCGAGCTTCTTTGCGTAGTCGGGATCAAGCGCGTGCTCGGCGTCGATGAAGGCGGCGATACCGCCCGCCTTCTGCGCGTTGGCCACGGCATGCAGTGCCAGCGTCGTCTTGCCGCTGCTCTCTGGACCGTAGATCTCGACGATCCGGCCGCGCGGCAGCCCGCCGATGCCAAGGGCCGCGTCCAGCGCGATCGAGCCGGTCGGGATCACCTCGACCGGGGCACGGGCATCATCGCCGAGCCGCATGACGGCTCCCCTGCCGAACTGCCGTTCGATCTGGGCAAGCGCGGTTTCCAGGGCCTTCTCCCTGTCCCCGGCCTTGACGCCGCTTGCCCTGCTGTTCGGTGCCATGTGAACTCCCGTCGGGATCGAAGGCTCCGCCGAGCCGCCCAGATCATGCGATGTTCGCAGTGCCAAAAACCAACTCATCAACCCGTCAGCACCGACGCTACGCGCAGCCACTGACAATGTGCGTGCGTTGCGCTCACCAGCCTCCGCAGGGGTACGTGAGGCAGCCAGCAGGCTCAATCTAACGAACAATTGTTCGAGCGACCCGAAGGCGCGCCGGCGGGCCAGAAAAGCTCCCGAAGGCGCGCCGGGCGGGCCAGAAAAGCCTCAGCGGAGCCGGTCGGGAATCTTGAATGACTCGCAGACGGCGCGCCAGATCACCTTGACGTCCTCACCGTCGTCGAGTGCCTGGGTCACCGTGCGGCCGCCGAGCACGGTCAGCACGTGATCACGCGCCACGCTGTCCGCGTAGGACTCGCCGAACTGCGCGCGCATTCGATTCCAGAACTCGGTGAGGCGCACGGCCGCCAGGCTACCGCGCGAAAGCCAGGCGGGCGCCAAGGGGAAATCTTCGCCGCGGCTCGCGATCTGGGAATGTCGGCGGCGCCGCGGCGGTTGCCGCCAGCGGATGAGCGTGTGTGCGCATCGCCGAGTCCTGCGAAAGGCCCGCAATGACACACCTGGCCGGCCGTCTGCGCCTGTTGCTGACCTGCCGACGTCATGTCGACCTTCAGCGTGTGTCCAGTGCTGCCTGTCCGTCCTTCTGCTGAACCCGATCCGAGCCACGGCACCGCCCCGCCACGCGTAGCACGCGGCGGGCCACGGCCGCCGTCGGCGCCATCTGACGCAGAAGGAAAGCTATGCCATCCCAGCCGCAGCGCGGCCAGGGCCAGTGGGCAGCTGGTCACTTTGAGCCGCTGAACGCCGCCGAGCGCTTCAAGAGGGACGACGACGGGCTCAACGTCAGGGACCGGATCCTGACCCGCTACGCCCACCAGGGCTTCGGCTCGATCGATCCCACCGATCTGCGCGGCAGGTTCCGCTGGTGGGGGCTCTATACACAGCGCAGGCCGGGAATCGGCGGCGGCAAGACCGGCGCTCTGGACGACGCCGAGATCGAGGACTCGTACTTCATGATGCGGGTCCGCATCCCGGGCGGCCAGCTCACCGCCGACCAGCTCAGGACCATCGCCGGCGTGTCCAAGGAATACGGCCGCGACCTCGCCGACATCACCGACCGGCAGAACGTGCAGTTCCACTGGATCAGGATCGAGGACGTCCCGGCGATCTGGGAGCGGCTGGAAGAGGCCGGCCTGTCCTCATTGCAAGCCTGCGGGGATGTGCCGCGCAACATCCTTGGCTGCCCGGTGGCCGGCATCGACGCGGCGGAGGTGATCGACGCGACGGCGGCACTGCGGGCCACCGAGGAGGTCGCCGCGGGGAACCCCGAGTTCGCCAACCTGCCGCGCAAGTACAAGTCGGCCATCTCAGGCTGCGCGTCCTACTGCACGGCGCACGAGGTGAACGACATCTCGTTCGTCGGCGTCGCAGGCCCGGACGGCGACCCGGGCTTTGACCTGTGGGTCGGCGGCGGCCTGTCCACCAACCCGATGCTGGCCAGGCGGCTTGGCGCCTTCGTGCGGCCCGATCAGGTGCCGGTGGTCTGGGCCGGAGTGACCGGGCTGTTCCGCGACTACGGCTACCGGCGGCTGCGCAGCAGGGCCAGGCTGAAGTTCCTGGTCGCCGACTGGGGCGCGGAACGGTTCCGTGAGGTGCTCGAGAAGGAGTATCTCGGCGCGGCGCTGCCCGACGGCCAGGCGCCCGCGATCGGAGCGGTTGGCTCCCGCGACCACGTCGGCGTGCACAGCCAGCGCGACGGCAGGTACTACGTCGGCGTCTCCCCGAACGTCGGCCGCAGCTCCGGCCGCCAGCTCTGGCAGGTTGCCGATCTGGCCGAGGCGTACGGTTCAGGCCGGGTCCGCACCACGACGGAGCAGAAACTGCTCATTCTGGACGTGCCGGAACGCAATGCCGCCGAGCTGGTGACCGAGCTTGACGCGATCGACTTGCAGCCGAAGCCATCGGCGTTCCGGCGCGGCGCCATGGCCTGCACCGGGATCGAGTTCTGCAAGCTCGCGATCGTCGAGACCAAGCAGCGGGCCCGTGACCTGTATACCGAGCTGGACCGGCGGCTGCCGGATTTCGATACCCCGATCACGATCAACGTCAACGGCTGCCCGAACTCCTGTGCCAGGTTCCAGCTGGCCGACATCGGGCTCAAGGGCTCGATCGTCGATGGCGGCGAGGGCTTCCAGGTGCATCTCGGTGGCTCGCTGGGCGCCGATCCGGCGTTCGGCAGGAAGCTCCGCGGCCTGAAGCTGACCGCCGACGCGCTGCCCGGCTATGTAGAGCGGCTGCTGCGCAGCTACCAGGCCAACCGGGCCGATGGTGAGTCGTTCGCTTCCTGGGTGCGCGGGGCCGACGAGCGGCTGCTGGTATGACCGACCGGACCGAACCAGCGCGAGCATCAAACCGGCCGTCGGGCGACCGGGTACCACCAGGAGGCCAGGACGGCCCTGGCGGGGAGCGGCAGATCCCGTTCTTCTGCCCGTACTGCGGCGAGGAGGACCTGTATCCCGCCGGGCAGCAGGCAGGCTCCTGGGCCTGCCGGTCCTGCGCCCGCGGCTTCACGCTGCGGTTCGCCGGGGTGTCCAGGGCGGAGGGCGTCGGTTGATCACGAAGACCAGGCCGCCTGCCAGCCGGCCTTCGCCGCGGGGCCGCCGCAGGCCCGCACTGCTCGCGGTGGCACACGGCAGCAAGGACCCGGCCGCGACCGCGGCGATCGGCGCCCTTGCCCGCCAGGTCAGCCGCCTGGCACCGGTACTTGACGTGCAGGTCGCCTTCCTGCAGCACGCTGAGCCTTCGCTCGCCGCTGGCCTGGCCAGCGCGGGCTCAGACTCGGTGCTGATACCGCTGCTGCTCTCGGCTGGTTACCACCTGACCGCCGATATCGCCGTAGCGGCCAGCGTTGCCCGCACGCGGGTAGCGCCGCCGCTCGGACCTGATTCCCGGCTGGTCACCGCGCTCGCCGGCCGGCTGGCCGAAGCGGGCGTGCCCGCCGGAACGGCCGTCGTGCTCGCGGCCGCCGGCTCGTCGGACCCGCGCGCCGCGCAGGCCGTGGCCGCTCAGGCCGGCCTGCTGGCCAGGTGGCTCGGCGTTCCCGTGGTCCCGGCGTTCGCCGCGGCCGGCCGGCCGACGGTGAGCGAAGCGATCGCCGCTCTCCGGGCCAGGACCGGCGGCCAGGTCGCCGTGGCCAGCTACCTGATCGCACCCGGCCAGTTTCAGGACGGCCTGGCCAGCAGCGGCGCCGACTGGATCACCGAGCCGCTCGGCGCGCACCCGGCGCTGGCCGGCCTGGTCATCGACAGGTACCTGGCGGCCAGCCGGAGGGCCGCACCGCATCAGCCGGGCAGCCATGACAATAGGAGGCATGACCGCACCCGACCGCGCTGACGTTCCCGATGCAGCGGGATCGGGACAGGACTGGCGCCAGCCGAGCGCCGCAGCCGGGCTCCCGGTCCGGCACGCCGCCCGGGTAATCCTGCTCGACCCGCAGGACCGGGTACTGCTGATGAGATACGACGACGGCCGGCCGAACGGAGTGCACTGGTCGACGCCGGGCGGCGGACTGGATCCTGGCGAGTGCTATCAGGACGCCGCGTCCCGCGAGCTGGCCGAGGAGACCGGCTGGACCGATATCGCGCTGCTCGGCGAGGTGCACAGGCGCAGCCAGGTCATAAACCACGGCAACTGGACGGTGCTCCAGCACGAGCGGCTCTACCTGGCCAGGACCGACCAGCCAGGCCGGCGGATCACCGGCGTCGAGGCCATGCACGCCTCGGACGGCATCGCCGCCTGGCGCTGGTGGACGGTCGCCGAGCTCGACGCCTCCGCCGAGCAAGTCTGGCCCGCCGAGCTCGCCGATCTGATCAGGGCCGTCAGCTAGCCCCGCGCGGCGGGTCAACGTATCGGCCGCCTTCTTCGTACTTGGCAAGCGAGACGAGGAGGTGGTGACATGCGCAAGGCCGGCGACTGCGACGGCGTGCAGGTCGGCCGTACCTACAGGCCGGCGTGCGGATCGCTCGCCAAGCCGCCAAGCCGGCGCCGGACCGGACTGTCGGTGGCTAGCGGCAAGATGGGAGCATGCCAGTGCGGTCAGCGTCAGCCTCGCCCTCCGCCGCCAACGGGGCGCTGGCTGGTTTCAGCGAACCGACAAGGTCGTGGTTCGCCGGCGCTTTCGCCGAGCCGACTCTGGCACAGGCGCAGGCGTGGAAAGTGATAGGTAACGGAGAGCACGCCCTGGTCATCGCACCGACTGGCTCTGGCAAGACGCTGGCCGCGTTCTTGTGGGCGATCGACAAGCTGGCAACGCAGCCCCCGCCGCCCGATCCTGCGCTGCGCTGCCGGGTGCTCTACATCTCGCCGCTCAAGGCACTCGCGGTCGACATCGAGCGAAACCTGCGCTCCCCGTTGATCGGGGTCGGGCAGGCGATGCGCCGCATGGGGCTCGCAGAGCCTGACATCAGGATCGGCGTGCGGACCGGCGACACGGCAGCCGACGAGCGGCGGCAGCTGGCAAGCAAGCCGCCCGATATCTTGATCACCACGCCCGAGTCGCTGTTCCTGCTGCTGACATCCAGAGCGCGGGCGGGCCTGCGCGGCATCGAGACCGTCATCGTCGACGAGGTGCACGCCCTGGCAGGGGGCAAGCGCGGAGCGCACCTTGCCTTGTCGCTTGAGCGCCTCGACGCGCTCCGCGGCGCGGCCGGCGCCGGCCAGCCAGGCACTCAGAGCGCCGGCCAGCCCTGGGCGGCCGGCTCGGTGCGGCAGGCGCAGCGGATCGGCCTGTCGGCCACCGTACGGCCGCCAGCGGAGGTCGCCTCCTTCCTGGGCGGCGCGCTGCCGGTGACGATCGTGCAGCCGCCCAGCGACAAGCAACTCGATCTGAAGATCATCGTCCCGGTCGAGGACATGTCGGACCTGGCGACCGGATATCCGGCCGACCAGCCCTGGTCAGCGGCGGGCGCCGGAGCGGACCAGGCCGGTGCGGGCAGTGCGGCCGGCCGGCGCCTGCCCGCCGGCGGCGGACAGGGCGCGCCCGGCTGGCCAGCCGCTGTCGCGGCCCCGGCCAGGATCGGCCCGGCTCAGGTGGCCGGCCAGTCAGGGTCGACGCGGCCGCCGACGGCGGCACCTGGCCAGATCGCCGACCGGGCTGGCCAGGATGCCCCTGGCCAGCCACGGCAGAACTCGATCTGGCCGCACGTCGAGACCAGGGTGCTTGAGGCGATCGAGCAGCACCGGTCCACGATCGTTTTCGCGAATTCCCGTGGCCTGGCCGAGCGGCTGTGCGCCAGGCTGAACGAGCTGGCTGCCCAGCGCGCGGCCGAACGCGCCGAGGCCGCCGCCCAGGAATCTGGCCAGGGGGCGGAGGAGGCCGCCGCCGCTCCCGTGGTGATCGCTCGCGCCCATCACGGCTCGGTTTCCCGCGCCGAGCGCAGCCAGATCGAGGAAGCACTCAAGGCCGGGCGGCTTCCTGCCGTGGTCGCGACGTCGAGCCTGGAGCTGGGTATCGACATGGGCGCCGTCGACCTCGTTATCCAAGTCGAATCACCGCCTTCGGTGGCGAGCGGCCTGCAGCGAACCGGCCGGGCCGGCCACAACGTCGGTGATGTGTCGCGCAGCCTGTTCTTCCCCAAATACCGGGGCGACCTGCTCCAGTCGGCAGTGGTGGCCGACAGGATGCGGGCCGGCCAGATCGAAGCGTTGCGGATGCCGCGCAATCCGCTCGATGTGCTCGCTCAGCAGATCGTCGCGATGACGGCGATGGATGACTGGGATGTCGACGAGCTGGCGCAGGTCGTGCGCCGGGCCGCGCCGTTCAGCGCGCTGACCAGGCCAGTGCTTGATGCCGTGCTCGACATGCTGGCCGGTCGTTATCCGAGCGAGGACTTCGCCGGGCTCCGGCCCCGCCTGATCTGGGACCGGGCGGCCGGCCAGCTGCGCGGCCGCCCGGGCGGCCAGCGGGTCGCGGTGACCAACGGCGGCACGATCCCGGATCGCGGCCTGTTCGGCGTCTTCCTGGCCGGCCCGCGGGACCGGGCGGGTCGGCACTCCCGCCGGGTCGGCGAGCTTGACGAGGAGATGGTCTACGAGTCCAGGGTTGGCGATATCTTCGTGCTCGGCGCGAGTTCCTGGCGGATCGAGGACATCACGGCCGATCAGGTGCTTGTCTCGCCCGCCGCCGGCCTGCCTGGCAGGTTGCCGTTCTGGCACGGCGACGCGCCAGGTCGCCCGGCAGAGCTTGGCCGGGCGATCGGCCAGTTCTGCCGGGAGCTTGCCGCCGCTGAGCCAGCGGATGCCGCCGCCCGGCTGCGGGCGCGCGGGCTCGACGACCTGGCCGCAGCCAACTTGATCAGTTACCTGGCCAGCCAGCGGGAGGCGACGGGCTACCTGCCCGATGACCGGACGCTGGTGCTTGAGCGGTTCAGGGACGACTTCGGCGACTGGCGGCTGATCCTGCACAGCCCGTTCGGGGCCAAGGTGCATGCTCCGTGGGCGCTGGCGATCTCGGCCAGGCTCCGCGAGCGCTACGGAGACATGGACGTGCAGGCCATGTACACCGACGACGGCATCGTGATCCGGGTTCCTGACTCCGACGATCTGCCGCCTGCCGGATTCGCGATGCTGGATCCGGACGAGGTGGAGCAGCTGGTGACCGCCGAGCTCGGTGGCTCGGCGCTGTTCGCGGCCAGGTTCCGCGAGTGCGCGGCTCGCGCTTTGCTGCTCCCCCGCCGCCAGCCTGGCCGCCGGTCGCCACTGTGGCAGCAGCGCCAGCGGGCGGCACAGCTCCTCTCCGTAGCAAGCAGTTTCGCCAGCTTCCCGATCTCGCTGGAGACGATGCGCGAGTGCTTGCAGGACGTGTTCGACGTCCCCGCGCTGACCGGGCTGATGCGCGATCTGGCCGGGCGCAGGATCCGGCTGGTAGAGGTTGAGACGCCGAGCGCCTCCCCGTTCGGCCGCTCGCTGATGTTCCAGTATGTCGGCGCGTTCATGTACGAAGGCGACGCGCCGCTGGCCGAGCGCCGCGCCCAGGCGCTGACCCTGGACTCGGCCCTGCTGGCCGAGCTGCTCGGCCAGGCCGATCTGCGTGAGCTGCTCGACCCGCAGATCGTGCTTGAGACCGAACGGGACCTGCAGCGCTTGTCCCCCAGCCGGCGCTGTTCGTCCGCCGAGCAGCTCAGCGACCTGATCAGGGAGATCGGACCCCTCTCGGCCGCCGAGGTGGCAGCACGGATCATTGACCCGGCCGCCGGCCGCCAGGACCCTGACCACCAGGCCGCCGATGCGGACGGCGCCTCCGCAGCCGCTTCGGTCGGCCGGGCAACGACCGGCACCGAGACAACCGCCCAGCCGCCAGCGGCCAGCACCGCAGCGGCCGGCCCGACAGCGACGGGCGTAGCGGCGAGTTGGCTTGCCGAACTCGCCGCGCAGCGGCGGATCATCGAAGTGCGGGTGGCCGGGGAGCCGCGGTGGGCCGCGATCGAGGACGCCGGTCGGCTACGCGACGCGCTGGGAGTCGCGCTGCCCACCGGCATTCCCGAGGTGTTCACCGAGCTGGTGCCCGACCCGCTTGGCGATCTGGTCGCCAGATATGCTCGGACGCACGGTCCTTTCACCGCTCCGGCGGTGGCGCAGCGATATGGCCTCGGCACCGCCGTGGTGACCGCGATGCTGCACCGGCTGACCGCCGATGGCCGGACTGTGGCCGGTGAGTTCCTGCCGCACCTAACTGGCTCCCAGTGGTGCGATGCCGGAGTACTGCGGCTCCTGCGCCGCCGCTGCCTGGCCAGATTGCGTCAAGAGGCCGAGCCGGTACCTCCCGCTGTCTTCGCCGCCTTTCTGCCGGCCTGGCAGAACGCGCAGTCGCCCGCTCCCGGCCCGCATGACCGGTCAGATGCCGCCGGGTCCTGGCCCGCGGGGTCCTGGCCCGCGGGATCCTGGGCGGTCGGCGGCTGGCCCGCCGCAACGGCGGGTGGCGGCGGCGCGCGCGGCAGCGGTGCGGGCGGCACGATGGCCGCCGGCCGGGCCGCCACCCGCCGGCGCCGACCGACCGGCCCAGACGCGGTCTACTCGGTAGTCGAGCAACTCGCCGGGGCCCCGGTCCCTGCCAGCGCTCTTGAGTCACTGATTCTGCCCGCCCGGGTGGACGGTTACAGCCCGGCGATGCTTGACGAGCTCACCGCAGCCGGCGAAGTCGCGTGGACCGGCTGCGGTGCGCTCCCCGGCGGAGACGGCTGGCTGGTGCTGGCGTCCGCCGCTTCGGCGCCGTTGCTATTCCCGCCGGCCGGGGAGATCACCATCACCCCGGTGCACGAGGCCGTGCTCGCTGTGCTCGAAGGCGGGGGCGCGCTGTTCTTCCGCGGCCTGGCCGATCGCGTCGCGGCTTGGCTGGCCGCCGACCAGGCAACAGGCGACCAGGCAGGTGCCAGCCGAACCGGCGGTGACAACACGCCAACCGCGCGAACGGGCGCCAGCCGCCCTGGCGACGATCCGGCGGCCGGGCCGGCCGGGCCGCCTGGCCAGCACCGGGCTGATCGGGAACACGGCAGCCGGCTGCCCAGTGATCAGGATGTAGCGGCGGCGATCTGGGACCTGGTCTGGGCCGGGCTGCTGACCAACGACACGCTGGCGCCGCTGCGGACACTGCTGGGAGCCGGCCGGTCGTGGATCCCGACGCGAAGGCCGAGCGGCATGGCCGGCGATCGCGAACCGTCGACCGGCGGGACGCTGCCCGGCGGGCTGACCGGAAGCGGGCTGACCGGAAGCGGGCTGACCGGAAGCGGGCTGACCGGAAGCGGGCTGACCGGCAGCGGGCTGACCGGCAGCGGGCTGACCGGCAGCGGGCTGACCGGCGGGAGACCGGGCCGGTCGATGGGCGCACGCCGACCAGGATTCGGCCGCGCCGTCATGCCGTCACGCGCCGGGCCGCCCACTGTCAGCGGGCGGTGGTCAGCTTTGCCGCCGATCGAGCTGGATCAGACTCGCCGGATGCACGCCCGCGCCTTGTCCATGCTTGAGCGCTACGGCATCCTGATCCGCGGCTCGGCCTCGGCCGAGCGAGCGCCCGGCGGGTTCGGCGCGCTCTACCCGGTTCTTCGGGCTATGGAGGAGAGCGGTCAGTGCCGCCGAGGGTACTTCGTGGAAGGTCTTGGCGCGGCTCAGTTCGCGCTGCCGGGCGCGGTGGACCGGATGCGGGCGATGACCGGCGCGGTGGCCGGGACGAGCAGCTCACCGCCTTCGGTTCTGGTGCTCGCGGCCGCCGACCCGGCCAATGCCTACGGCGCGGCGCTGGCCTGGCCGCCCCGGCCCGACGAGGTGCCAGGCGGCCACCGGCCCGGCCGGAAGGCTGGAGCGCTGGTCGTGCTGGTAAGCGGCCAGCTCGTGCTGTATGTCGAGCGCGGCGGCAAGACGCTGTTGTCGTGGCTATCGGATCCGGCGCTACTCGGCCCGGCGGCTCGCGCGCTGGCCGGAGCGGTTCGGGCAGGCGCGCTTGGCAGGCTGACCGTGGAACGCGCGGACGGCGGCGGCGTCTACGACTCGCCCCTTGCGCAGGCACTGGAAGAAGCCGGGTTCCGCCCCACACCACGCGGACTGCGCCTGCGCGGTTAGAACTATTGCGGCCGCTCGCGCCGCGGCTTGACCTTGCCCCAGGGGGAGGCACCAGGGTCGTGATTGCTGGGCGCGTGCCCGGCAGGAGGATAGCGGGCGTGGACTTGCTGACTATCGGGGCCTTTGCTAGGGCATCGCGGCTGTCGCCGAAGGCGCTGCGCCTCTACGACGAGCTCGGCCTGCTGCGACCCGCGCAGGTGGACCCGGTATCCGGTTATCGGTTCTACGCTCCTGCCCAGCTCGAGCGGGCTCGGCTGGTGGCGTGGCTGCGGCGGCTCGGCATGCCGCTGGCTCGCATCCACATGGTGTGCGATGCGGAGCCAGGTCAGGCAGCGGAGGACCTCAGGGCCTACTGGGCTCAGATCGTCGCAGAGAACGCCGTCAGGCAAGATCTGGCCGCTTTCCTCGCCGATTACCTGTCAGGAAAGGCAACTGTGATGTCCGACGAACGAACAGCACTGGGTATCCGCTACGCGGCAAGATCCGATCGGGGCCTTGTCCGCGAGCGCAACGAGGACTGCGCGTACGCGGGTCCGCGACTTCTTGCCGTTGCCGACGGCCTCGGTTCCAACGGCGGCGGCGACCGGGCAAGCGCGGTCGCCATCGACGCGCTCAAGCCGCTCGAGGACGAGGCGCACCCGGGCGATCTGCTTGCGGCACTCGGCCGGGCGATCAGGCAGGCGGCCGCCGAACTGCGGACCATCGTCGAATCGGAGCCGTCTGTCGAGGGCCTGGGCACCACGCTCACCGCATTGCTGTGGTCAGGCTCGCAGCTGGCATTGGCGCATATCGGTGACTCACGTGCTTATGTCCTGCGCGACGGTGAACTCTTCCGGCTCACCAAGGACCACACCTACGTGCAGTCACTGATCGATGAGGGTCGGATCAGCGCCGAGCAGGCCGCTTCGCATCCCGACCGTGCGCTGCTCATCAGGGCACTCGACGGCGCGACCGACCCGCAGCCTGACCTATCGCTCCACGCCGTGCAGGCTGGCGATCGCTATCTGCTGTGCACCGACGGCCTGTCCGCGGTTGCTACCGCTGACCGGATCCAGTCGGCAATGACCGGGCCGCTGGATCCCGGACAAACGGTCGAGCAGCTTGTGGAGCTTGCCAACGCCAGCGGCGGCCAAGATAACGTAGCGTGCGTGGTGGCCGACATCGTGGCACTGTAGCCGGCGCCTGGCGGCCGCCCGCGTGGCGACCGGCTCACCAGACCGGCTGATCGACTAGCCCCAGCCGCCGAAGTTGCCGTTCGCGGTCAGCGGGCCAAGACCTGAGTCGGCTGGTCAGGATGTAGCGCGCGTCAGCTGCTCTCTAGATCGTCTCGGACTTCTGCGTCCTGGCCGGACTCCGGGCCGGTACCGGGCTCACCGGGCTCACCGGGCTGAGCCGCGGCAGCGGGGTGAACTGCGGCAGCGGGGTGTGCCGCCCGTTCGGTATCAGGATCGATTCCGTGCTCGCGTAGCAGTGCCGTGAGCCTGACCACCTCATGTTCAAGATCCTCCCGGCCCGGCGCCGGGATGCCCAGCCGCGCCTCGATCGCGCCGAGCCGCTCGCTGATCCCCTCGAGCGCGTCCAGCACGCTGACATCGCCGGCGCCCGCCATGCGGGCTGTTGGCATGCGGATGCTGTGCGCTCGCTGAGCCAGCGACGCCGCGCGCGTTCGCCGGCTTGACCGCCCTTCGCCGCCCGCCGCCCGTTCCGCGGATTCCCGGCCGACGAGCAGGTGGATCACCTCGGCACGGGTCCGGTCGTGATCGGCTCCCAGCCCGAGCAGCACCTGCGCGGCGACTCCGTCATCTTCGCGGATCAGCCCGAGCAGGATGTGCTCGGTGCCGATGTAATTGTGGCCGAGTTGTAGCGCTTCGCGCAGCGAGAACTCAAGCACCTTCTTGGCACGCGGGGTAAACGGGATGTGCCCGGAAGCGGCGCGGGCCTGCGTGCCAGCGTCGATCTTCTCCTCGACTTGCTGGCGGATCGTCTCCAGGTTGACGCCGAGCGCCTGAAGCGCCTGGACGGCGACGCCCTCGCCCTCCTTGATCAGGCCGAGCAGGAGATGCTCGGTCCCGATGTAGTTGTGGTTGAACGCTCTGGCCTCCACCTGCGCGAGCACTACGATCGCGCGCGCCCGGCTGGTGAACCTCTCGAACATGCCGCACACTCACCCGGGATTAGACAGCAAGGGATTAGGAAACTGGACGGTGATTCCACACTATCCCCTATTTCGTGACGATCGGTACAGGACGTGCGTCAATATCGCCAGGACCTCAATCAGGACCCGGCCCCGCGTCCCGCGCTGCTTCGGCGAGCAATTCAAATTCCGGCAGCAGGTCCGTCGCCAGCGCCAGATCGGCGTCCAGTGCGCGGTCGGCCGTCTGGGGCGGCAGTGTCGCGGCGCGGCTCATCGCCTCGGCGAGCACCTGGCTGGCCGGTACCCGGGCACGCAGCCTCAGCGCCCGTACCGCCGCGACGAGTTCGCAGGCCAGCACGATCCGGTAGGCACCGACGACCTCGGTGGTCGCCCGCGCCGACTGGGTGGCGAACCCGGCGTGCTCCTCGATCCCGCGGGACAGCACCGCGCTGCCAAGGGCCGCCGGCGTGGCGAGCCTTCGCATATCGGCGATCGCCGAATGCGCCACGTACTCCAGGATCATGATGCCCGAGCTCGGCGCAGGGTCGGTGGCCAGGAAGGCCGGCAGCCGGGTGAAGGCCGGTTCGACCAGTGTGCCCAGCCGGGCGGCGGACAGGGCAGCGGCCTGGAACAGCGCCGCGCGGACGGCATCGAGTGCCAGGCCGAGGTAAGCAGAGTGGAAGTTGCCGTTGTGCCAGGCGGTCCGGCGGGGCACATCGATCAGCGGGTTCTCGGCCGCCGCGTTGAGTTCGATGGTGACAGCCAGCCCGGCCGCCCGCACCGCGTCCACCGCCGGCCCGTGCACCTGCGGCAGCGCGCGGAACCCGTATGGGTCCTGGATCCTGGCTGGTGGCAGGCTCTCACCGGCAAGCAGCCCGCGCAGGGTGGCCGCGACCGCCTGCTGGCCGGGAAACGGCCTGGCGTCGTGCACCGGCGCGGCATGCGGTTCTGCCGAGGCATCGGTGGCCAGATGCGACAACGCTCCGATCACGATCGCCGCGTCCAGCAACCCGGCCAGGTCGGCGCAGGCGATCGCGGCCTCGCCGATGGTGGCGGCGTTGCTGGACAAGAACGCGAGCGCATCGCCGGGGGCGAGAGGAAAGCGCGGCTGCGCCGCGGACCCCGGCAGCGCGGCAGACCCCGGCAGCGCGGCGGACCCCGGCAGCGCGGCGGACCCCGGCAGCGCGGCAGACCCCGGCAGCCAGTCCCGCTCTCCGAGCAGGCACAGCGCGGTCGCCGCGAGCGCGGTCAGGTCCCCGGTTCCGATTGCACCGTACTTCGGCACGGGCACGGACATCCCGTTGTTGATGCCGTCAGCCAGCACGTTAAGTACGCCAGGGTCGACGCCGGAGCCGCCGGCCGCGATCTGATTAGCCCGCACCACCAGCATCGCGCGGCTCAGCTCCGCCGCCACCAGCGGGCCCGCGCCACCGGCATGGCTGCGCAGCAGGCGCAGGCCGTGCCCGGCCAGATCGTGCTCGGCGACCCGCTGGTCCCGGTTCGCGCCGACACCGGTGGTCCGGCCGTAGACCGGCCGCGACGCGGCAACGCTGCCAGCCACCTCCGCGGCCGCTCGCGCCCGCTCCCTGCCTTGTTCCGCCAGCCGCGCCGCGGCCTTCCCGGTGGCGAGGTCACGCACTTGGCTGCAGGTGAGCGATCGCCCGTCAAGCGTCACCACCGGCCGCCTCACTGGAGTCTGGTCGGTCATCACGCAAAGCTACGGCCAGCCGAGGCGTGCCGTCATCACCAGGGCCGGACGGCGTGCCACCGTGCGGCGTCGTCGCCCGGCGGCTGGCTACCTGCATAATGCTGAATATGCGTTTGTCTGCCCGCGCCGACTATGCGCTTCGCGCTGCGATCGAGCTTGCGGCATCCGACGGCGGGCACGTCACGTCCGAACAGCTGGCAAAGGCACAGCAGATACCAGGCAAGTTCCTTGAGGCGATCTTGACTCAGCTGCGCCGGGCCGGACTGGTACGCAGCCAGCGCGGCCCGGACGGCGGCTTCTGGCTGGCCAGGCCCGCCGACGAGATCTCGCTCGCCGACATCATCCGGGCGATCGATGGCCCGCTGCTCGGCGTCCGGGGTGAGCGGCCAGAGAACCTCGGATACATCGGCGCGGCCGAACCGCTGCAGACCGTCTGGATCGCGCTGCGGGCCAACGAGCGCGCCGTTCTCGAAGAGGTCACACTCGCGCACCTGGTGACCGGCCCGCTGCCTGAGCGCGTCACGCAGCTCGCTGAGCTGCCGGGCTCCTGGGAGGCCAGGCGCGGCCGGGCCTGAGCCGACCCGAGCCGGTCTGGCCGGCAGGGCCGCTGGCCGGCAGGGCCGCTGGCGATGCGCATTCTCGGCGCAGCAGGCACCCTGCGATGTTCCCGGCCTAGACGGGCACCATGCTGGTGATCTCGCGAGCGGTCCTGGTTACCTGTTCGAAGACTGGCTCGCCGACCCGCATCCCGGTCGTCAGTGGCCGCCTGGACTCGGCCGATACGGTCAGCTTGCGGCCGGCTCCAATGTGGCCGGCCGGCACCGGCATCCGTGCCCTGGCCGGGACTCGCCCGTCGCCGCTGAGGTGGGCGGACGCGACCGGGGCCTGCTCCTGCCCAGCCTCTGCCCCGGAACCGGCAGCGACCTCGATGACCGGCTCCATCACGCCGGTGAAGACCGGCTCGCTCTGCAGCTCGGCGAGCGCGAAGCCGTCAGAGACTTCGCGTAGCACCTGCGACAGCGGCGCGCCTAGCGCCGCGCAGATGGCGGCAAGCAGCTCCGATGAGGCTTCTTTCTGGCCGCGTTCTACCTCGGAGAGATAGCCAAGCGAGACTCGCGCCGAGGCCGACACCTCGCGGAGGGTGCGTCCCTGCCGCAGGCGCAGCCGCCGTAGCGCGTCACCAAGCAAGTGACGGAGCAGGACCATGCTCGCAATCCCTTCCCGAGGACTGGCGTCTAAACACCTCCCACCGTACCTGGCCTTACGGACAGTGCGGGAGAGGCCATGGGCGCGTGTTCGGTTTCTGTAACACTGTAATCATCTCATCTCTTCCCTAAGGGTGCTGATCAGCAGGGTCAGCGCGGCCTGGACAACCTGCTGCCGGATCCTGGCCCGATCCCCAGTCAGGCTGAGTTCGGTGTGGATCGCGCCGGCCGCCGAAGCCACCGCAATGTGCACTGTGCCTGGAGGCTGGCCGTCCAGCGGTTCAGGTCCGGCCACTCCGGTCGTCGCCACGCCGATCGCGACACCGATGCGGTCCCTGACGCCCGCCGCCATCGCCAGGGCGACGTCCCGGTGCACCGTGCCGTGCCGGTCGAGCAGTTCCACGGGGATTCCGAGCAGCGAAGCCTTCAGCTCGGCCGAATACGCGACGATCCCGCCGCAGAACACCGCCGAGGCGCCAGGGACAGTTGTCAAGACGGCCGCTACCAGCCCGCCGGTGAGCGACTCGGCGGTCCCGACGGTGAGGCCAGAAGCGGCGAGCATCCCGATCGCGGTCTCCGCCAGCTTGGGTGCCTCGTCCTGGCTCCCCGACGTCTCATCGCCGCGAGTGCTGTCACCGCCGCCTGGCTGCCCGGCGGCAGTCCCCTGGGCCGGCCGGCCCTGTGCTGCCCGGCCCTGTGCTGCCCCGCCCTGTGCTGCCCGGCCCTGTGCTGCCCCGCCCTGTGCTGCCCCGCCCTGTGCTGCCCCGCCCTGGGCC
>WNFX01000911.1_pt1 | contig 29710 bp, 27 predicted proteins | sample 5400111 | NCBI WGS metagenome assembly WNFX01 (sample SAMN13153363, study PRJNA577476) | soil metagenome | isolation source: 40 cm soil or saprolite under grassland replicate 1 | place: USA:California | collected 2016-06-15 | reverse complement strand
GGCCTCGCCGTCGGATTGCCCGACGAACAAATCGGGAACAGCGAAGTGGGTCACCTGAACCTCGGCGCGGGCCGGGTCGTGCCGCAGGACATCGTGCGTATTTCACAGTCGATCGACTCTGGTGAGTTCTTTCGCATCCCCGCTCTCGTCCAGCTGGCGGAAGACACACGTCGGCATGACGGCACGTTGCACGTGATGGGGCTGATCGGCACCGGCGGCGTACATGCGCTCGACAAGCACCTGCTCGCGGCCGTCGAACTGGGCCGCCAGGCTGGCGTCCCCATCGCGATTCACGCGTGGCTCGATGGGCGCGATACACCGCCGAAGTCGGCGCTCGGGTTCATGGAACAGCTGTTACAGGCCATCGGCCGCCCCCCGTCAGGCCGACCGACCGTCAGCACCGTGATCGGTCGCTACTACGCCATGGACCGCGACAAGCGCTGGGAACGCACCAAGCTGGCCTACGACGCCATGGTCAAAGGCGTCGGGATCCCGGCCCCCGACCCAATCACCGCGATCAAGCAGGCGTACGAAGCCGGCGAGACCGACGAGTTCGTCAAACCGCGCGTCATCAGCGGCGCCCCCCTGATCACGGAGGGCGACGGCATCTTCTGCTTCAACTATAGAGCCGATCGCATGCGCCAGATCGTGCGCGCCCTCGCCGTGCCGGACTTCGACGGCTTCGACGCGAAGGGCCGTCCGAGGGTGCGGCTGGTGACGATGACGCGTTACGACGAGACGCTGCCCTTTCCCGCCGCCTTCGAGCCGATCGTGCTGTCACGCATCGTCGCGGAGGTACTCTCTGACCACGGCAAGACGATGTTCCGTACTGCGGAGACTGAGAAATACGCTCACGTCACATACTTCTTTAATGGCGGATACGAGCCGCCCTACAGGGGCGAAGAGCGGCTGCTCGTGCCGTCACAAAAGGTCGCGACCTATGATCTCATGCCGGAGATGAGTGCTCCAGGCGTCACCGACGTGCTCTGCAAAGCGATCACCGCGAAGCAGCACGACTTCATCCTCTGCAACTACGCCAACGGCGACATGGTCGGACATTCGGGAGTGCTAGCGGCGGCCGTCAAGGCGGTCGAGGCCGTTGACCAATGCCTTGCGCGGGTCCTGACGACCGCCGAAGCGGCGAACGCGACGGTGTTGGTGACGGCGGATCATGGCAACTGCGAGCTGATGATCGACCCCGCGACCGGTGGCCCGCACACCGCGCACACGACGAATCCGGTGCCCTTCGTCATGGTCGGAGCAGGTGCCGGCACGCAACCGCTACGGGCCGGTGGCTCGCTTCGCGACGTCGGACCAACGATCTTGCAGCTCATGGGTATTGAGCCGCCGAAGAACATGACCGGACGTGATTTAAGGGAGAACGACTGATGCGGCGAATGATCGTCGGAATGTTTCTGTCCAGCATGCCAACATTCCAACTGTGCGCACAGGTTGGCCACAACCCCGGGACCTCCCCCTATCACGACATCGCGCTGCACGCCGGGCCGATGTTCTTCGTCGGTCACCTCGGTGCGGATCGCGGCAAGGTGCAAGCCGGTACGAGTAACGCGCTCACGTTCGGCGCGCGCTGGGAAATCCCCGCCGGCCACGCACTGCAGTTCCAGTTCACGGGCGCCTACCTGCGCGGCGACCGCTTCATCATCAACCCGCACGCCGACTCGAATTCCACAGCGCGGCGGACGGGGCCGGTGAAATCCGACCTGGCGCAGGCGGAGATCGGCATGCTGCTCCGGCTGACCGGTGGAAAGACCTGGCGCGGCTTCGCGCCGTACGTGGGCACCGGTCTCGGTCTGGTCTTCGACTTGAATTCGCCGGGCGACACGACGGGCAGCCTTTATCGGTTCGGCAGCAAGTTCACACTCGCCTTCGCTTCTGGTGTGCGGTGGTATCCGGCACGGCGTGTGGCGTTCAATGCCGATGTGCGGGCGCTGTTCTGGCGCCTCAAGTATCCGGTGTCGTTTCACACGCCGCTGGCGCCCGACGGCTCGCGCGTGCTCCCGCTGACCGACAAACTCACCGACTGGACGTTGCATCCCTGGATCACCCTCGGCCTCGGATGGACTTTCTAGCCGAGGGAGTGCGGCGCGCGTGGGGGCTCCTGATGGCGGGTGATTCCGACGTTTTCGGAATCGCCCTGCTGACGGTCAAAGTTGCCCTCGTCGCGACCGTAGTCGCCTGCACCGTCGGACTGCCGCTCGGGTACTTCCTGGCGACGCGCCGCTTCTGGGGCCGGCGCGCCGCGCTCACGATGGTCAATACTGCCCTCGCTTTCCCGACCGTCGTCGTCGGCTTGCTGCTCTACGGGCTGTTGTCGCGGCGCGGGCCGCTGGGAGGTCTTGGCTGGCTGTACACCTGGCAGGCCATCGTGGCCGGCGACGTGCTGCTCGCCTTGCCGATCGCCGCGGCCCTGTCCGCCGCCGCGGTACAAGGCGTCGATCCCCGCGTGCGGCGCACCGCGGAAACGCTTGGCGCCGGGCCCTGGCGCACAGCCTGGACCGTCGCGCGTGAAGCGCGCTTTGCGCTCGCCGCCGTCATCACCGCCGCCTTTGGCCAGGTCGTTGCGGAAGTCGGGGCCGCGATGATCCTCGGCGGCAACATCCGTGGTTCCACCCGCACGCTGACCACGGCCGTGGCGCTGTACACGTCGCAGGGTGACTTCGGGACGGCGCTGGCGCTGGGGCTCGTGCTGGTGATCCTGGCGCTCGTCATCAACATCGCGCTACAGGTCCTGCAAGGGCGTGGCAGTGGTTGAGCTGCGCTCGGTGCGGCACCGTTACGGGGGACGCGTGGTGCTCGATTTCGAGCACTTCGCCCTGCCGCCGACCGCGATGGTAGCGGTGGTTGGCCACAACGGCTCCGGAAAGAGCACGCTGCTGCGGCTGCTGGCCCTCCTGGAACGTCCGACGGAAGGATCCGTGCTCTGGAACGGCGCGGTCGTCCCTCGGCGTCCCGGTGCGTCCCTGCGTCGTCGCGTGACACTCGTCGAGCAGCGACCGGTGCTGCTGCGCGGGACGGTGCGTGATAACCTGGTCTACGGTCTCAAGGTGCGAGGTTTCGGACGCACAGCCGTTACCGGGATAATCGGCGACGTCGTGGATAGGCTGGGACTCGCCCCCTTGCTGGGCCGCCGCCGCCACGAGCTGTCCGAAGGTGAGGTCCAGCGGGTCGCCGTCGGGCGCGCGCTCGCCTTGAGAACGGACGTGCTGCTGCTCGATGAGCCGGCGAGCTCGGCGGACAGCGCTGCCGCGGGCGCCCTCTACCGCGCGCTCGCGGCCGAGCGCGCCGCTCGTCCCTTTGCGGTGTGCATCGCCTCCCATCAACTCGAAGATGCCTATCGCTGGGCCGACGATATTCGCGCGCTCGCGGATGGTCGCCTGTCGCCCGTGACGCCGGAAAATCTGTTTCGCGTCGAGCTGCCGGCGGGCGATGGCATGAAGCACGTACACGTCGGCGGCATCGAAATCGTGCTGATCACCGAGCGCGCTGGTCCGGCGGTGCTCGCGATCCCCCCGACCGACATCTTCGTGAGTCGGGAGCCGCTCGCCTCGTCGGCCCGCAACGTGTTCAAGGGTCGAGTGGTCGGCATGGCGATCGAGCGGCGCGGCGCGGGCGTGCACGTCCGAGCCGACATGGGCGGGGGCGAGGTCGAGCTTGTGGCCGCCGTGACGGCGGAGGCCGCGCGGGATCTGGCGCTCGCGCCAGGCGGGAACGTCGTCTTCTCTTTCAAGGCCACCGCGGTCCGGGTATTCTAGAGGATGCCGACAGCGTATCTCACGCGGGTCGTCGAGTTCACCGCCACGCATCGTTTCCCCAGCACCCCCGAGTTCGCGGGCGCGACCGACGATCACAGTCATCAATACAAATGCGCGGTGACGGTGAAGGGCGTGTTCGATCCGGCACGCAGTGGGGTCATGAGCCTGCCGGCGCTCAAGGCGTTGCTGCAGCGTGAGGTCGTGGCGCGTTTCGACGGGCGACACATCAACAAAGACATCGCCCCGTTCGCCGCCGGCACCTGGGTCGCGACCGGAGAGGCGCTGGCGGTTCACGTCTGGGAACGTCTCGCAGGCGCGTTGCCGGCGGGCGTGATCCTGCACTGCGTGCGCATCGAGGAGAGTCCCCATCTCTACTCCGAATACCGCGGCGAATCGTAAACCGGGCGATCGCTCGGGCCGCATGCGCGCCGACTCCGCTGTGGTCGAGGAGTGGCCCGTGTGGCTGGAGGTGAACGGCGAGCCAGCCGTCACCTGGATGTGCACGCCCGACCAGCTCGAGGAGCTCGCGGTCGGCTGGCTGCACGGCGAGGGCTACATCGCGTCGCTCGACGATCTGGTGCAACTGCGTCCCTGTGCGCCCGACCTCGGCTTTTGGGCCGACGTGAAACCCGAGCGTCTCGCTCAGGTGAAAGGCGAGAATCGCAAACGGGTGCTCGCCTCGGGCTGCGGTGCGGTCGCCACGATGCTCGCTGACCCTGAGGCGATGAGTCGCAGCGCTCCGCTGCGCGGCGAGCCGCCCGCGCCGGAAACGTTACGCGCGCTATTCAAGCAGTTGTTCGCCTCGGGCGCTCGTTACAACGAAACGGGCGGTATCCATGCCGCCGCATTGACCGACAGCACGACGCTGCTCTTCCATGCCGAAGACATCGGCCGGCACAACGCGGTGGACAAGGTCATCGGCGGTGCGGTGCTCGCGCGGACGCCGATTACGGGTCGCGGGCTGCTCGTCACGGGCCGCATTTCCGCGGAGCTGGCGTTCAAGGCGGCGCGCGCGGGACTCGCCTGGGTGGCGACGCCCAGCGTGCCGTCCACACTCGCGGTCACGATCGCCGAGCGCTCCGGAATGGTCCTCGTCGGCCGCGCGGTCAGTGGCACACCGCACGTGCACAAACGCGAGGGATGACGCCGCCCGAGGCGGAGACCCTCCGCGCCCTGCTCCGGGGCGCGCGCACGATCGCGGTCGTGGGACTTTCCCCCAACCCGATGCGGCCCAGCAATTCCGTCGCCCGCTATTTACGGCGATCCGGTTACAAGATCGTACCGGTCAATCCGGGTCACGGCGAAATCCTCGACGAGAAGAGCTATCGAACGCTCACCGAGGCCGCACGCGACTACGCGATTGACATCGTGGACGTATTTCGGCGCAGCGAGCATGTCGGAGCGATCGTCGATGAAGCCATCGCGCTGCGGCCGCCGCCCCAGATGATCTGGCTGCAGCTCGGTGTGGTGGACGCGGCCGCCGGGCGGCGTGCCGAGGCGGCGGGGATCGCCTTCGTAATGGATCACTGCCTCGCCATCGAACACGATCATCTCAAAGTCTAGAATGCGAGGCGCGGTGCTCGCCGGAGGCGGCGCCCGTCGCTACGGTGGATTGCCGAAGGGTTTGCTGACGGTCGGCGGTGGCCGCATTCTCGATCACGTCGCCGGTGCCGTACAGACCGTAACGGCTGCACCTCCACTGTTGATCGCCAATGCACCCGACGCCGCATCGTGGCGCCCGGACTTGCGGACGATTCCCGACAGCCGGCCGGGCTTCGGCAGTCTAGGCGGGATCTACACGGCGGTGACCGCTGGTCCCGAGCCGGTGCTCTGCGTCGCGTGGGACATGCCGTTCGTTCCGGAGGCGTTGCTCAGCGCGCTCGTCGCCGGCGCCGCCAGCGGTGGCTATGATGCCTTTCTTCCCGAGAGCTCCGGCCGGCGTGGCCTGGAGCCGCTCTGCGCCGTCTACGGACCCGCGTGCGCCCCCGCGATCGCGCGGCGGCTGGACAGTGGCGACTTGCAGGCCATCTCCTTCCACGCCGACGTGCGGGTCGGTATCCTCTCCCTCGCGGAGGTCAAGGCGTTCGGCGATCCCGACGAGCTGTTCTTCAACGTGAACACGCCCGCAGACCTCGCGCGCGCGGAGGCGCTATCCCGGCGACACGGATGATCTCGATCATCGGGCTCAAGAACGCGGGCAAGACGTCGTTCCTCGTCGCGCTCGCAGCCGAGCTGGTGCGCCGCAAGCTACGTGTGATGACCATCAAGCACGGCTCGCATCCCGCCGACATGGATCAAAAGGGCAAGGACACCTGGCGGCATTGGCATGAGGGAAAGGCGGAGCGCGTGCTGATCGAAGCACCCGGACAACGCGTGCTGTTCGAGCACACCGAGCAAGACGCCGATCCCATCACGCTCGCGCGGCGCTACCTGAGCGGCGCCGACATCGTGCTGGTCGAAGGATACAAACGCGCGCCGCTGCCGAAGATCGAGGTGTATCGCAAAGTGGCCGGTCCCAAGCCGGTATTCGATCCCGCGGTGCATGATCCGGCCGACTGGATCGCCATGGTGACGGACGATCGCGAGCTGCGGGCACCCTTCCCGGTGTTTCGCTTCAGCGACACGGCGTGGCTCGTCACGATCGCGAATCTCGCTTGGGACCAAGCCAAGATTCTCCCGCCATGACTCCCGCCGAAGCCGCGCGGATCATCATCAGCGATGTCCGGCCCCTTCCCGCCGAGCGCCGGCCGTTGCGCGAGGCGCTGGACCTGGTGCTCGCCGAAGACGTCGTCAGTCCGATCGACCTGCCGCCGTGGGACAACTCGGCGATGGATGGCTATGCAGTGCGCAGCCAGGACTTGCGCGAGAGCGGCGTAACGGAGCTCGCCGTCATCGAGACCGTGGCGGCCGGCCAGTTTCCCGACAAGTCCCTCGGACAGGCGCAAGCAATCCGGATCTTCACCGGCGCGCCGCTGCCGCAGGGCGCCGACACGGTAATCCGCCAGGAAGACACCACGCAGTCAACCAACGGGACCGTCAGGATCAGCAATACGCGGGACGCGAAGAAAAACATCCGGCGGCGCGGCGAGGACATTCGAAAGGGGGCCGTCGTTCTCACCGCAGGCACGGCGCTTGGTCCGGCACAGCTCGGCGTGCTCGCCTCGATCGCGCACGACCGGCCGCTCGTGCACCGTGTGCCGCAGGTGGCATTCATGGGGTCGGGTGACGAGATCGTCGATCTGGACCGGCGGGATGAGATTCTCGCCGGCAAGAAGATCGCGACCTCCAACTCCTACACGCTCGATGCTCTGATTCGCCGTTCGTCAGCCGTCCCGGTCAACCTCGGCGTGGCACGCGACACGAGGGAGAGCCTGCGCGAGCATCTGCGCGGCGCGGCGAACGCCGACTTGCTCGTGACCACCGCCGGCGTCAGCGTCGGGGAGCACGATCTCGTCCGCGACGTGCTGCAGGAATCCGGGGGGGAGCTGAAGCTGTGGCGGATCGCCATGCGGCCGGGGGCGCCCGTGGGATTCGGGCGGCTGAACGGGATTCCCTGGATCGGGCTGCCCGGCAATCCGGTCAGCACCATGGTAACCTTCGAGCTGTTCGTGCGACCCGTCATCCGTCGCCTGCAGGGGCATGCCCTGCCCTTTCGCAGAACGGTGCCGGTCACTACCCGCGAACCTATCACGCTCGGGCCAAAACTGCGTCACTTCCTCCGCGCCATAGTGGAGGAAGGAGAGGCGCGTTTGACAGGCCCGCAGGGGTCTGGCATTCTCACCAGCATGACGCACGCGAACGCCCTGCTGATCGTCCCGGCCGAGATGTCCACGGTGCCCGTGGGGACCTCGCTCCAGGCGCTGATCCTCGACGACCCGCGTCACGTCGCGGAGCCTCCATACTGATGGCTGCTCTCCCGTCACCCGGCGTGCGCCAGGCGCTGCGCCTGGTCGGCTACGTGTTCCTTACGCTCCTCGTGTATTGGGTTAACGCTGTCACGCCTCCCGCGGCGCGGTTCGGCATCCTGTATACCATCCCGGTTCTGCTCGTCACCTGGACCGAGGGATTGGCCTGGGGAATCGTTTTTGCCGCCACCACCACGGTATTCCGCGAGGCGATCGCCTGGGTGCAGATGCCGGCGGACACGCCCATGCTGTGGCGCATTCTGAACGGGCTGGCCTATCTCGCCGTGCTCGGCGTCGCGATGGCGGGCCTGCAGTCGCTGCGGCGGAGCCAGGCGCAGCTCGCGCGCCTGGTCACCCAGGACCAGCTCACGAACGTCCTGAACGCGCGCGCCTTCGTCGACCGGCTGGGCCAGGAGCTCGATCGCAACCGCCGCTATCCGCGGCCCCTCGCGCTGCTGTACATGGATCTCGACAACTTCAAGGTGATCAACGACACGCACGGCCATCATACCGGCGACGCCGTGTTGCGGCTCGTCGCCGATGCGATGCGGTCGTCCGTGCGTCACGCCGACGTCGTCGGCAGACTCGGCGGCGACGAGTTCGCGGTGCTCATGCCCGAGACGGACGCCGCGCTTGCGGACGCGGCGGCGAAACGGCTGATCGCGGGACTCCGCAATGTGTTCAGGGGGACGCCGAATGTGACGGCAAGTATTGGCGTCGTGTCATGCACGGCCACGGATGCCAATACGGATGACCTAATTCGGCGGGCGGATCAGGCGATGTACGATGCGAAGAAGGCGGGTAAGGACCGGGTGGTACAGGTCGCGCTTTGATCCCGCTGCTCGTCGCGCTCGCCTGCGCGTCAGACTCTGCTCCCCAACTCTCATACACGCTCACCGTCCCGACCGATCGCTCCGCTTATTTGGTCGAGCTCCACATCACCAATCCTCCAAACCCCAGCCGTCTCGTCATTCCCGCGTGGGCTCCGGGCGCCTACCAGCTGATGAATTCGGGCACGAACATCGGCGATTTTGAGGCCGTCACGCGTGCCGCGGACCGCCTGCCGGTCCACCAGGATTCGCCGAACTCGTGGGTGATCGACACCCAGGGAACGCAACTCCTCACCGTCCGCTACACGGCCGGACTCCGCGATTCAGTCGCCTGGCGCCGGCCCAACAACCGCTGGTTTCTGCGTGCGACCTCCGGCATGGTGGATGGGCCGCGCACGTTCATGTATCTCGACGGCTTCAAGCAGCTGCCAGCGACGCTCGCCTTCCAGGTCCCGCCGGGATGGAGGATCGCGACCGGACTCACACCTACGACCCGCGACAGCATCACGTTCACGGCGCCCAACTATGATGTGCTCATCGACGCGCCGATCCTGCTCGGCGAGTTTCTCTCGTATGCGTTCAGGGCCGCGGGGACGCCACACCGCGCGGTCGTGGATCTCGGCGGTGCGCGCGCCGCCGCGCCCGCCGCATTCGTGAACATGCTGCGGCGCATTTCGACGACGGCGCTACTCATTTTCGGCGGCGCACCATATCGGGACTACACCTACATCTTTGTCGGCGGTCGCGGCGGCGGCCTCGAGCATCTGAATTCCACGACTATCGGGGTGACCACGGAGACGCTGGCGCGTAACCCACGCGGCGCGCAGACCGTCAGCGCGCACGAGTTCTTCCATGCCTGGAATGTGAAGCGCATCCGCCCCATTGAGCTCGGGCCGTTCAACTACGAACGTGAAGTGCGTACGGTCAACCTCTGGTGGAGCGAGGGCGTGACCGATTACTACGCCGATCTCATCCTGGCGCGGGCCGGGCTCAACACGCCCGCCGATTTCGCGCGCCGGCTCGCGAGGTCGATGGAGAACTTCCAAAATGATGCCGCGCGGATGGTGATCTCTCCGGAGCGGTCTTCCTGGACCACGTGGGATTCCCCCGCTGTGAACCAAGGTGCGTACATATCCTATTATCTCCAGGGTGAGCTGCTGGGTTTCCTCCTCGATCTCGCGATTCGTGACTCCACCGACAACACGCGATCGCTCGACGATGTCATGCGGTTTCTCATGCAGCACTACTCCGGCGACCACGGGTTCACACGTGACCAGCTCGTGGAGGCCGTACGCAGCGCGACGGGATGCGACTTTGCGGAGTTCTGGCGGCTGTACGTGAGCGGCACGTACGACATTCCGTGGAACAATTATCTGAAGGCGGCCGGCTGGCGGCTCGTCCTGACCAAGACGCCCGCCGTCGACGCACGGATCGGCTCGATTCCACCGGCCGTGCAGGGTGGCCGCTGGCGCGCGGTTGCGCCACTCGGTGCCGCGTGGCTGGCCGGCCTCCGCACCGGCGATGAGCTGGTGCGCATCAATCGACGCGACATCATCGATGGCACCGACGTCACGGCCGCCGTGCGGAGCATCCGGCCTGGCACCACCGTCATGGTCGAGGTCATGCGGAACAGCCAGCCAGTCACGATTCGCTTCCGCGCGAACACGTACGAGCGGGAGCGCGCGGCGCTGCGCGATCTGCCACTGCAAACCACGAAGATGCGGCGCATTCGCGCCGGGCTCACGGGAACGCCGTGAATCAGCGCGTGATGGAGCTGCTCCTCATCTTCACGTCGATCCTTTTCATCGTGGATCCGTTCGCCGTCATTCCGACGTTCCTCGCGATGACTGAGCGCGACGCGCCGGCGCAACGCCGGGTGCTCGCACGCCGCGGCGCGTGGACCTGCGCCATCACGCTGATCGCGTTCGCGCTGGGCGGTAGCCTCATCTTCAAGATCTTCGGGATCACCATCGGCGCGTTCAAGATCGCGGGTGGCGTGCTGATCGGACTCAACGCGCTCGACATGGTCCAAGCCCGGCGCAGCCAGCAACGGGAGACAGCGGTCGAGAAGGCCGAGGGCATCCAGAAGGAAGACATCGGCATCATGCCGCTCGGCGTGCCGATGCTGGCGGGCCCCGGGGCGATCTCGACCGTCATGGTCCTCGCGCTGGGGGCAAAGTCCGTGGCAGCGATGGCCGCGGTCTACATCTCAATTGTCCTCACCGCCTTGATCACGTTCCTGGTGCTCTCAGCCGCGTCGATGGTCGAGCGGCGCCTCGGGCAAACCGGCATGCGCATTCTGACCCGCCTCATGGGATTGGTCTTGTGTGCGATTGCCGCGCAGTTCATCATCGACGGCATCAAACTGAGCTTTCGGTGAGCTTCGGCGATTTTCAATCCGACGGGCTAGTCCCTCAGGTCTAGGAGGCCGCAACGTCAAATCCCTCAGAAGACTGATTGTGGCGTTATGGGCGTTGTCTATTGTTTTCGCGCTATGACTGTTTCCGTTTCTTGCGCGTGAGTCAGAAGATGGCCGATCCCCTTGTCAATACGTTGCTGATCGAAGCGCCGGCCAACCGGCACTTTGCGCAGCTGCACCGCGACCCGCAGGCCCTGGCCGATGCCGTCTCGGTTTACCTGGAGACCGGCCTGCGGCGCGCCAACGGAGTCGTGGTCATCGCCTCCCCCAAACACACCGACCTCTTTCTCGGACGGTTACGGGCCGACGATCTCGATCCCGGCGCTTTTCTCAAGTCTGGACAGCTCGAGCTGCACGACGCCGAGCTGACGCTGCGCAAATGCATGCGCAACGACATGCCGGACTGGGATGATTTTCGCCGGGCGATGGGCGCCATCTTCGAGCGAGTGCGGGCGTTCGGGCGCGGGACGACGCGAGCGTATGAGGAGATGGTAAGTCTGTTGTGGAAAGAAGGAAAACAGCTCGCCGCTATTCGCTTCGAGGAGTACTGGAACGAGCTTGCGCGTCTGTATCCGTTTTCGATGTTCTGCACCTACATGCTCGACGTGCATCGCGACCAGGCATATGCTGGACCCCTCGAGGAGATCGGGCGCACGCACTCCGAGATCCTGGCAAGCCCCGATGATGATCGGTTCCGCGTGGCGTTGGATGCGGCGAGCCGCGACGTGTTTGGCGTCCCGCTCTCGGAGATGGTCGGCTTCTCACGGCGTCGCGACAGTGGCGAGCAGCGCTTCCCCAGCGGGCAACGCACCATGCTGTGGGTCAAGCGCAACCTGCCTTCGGCGAGCGCAGCGGTGCTCGAGCGCGCGCGACACTACTACCAAGAATCGGTGTAAACGTGTGTAATGATGACAGCGCCCGCTGGTAGCAACCTTCTAACTGTCGCACCGACCGGCCATCATTTCGCGCAGTTTCACCGCGATACCGAAGGCCAGGATCGTCGTCGTGACACGCTGACCGAGTCGGCCCTCCTATTCGTCGAGGCGGGCTTGCGGCGCGGGGACAGCGTGGTGGTCATTGCGGGGGCGGATCAGCGGGACCGGCTGTTCGAGCGCCTGGCGGCAGGTGAGTTCCGCCCACAATCGCTGCGCGATCCGGGACAACTGTCCGTCGTGGATGCCGAGCAGATCACGGCACAATTCGTTGCCGGCGACCTGCCCGAATGGGCCCCGTTTCGGAGCGCGCTGGCGCCACTCCTGTCGCGCCTCCGGACCTCGGGTCGCGGCACTCGGGTCTACAGCGAGCTCGCGAATGCGTTATGGCAAGCGGGGAACACCGCTGCCGCGATCCAGATCGAGGAGTTCTGGAATGCATTGGCCCGCACCTACGCATTCTCGCTCTACTGTGGCTACACGATGGATACGCACTCCGAGCAGGCGTACGCGGGCCCGGTGGAGGAGTTAGGCCGCACCCACTCCGATATCCTGGCGACGCCGGAAGACGAGGAGTTCGGCATGGCCCTCGACCGGGCCAGCAAGGAGATTTTTGGGATTTCGCTCACGCAGATGGCGAGCGTCTCCCGACAGGAAGGGGCGCACCGCTTTCCGACCGGCCAACGGGCGATGCTGTGGGTGAAGCGCAATCTGCCGATGTCGAGCTCGCAGCTTGCGGAAAAGGCGCGGCAGTACTTCAGAGATAGCCGCGCACCGTAACGCTACATCCGTTTGTACTTCGGCCCGCTACCTCCCTCTCGCGGGGTCCAGCGCGGTCCCAGCACGTCGGTCGCCTTACAATCCACGCAATTCGGCGGATTGATGCGTAACCCATTTTCCGTCGCCTCATAGACGCCGGCGGGGCAGACGTGAGCATAGAACCGCGCCACCTCGACGGGCACGTCTGGTTGCGCCATCAGGTGGCTGGGAATCGTATCGCGGGTTGCGTTCCCGGACTTGAACACCGCGTCCACCTTGCTGATGCCGTTGGACAGCGCGGCTGCGCCCGCCCCGGTGGCGGCACGGCGCGGGACCGCGGCATCGGCGTGCATCCGGTATCGCCCACCCGGGAATCGCCCGCCTGTCAGCGTCATCAGCGCAGCCTGGAATCCCCCCACATAAAACCCCCTCCTGAAGGCGAGTCGCATGTTGCGCGTGCGATGGAGGTCGGTCGCGATGTACGAAGCGTTTACGAGCCGGTCGTATGCTCCGAGCGGCGTGCCGTTCTTCAGATGCTGAAAGATGGCGCGCGCCGCGAAGATGCCCGACTGCATCGCGTAGTGAATCCCTTTGAGCGACGGCACGTCCACGAACCCCGCGGCATCGCCGAGGAGTACGACACCATCACCTGCGCGTCGCTGCGGGAGCGAGTAGAACCCGCCTTCGGGTATGGTCTTCGCGCCCCACTCGACCATTTCGCCGCCCGCCAGGAGCTCCTGGAGGAGCGGATGCCGCTTGAACCGCTGCAGCAGGACGTGCACGTCGAGCGCGGCATCGCGATAGTCGAGGCCCACCACGAGTCCCAGCGCGACGAGGTTCGGCTCGAGCGGGTACACGAAGCTCCCGCCGAACGCGTCGCGGGGCAGCGGCCAACCAAGCGTGTGGATCACGCGATCGAGCGGCCGCTTGGTCTCCCACAGCTCTTTGACGCCCAGTGCGAAGATCTGCGGGTTGTCAGACTCGACGCGTTGCCACTGACACCACGTTTGCGCAAGCAACCCGCGGGTCCCCTCGGCGAGCGCGGTGACCTTTGCGAGGAGATCATTCGGCGCTGTGCCCCCGGGCGTGGGCTGCCCGTCGCGATCGAGACCGGCGGCCGCGGTCCGCACACCGGCAACAGTGGCGTCACGCACGAGCAGCTGTGCCGCCGGAAATCCGGTGAACACGTTGACACCGACGTCTTCGGCCTTGGCGCCGAGCCAGCGGACGATCTCACACAACGACGCGATGTAGAAGGTGCGGTTGTGCATCGTCGGCGGCGTGGGCAGCCGCAACTTACCGCCCTGGGTGAGGAGATAGACCGCCTCTTTCGTCACCCGAGCGCGGAATGGAAAGTCCCGGTCCGCCAGGTCAGGGAAGAGATCGCGAAATGCACGGGGGTTGACGACCGCACCTGAGAGCGAATGCTCGCCGAGCGCTGCGGCTTTTTCGAGCACCCCGATGTTCAGCTCCGAGCCGTCCGCTTTGGCGAGTTTGGCGAGCTCGATGGCGCACGCGAGTCCCGCCGGTCCCGCGCCCACGATGAGGACATCGAGCTCCATACGGTCGCCGGCTCCTGCGGCGCCGTCGGGGAGGATCAGTTTGTCGAGCGGAAGCGGTGGTTGATACTGGGCGGGAACGATCTCAGCCATGGAGCTTGCGGATCTCTTCGGTGAGCTTCGGCACGATCTCGAACAGGTCGCCCACGACGCCGTAGTCCGCGACCTTGAAGATCGGCGCGTCCTTGTCCTTGTTGATTGCGACGATCACTTTCGACGTCCGCATGCCCGCCAGATGCTGGATCGCTCCGGAAATGCCGACGGCGATGTAGAGCGACGGGCTCACCGTCTTGCCGGTTTGCCCCACTTGATCGGCGTGGGCACGCCAACCGGCATCGACCACCGCGCGCGACGCGCCCACCGCCGCACGGCCGCCAAAGGCGCGCGCGAGCTCTTCCAATACTTTGAAATTCGCCGGCTCTTTGAGGCCACGCCCGCCCGAAATGATCACCTGCGCTTCAGCGACATCGAGCGAGCCGGCCGGCGCCGCCTTGATCTCGCGCACGGCCACTCGGCTCGCAGTAACGTTGACCGCGACCGTCTCGCTCGCGGCGGATTTCGGCCGCTCGACCGGTGTGAACACGTTGGGACGCAGCGAGAGCACGGCGGGCTGCGACGCTACTTTTACCTTGAGCAGTGCCTTGCCCGCATACACGGGCCGTGTGACCACCACACCGCTGCCATCAGCGGCGAGATCAGTGAGATCCGCGGCCACACCGACCCTGAGCTTGGCCGCGACGCGTGGCGCGAGATCCTTTCCCGTTGCGGTTGCCGCAAACACGAGCGCGCGATACCCGCCCTGCTGCGCGCGCTCCGCGAGGGCCTGCGCGTAGCCTTCCGGGGCGTATCTCGCGAACGCGGGATTGGTGAGTGTAACGATCTTGTCCGCGCCGAACTTGGCGACCTGCTCGAGGCCCTGGACGGCCCCGGCACCGCAGACGACTGCCTCGACTGGTTGCCCCCCCCCGACCCCCAGGCGTTGGGCACCGGTCACGACCTCGAACGAAATCTTCCGCAGCGCGCCGTCACGCTGCTCCAGCACCGCCAGCGTCGTCACAGGACTTTGGCCTCTTCGCGCAGCAGCCGCACCAGCTCCCCGACGGCTCCGGCCCCCTCACCCACGATCTTTCCTTCCTTCCGCTGGGGCGGAGGCATCAGGGCGACGATCTCTAGCGTGCCGCTTCCCGGCTGCACCGGCTTCACCTCGAGCGGCTTCTTCTTGGCGGCCATGATGCCTTTGAGCGCCGGGTAGCGCGGCTCATTGAGTCCCTTGTCGGTGGTGAGCACAGCCGGAAGCGAAAAGTCCACGACCTCGATACCGCCTTCGATCTCGCGCTCCGCGACGCCTTTTGTTCCGTCGATCTCGAGGTGCGACACCGCAGTGACACACGGCAAGTCCAGCAGCTCGGCCACAAGCGACCCGACCTGGTGGTTGTAGTCATCGATCGCCATGCGCCCGAAAAGAATCAGGTCCCAGCTCGTGCCCTTCAGCTCGGCGGCGAGAACCTTCGCCGATTCGAAGGGGTCGACGGGGATCTTGTCGGCCAAGAGCAGCACGCCGCGATCGGCGCCCATCGCCAGCGCGGTACGGATCGTCTCCTGGGCTGCCGCGGGCCCGAGACAGAACACCGCGACTTCACCGGCACCGGCCTTCTCTTTGCGGCGCAGCCCTTCTTCGACGGCAAACTCGTCGTAGGGGTTCAGGACAAACTTCACCCCCGCTTCGTCGAGACTCTTGCCATCGGCCGCGATTTTGACGCGCGTTTCCGAATCGGGCACGCGCTTGATGCAGACAGCGATTTTCATGAGGACCGAAAGCTACGTTACCGCTTCGCCATTCGGAACACGGCGATGCCCCAACTCTCGGGATCGTCAGGTGGGTTGTCGTTCCAGTCGTTGTAGGAGTGGGATCCGTCGGACCGATAGCGGAGCACGTAGTTGCCGGCGGGCAACGTGATCACGCCGTCGTAGAGGCGGTTCTTGTCGGCACCGCCGGCGGGCTCGGTCTCGTCGTACTTCATTTCCCATACCGTCCGGCCGTTAGCGTCTTCGATCCACCCGTAGTCGAACATCTCCGCATCGCGACCTTCGCCCATCGCGAAGACGCGCAGCCGTGTCTCCCCGGTCAGCGCAAACGGCGTCCGAGCGTCCGCATCGTTGCCGATGTGGTTGAGCTGCGCCAGCGGCACGGTGTTACCACGGCCAGCGCGCTGAAACGGCGTGACATCAGCCGGATTCAGCCGGCCGCTGGCCGGGAAGACGCTGACGCCCCAGTACCGCTCTTCGGCAGGCGGCGCGGCATTCCAGTCATTGTAGGAGTGCGAGCCGTCGCTGCGGTAATACACGAGATAGCTGCCGGCCGCGAAATGCACCGTGCTGTCGAACAGCCGGTTCTTTTCGGCACCGCCCGCATGCGCGGTGTTCTCGTAATTCATCGACCACACGCGCTTGTGCTGCTCGGCGTCCACGATCCACGCGTAATCCGCCATGCGATCCTTGAAGCCTTCGCCGAGTGCGTAGATGTGGAGGTCCAGCGGCCGCTTCAGCGTGAAGCCTGCGGAGCGCATCTCGTCGTCGTGGATGCCGATGAGCGAGACGATGGTCTGGCCCTGCGGCACGGGCTCATAGTCGAATGGCTTGACCGCGGTGCGCGCGGCGGGATCGGCGACGCGGAGCGTGAGGCCCCAGAACTCGGGATCGGTTGCGGGCACGTTGTTCCAGTCGTCGGGACTGTGGCTGTCGTCGCAGACAAAGTATGCGACGTAGCGGCCGGGCTTGAGCTGGAGCGTCTCGTGCGCCACGCGATTCTTGGCGGCGCCGCCGGCGGGATCGGTCGTCGCGTACGACATCGACCAGACGCGCTCATGCGTGGCGGCGTTCATGATCCAGCCGTAGTCGAACTCGTCCTCGAGCGTCAGCTCGCCGATCGCATAGACCTCCACCGGTGTCGGACGGGTGATCTCAAAACCTTTTCTGGCCGTGCTGTTGCGCTCGGGGACGACGGTGGCGATTGCCGACGCCGTGTACGCCGCACGGGCGGCGGCGAGGTCCTCTGGCGATGCCGCACGCGCCGGCCCACCAGCGCCGCGGATCGTCAGTCCGAACTCCCGGTACAATCCGTTCTCGACGTACGGGCCGCCGTACTTCGCGCGCCGGCCGAGTCGAATGATGTCGTTCAGGCTGAGATTGAAATCGCCATTGAATGAAACAGAGGAAGCAGGATAGGAGGCGTAGTGCGCTTCGTAGGTTCCGGCCGGCAGGTGCACGGTACCGGAGAAGCGCCGCAGCCCAGTCGATTCCCGACGCGTCTCGGCAGACCGCAGGTCCCACACGACCGCGCGGGTTCGCGCGTCGAGAATCCAGGCGGCCGCCGGCCAGGTGGTCTGGTCGTCGTCCTGCCAATGCTTCTCATCGCGCTGGCGCAGCCGATCGGGCCAGGGCTCGGCGCCGACGGCCGTGATCTGCACGTCTTGCGCCGCCGTCAACACGAAGGCGCTGGCCCGGTACTCGCGAGGCGTGAGATCACGGATATCGACGAGAACGGGGGCGGCGCCCTGGGCCTGGGCCAACAACAACACCAGCATGAGCGGCATGGCTGACATACGGGCTGGGACCGGCGACGGTTTCTAGTTGAAGGCGCTTAGCCCGGTAATCTCCTGCCCCAGAATCAGGGTGTGGACGTCGTGCGTCCCTTCGTACGTGTAGACCGATTCGAGGTTGGCGAGGTGCCGCATCGCCTGGTACTCGGCGAGAATGCCGTTCGCTCCAAGCAGGCGACGCGTTTCGCGCGCGACCTCGGTCGCCATGTTCACGTTGTTGCGCTTGGCGAGCGAAACCTGCTGCGGCGTCACTGCACCCTGGTCTTTCAATCTTCCCAATTGCACACACAAGAGTTGAGCCTTGGTGATTTCCGTCAGCATGTCCGCGAGCCGCGCCTGTTGCAGCTGGAACCCGCCGATCGGCTTGCCGAACATCACTCGCTGTTTCGCGTAGCTCACGGCCTCGTCGTAGCACGCCATGGCTGCGCCGACGGTGCCCCAGGCAATCCCATACCGCGCCGCGGTGAGACACATCAGCGGCGCCTTGAGCCCGCCGGACTGGGGCAGGAGGGCGTCCTTGGGCAGATGGACATCCTGGAGCACCAGCTCGCTCGTATCGCTGGCGCGCAGCGAGAGCTTACCCTTCTGATCCTTCGCCGAGAACCCCTTGGTGTCGGTGGGGACGATGAACCCGCGAATCGAGTCGGGCTGATCGAGCCCGCCGGTCTTGGCCCACACGATCGAGACTTGCGCCGTGGACCCGTTGGTGATCCACATCTTGGCGCCGTTCAGCACCCAGCCGTCCTTCGTCTCTTTGGCGACGGTGATCATGCCGGCCGGATTGGAGCCGTAGTCGGGCTCCGTGAGACCAAAGCACCCGATGACGTTGCCGTTCGCCATCTGCGGCAGCCATTTCCTCTTCTGCTCTTCCGAGCCGAAGGCGTAGATCGGATACATCACGAGCGCGCCCTGGACTGAGGCGAACGAGCGCACGCCCGAATCGCCGCGCTCGAGCTCCTGCATGATCAGGCCGTAAGCGACGTTGTTCAGGCCGGCGCAGCCGTATTCTTCAGGTAGGTTCGCACCGAAGAGCCCCAACGCCGCCATGCCGGGGATGAGCTGTTTGGGGAACTTGCCGACGACATAGGCCTCGCCGATCACCGGCATGAGGTTTTCATCGACCCATTGCCGCACAGTGTCACGGACCGCGCGCTCTTCCTCACTCAAGAGTCCGTCGACATCGTAGAAATCCACGCCGTGGAACTTTGAAGCCATTAGTCACAAGCTCCTAGAAAAGTTGCACAGACGGCGAAGCTACAAGTGGCTACAAGCGCCGAGGAACAAGCTACACAGCTCAGCTGGAAGCTGGCAGCTTGGAGCCGCTTCGCAACTTCGCCGTCTGTGCAACTCTACTTTGCGACTTGGGGCTCGAGGCTGGGCGTTGTTCGAGCAAACGCGGCTGTATCTGAAGGCTGGAAGCGTTGCTTAGCCGAATCCCAGCGGAAAAACGTGACCTGCACCGCCGCGGGATCGATCGTGACGAAATTGAATGAGACCGGCCGCCCGCCGCGCGCTCGAGTCGACAGGGTGCCGGCCGTGGATACGGCCACACGGCCGTCCAGCATCTCCGCGCCTTCCTCATGGTCGTGGCCGCAGAGCACGACATCGGTCCCGGCCTCGACGATGCGCCGCTGCGCGCGGCGCCAGCGCGCGAGTCCCATGCGCTTGGAGAGATTGCCGCGCAAGAGATTGTGGTGGATCACGAGCACCCGCGGCAGCCCCGGCTCAGCTTTCGCGAAGATCGCCTGCACACGCTGCATTTCGCTCTTGGGCAAATGACCCTTCACGGCGATATCGCGCAGCCGCGCCGTGAGCGACCCCCACGCGACGCCATGCGCCGTCAGCGCCGACGCGATCACCGCGCCGCCCGGGATCGCCAGCGTCGGCGTCAGATCGGCGCCGAAATAGCTCCGGTATTTCTGGTAGACGGCGTCGGTGCCGAATGGGATGAGCGGCCGGCGCCACCATTGCACGTCGTGATTGCCGGGAATGACCAGGACCGGCGCCGTCTCGCGCGCGAGATTGGCGAACGAGCGGCCGCGCTGAAACTCGCCGTGGCGCGCGCGCTGCGAGAGATCGCCGCCGATCACGATGGCGTCAGGACGCAAATCGGGGAGCATCCGTTCCAACGCCTCGACGACCGGCACATCGGCCAGTCCGCCGAAATGCAGGTCGCCGATGTGAACGATCTGAACCGTCATGACTCGAGCTGCACGGTGTACGTCAGGGTCGCGGTGCCGCCGGCGGGCACGGACAGGCGGAATCGCGACTCCGTCGAGGAGAGCTTCTCAGACGTCACACTGCTCTCCGTGATCTTCCAGTTGCCGAAGTGCGCCTCGCGGACATCGAGGGTCACCGGCTCGGTTTTGGCATTGCTGACCGTCACACGATAGGAGGCAGTCACGCGTTGGCGGGCCGGCATCCCGCGACGCTCGGGTGGGAGTTGCTCCTGATTGTAGTCCGTTTGCACTCGTTCGGCGGTGATGTCGAATGCATCGCCCGACTGCACCCGCAGATCGCGCCCCGGAGCGGTGTGATCATTTGAAGCTTCACCAATGAGCTGCACCCGGCCACTGGAGTCGGCCTGGTAGAGCTGCACCGTGCCGGCGGGCAACGGCCGGTCGCCGAACGCGGTCTTGAGCGCGCGCTTGACCGTGTACCACACCTGGACCGGCACACGATTAGGCTCGGGTGTTTGACCGATCCAGCCCCGCCACGGCAACACCCCGGGGACGATCAACTCCTGAATGACAGGCGCCGAGCTGTGCGGAAAGAGTGCGGTGGTCACCGCGGCGTTGGGTTCGATCGAAAGGCGACCGGGAAGCTGGTAGACGTGCGTCTCTCCGACGGCCTGCTCACTGACATCCATCTTTGCCTCCGCTCGACCCGCCACCATCATCCGGTCCATCATCGGGGCCGGCATCGCCGCGGGCCCGCGGGTGCGGCTGATCGCTCCCGCGACGAGCTGGACGTCGGCACTATCAGCGCGCAGCGACTGCGACATGACCGTCGCGGTGCCCGACACCTGACACCTGGCACCTGTCACGAGCACCTGATACAAGGCCTCCCACGTTACGCCCTGTGCCACGTACGCGATCTCGGTGCGCTGCCGCGAGCGCGCTGCGTCGAGCACGACCTGAGCTTCTGGACCGGTCCGAACGAGCTCGGCCGGGAACAGCGGCTCGCCTGGTTGCTCGAGCAGCAGACGCCCATCCGCCAACCGGTATTGCGGCGGATCCACGCGAACCACGCCGGCCTTCACCGTATCGCCCACACTGCGCACGAACGAGAGCGTTTGCCCGATCGCGCGCGCCAGAGCGTCGGCCTTGGTCGTCGGATATCGAACCGTGGCGGAAGCCACACTCACACTTGTGTCGGTGGAGAACAGGGTTGCCGGATCCAGCGCATCGAGCCGGAGCGTCAGGGCATTGCGGCCCTGTTGCAGCGCTTGCGGCAGCGTGCGCCGCACGACCACGCGGCCGTCTCTATAGATAGAAAGGGATGTCTGCGCAGCAGCTGGCAGAGCAACGCACAGCACCGCTACGACGCCCGCCAATACATTCCGCAATCCGCATTCCCCATTCCGCATTTTCATTTGATCCACTCCAGTGTTACGCGCTTTGCTATGAGAAACGTCAACACGTACCACAGGAGCACACTTGCCGCGCCCACAACGCGCGCCGTCCGCTCCACGGGCAGTGACAGGGCCACATACACTGCCAGTGGCACCGTCGTGCCGATTGCCACCAGCCGCCCAATCTTGCTCGCGCGCCGCTCGAGCAGCCTGGTGCAGCTCGGGCACAGGCCACCGATCGCGATGCCCGGCGTATCCGTGCCGCATTTCGCGCACGGATGCTTAGGCCCTAACCCGCTTAACCACGGCGCGGGCGAACTCGGCCGTAGCAGCACGTCCCCCCAAATCCGGTGTCCGGATGTTGTCCTGCACGATCGTCGCTTCGAGCGCGCAGCGCAGCCGCTTGGCGGCCTCGCGCTCGCCGAGATGATCCAGCATCATCGCAGCGGCGAGCATCTGGGCCGACGGGTTCGCGATCCCCTTCCCGGCGATGTCGGGCGCCGAGCCGTGGACCGGCTCGAAGATGGCCGCGTGCGTCCCGATGTTGGCGCCGGGCGCGAGCCCCAGCCCGCCGACCAGCCCAGCCGCTTCGTCGGACAGAATGTCGCCGAACAGGTTTGTCGTCACGATGACATCGAACTGCTCCGGCTTGATCACGAGCTGCATCGCGGTGTTGTCCACGATCTTGTCGTCACAGGCGATCACGCCTGCATATTGCTCGGCGACGCGCTTGGCCACTTCGAGAAACAGGCCGGACGTCGCCTTCAGAATGTTGGCCTTGTGGACGATCGTCACCTTTTTCCGGCCGTGCAGCGTGGCGTACTCGAATGCGTATTTCGCGATGCGCTCGCTCCCCTCGCGGGTGACGATCGACATCGCCTGCGCCATTGCCCGCCGGTCGCCACCGACCTTGAAGGTATGGTCGAGCCCGACGTACAACCCTTCGGTGTTCTCTCGGACGATCACGAGATCGACGTGGTCATAGCGACCGCCCGGCACGATCGTCTTGGTAGGCCGCACGTTTGCGTAGAGATCGAATTCCTGACGCATCGCGACGTTGACCGACCGGTAGCCGCCGCCGACGGGGGTCGTGAGCGGGCCCTTGAGGCACAGGCGCGTGCGGCGGATCGAATCGAGGGTCGCGTTGGGCAGCGGCGTGCCGGCTTTCTCGACGGCCGCCATGCCGCCGTATTCTTCGTCCCAGTCGAACGTGACGCCGAGCGCGTCGAGCACCTGCAGTGTCGCCGCGGTGATCTCGGGGCCGATGCCGTCACCTACGATCAGCGTGGCTTCCCGCGCCGTCACGGCAGGCCCGGCGTGAGGCTCTTCACGGCCCGCGTCAGGGCCGTCCACGCATCCGCACCTTCACCCCGCGCGATCGTGCGCCACCCGACCCTCCCGACCCGCGAGTCGATCATGACGACGGAGAGCTCCGCAGTCGCACCCGTCGAGCCGTCGGTTGGACGCCGGAAAACGAGGCCGGCAGGAACGAGGGCATACCGGCCGCCTACCAACCCCATGAGCGTACGCAATTGATACCGCAACGGATCGGGCACCACGACCACGTTCGCCGCACGCAGGAACGGCGTCCCCATCTGGTCGGGATCGGCCGCAATGCCGGGTGCGCGCCGCGCGATGTGCCGCAACTCCGACGGTCCCACCCACGTCACCTCCGGCGCCCGGGCCGCGAGCAGGGTCGTGATGATGCTGTCGCATTTATCGAGTGTCGTGCGCCGATCACCAATCAGCGCGTCCCAATGCAGGGTGTCTTCGGCAGCGACAAGGGCCAATGGCGTGAGGGCGACACGCTGGCCGGCGAGACCGGCGGTCGGAAGTGGCGCGGTAGGTTGGGGAGTCGGGCTCTGGGACGACTTCTTCCCCCCACACGCAACACCCACGGACACCAGACACCAGACACCTATCAAGTATTTTGTTTTCAACGGGTTACTCACGGGCCGCAATTTAAGCGAGCGTGAGGCCGCCGTCCACCACGATTACCTGTCCGGTGATGTGCCGCGCCGCTTCGCTGCACAAGAAGAGAATCACGCGTGAGACATCTTCCGGCTCGGCAACGCGGCCGAGTACCGATTCATGCTCGGCCCGCTCGAGCACTTCGCGCGGCAGCTGCGTGAGGAGCTCCGTTTTCACGAATCCCGGCGCGACCGCGTTCACATTGATCCCCGCGGAGCCGAGGTCCACGGCCGCAGCTTTCGTGAGTCCGATGAGCGCCGCCTTGCTGGCCGCGTAATTGGCGATGCCGAATCCCGGGCGGAACGCTTGATGGCTCGCGACGTTCACGATTTTGCCGAAGCGTTGCCCGCGCATGTGCGGCGCAACGGCGTGAATACAGTTGAACGCGCCGCTCACGTTCGTGTCCATGACTTCCTGCCAGGCCTCGGGCGTCAATCGCCATAACGCGCCATCATGCGTCACGCCCGCGTTGTTGACGAGGTAGTGGACGCCGCCAAGCTTGCTCCGGACCTCGGCGACGAACTGCTCGACTGAGGTCATCTTGCGGACATCACACACCGCTGAGTAGCACGGAACGCCCAGGGCTTTGATCGCCGTCTCAGTGAGCAACGCTTGCGCACCGACGTCGCGGCCGGGCAGCTCGACGTAATTGAACGCGACGCCGCACCCGCCCTGGGCGAACTCGAGCGCGACCGCACGACCGAGACCCGTGGCACCGCCGGTGACCACAACGACGCGACCCTGCAGCGCTTCAGGGTTGCGTTGGGGTTGGGGTCGCTCCTGTACGGCGGAGGCGGGGGCTGCGCGTCCCCCCCCTCCCTCTCCGCTCGACGACCAGGGATAGGAACTCGAGGGGCTCAAGGGGTTCGAACCTATGTTCGAACTTGAACATCGGCAAGCGGCATCGCAACTTACGCCGCGTGCGACCGCTCGCGATTGTCGGCTGGGCGCTGGTCTCCCTGCTCGGCGCCGCGGCATTCGGCGTCCTGGCTCTGGCTCGCGGGGAAACGATCAGTGCGGCCTGGCTTCTGACCGCCGCAGTCTGCACCTACGTCGTCGGCTACCGCTTCTACTCGAAATTCCTCGCCACCAAAGTCTTCGGGCTCGATCCGCGCCGCGCCACGCCCGCCGAGCGATTCAATAACGGCCACGATTTTGTCCCGACCAACCGCTGGGTCTTGTTCGGCCACCACTTCGCGGCGATTGCAGGGGCCGGACCACTCGTTGGACCGGTGCTTGCCGCGCAGTTCGGCTTCCTACCCGGGACGCTGTGGCTCGTCATCGGCGTGGTGCTCGGCGGCGCGGTCCAGGACTTCACGATTCTCTTCTGCTCGCTGCGCCGCGATGGCAAGTCGCTCGGCCAAATGGCGAAGGAGGAGGTCAGTCACGTCACCGGCGTGACGGCGATGATCGCGGTCCTCGCGATCATGATCATCCTGCTCGCCGTCCTGGCGCTCATCGTCGTCAATGCCCTGCGCGCATCGCCGTGGGGGCTGTTCACGATTGCCTGCACGATTCCGATCGCGCTGCTCATGGGTTGGTGGATGAAGCGGTGGCGGCCCGGCAAAGTCGGCGAAGCATCCATCATCGGCGCGCTGCTGTTGCTGCTCGCGCTGGTCGGCGGCGGCAGCGTCGCGAGCCACCCCGGTCTGGCCGCGGCATTCACGCACAGCGGCACGTCTCTCACCGGCATGATGATCGCTTACGGCTTCATCGCGTCGGTGCTGCCCGTCTGGATGCTGCTCTGCCCGCGCGACTATCTCTCGATGTTCCTGAAGATCACGACGGTCCTGGTGCTGGGCGTGGCGATTCTGATCATCCTGCCCCCGCTGCGCATGCCGGCGCTGACGCCCTTCGCCACGGCGGGTGAGGGCCCGGTGTTCGCCGGCAAGCTCTTCCCGTTTGCGTTCATCACCATCGCGTGTGGCGCCGTCTCGGGCTTCCACTCGCTCGTCGCGTCGGGCACGACACCGAAGATGATCACGCGCGAGACGGATGCGCGCATGATCGGTTACGGCGGCATGGTCATGGAGTCGTTCGTCGGCATCATGGCGATGATCGCCGCCTGCACGCTCGACCCCGGCGTCTATTTCGCGATGAACACGACGCCGACAGCACTGGCCGGCGCATCGGACGTGTTGAACCAGGCAGGCTTCGTCGTCACACCGGAGTACATGCAGGCGCTGGCGGCGCAGATGGGCGAACAGACGCTCATCGCGCGCACCGGCGGCGCGCCATCACTCGCCGTGGGCATTGCCCACATCTTCTCGGGCCTGACGTTCGCCCTGGGCGGGAAGACGCTGTCGGCGCTCTGGTATCACTTCGCGATCATGTTCGAGGCGCTGTTCATCCTCACCACCATTGACACCGGCACGCGTGTCGGGCGCTTCATGCTTCAGGAGATCGTTGGTCACGTGTGGCCCAAGTTCGGCCAAACCTCGTGGTTGCCGAGCGTCGTGGTCGCGAGCGGCCTGGTGTGCGCCGGATGGGGCTTTTTCCTCTATCAAGGCGTCGTGGACCCATTGGGCGGGATTAACTCGCTGTGGCCCCTATTCGGTATCTCGAACCAATTGCTCGCGGCCGTGGCGCTCTGTGTGGCGACGACGATCCTGATCAAGATGGGCCGCCAACGCTACGCCTGGGTGACGCTCGGCCCCCTAGCCTGGCTGATCACGGTGACGATGACGGCGGGCTATCAGAAGGTCTTCTCCACCGATCCGAAGCTCGGCTTCCTGGCGCACGCGGCGTCGCTCGCCCAGTCGACCGATCCCAATGCGGCGCGCTTGATCTTCAACGACCGCCTCGATGCCGCGATCGCGCTGTTTTTCATCGCCGTCGTGGCGATGCTTGTGTTCACGTCGGCGCGGGAGTGGTGGCTGGTGTTGTCAGGACGTAAACCGGCGGTGGTGCATGAGGCGCCGTATATCCAAACGGCTTCTGCAATTGGAGACTGAGCGCCCCTAACGCGCTTGCAGGATCACGGACCCGCGTGCACGTTTTCAGTCCGTCGCTGGCTGCCACGGCCGCTGCTGCCGAATCGACGCCTTCTCACACGTCCCTCCGACACCCAAGACCGCTCCCGCATCGGCGAGATCCCTCTCGATGGGGTTCCATGAACCTTCAGGAGGTCCTATGACGATCGCAACTCCCCGTCGCTTCCGCGCCGTTGTTTCGCTCGCCGCGCTCCTCGCGTGCGCACCTGACTCGGATCAGCCCGTCGTTGGGCTCCAGGCGCACTCGTTCGCCAACTCTGAGTGGTCGACGCCGGTGCTCGTGAATGTCAATTCGCCGTTCACCGAGCAGACGCCGGCGCTCTCGCCCGACGGGCTGAGTCTTTACTTCCAGTCGGACCGGCCGGACGGGCTGGGGAACATCGACATTTGGGTCGCCCGCCGCGACTGCGCCGACTGTGCCTGGGGCGCGCCGCAGAACCTGGGCTCGCCCATCAACGGCGCCGGTGCGGACTTCGCACCCAACCTCTCGAACGATGGACACTTGCTCTTCTTTTCGAGCAATCGCGACGGCGGGCAGGGAGGTAACGACATCTGGGTATCCCGGCGGGACAACACAGACGATGATTTCGCCTGGGAAGCCCCGACGAATCTCGGTCCCGACGTGAACACCGCGACCGCGGATCAGGCGCCGATGTACCTCCAGAGCGCCGAGGACGGATCGGGCAACCTATACTTCAACCGAGGCCTCAACTCGCTGTTGCAGGCGGACATCTACTACGCGCCGGTGACGCGGGACGGCGAGACCCGCGGACCCGCGGTGTACGTCGCTGAGCTCAACGTAGCCGGCGCCAACGACGCCCGGCCCACCGTGCGTGCCGACGGTCGTGAGATCCTCTTCTGGTCGACCCGCACGGGCGGGCTGGGCGCCGCCGACCTCTGGCGATCCACGCGCCGGAGCGTGCACGACCCGTGGTCGACACCCGAGAACGTTGGGGCCCCGATCAACACGGCGGCCGGCGACGTGACGCCCAGTCTCTCGCACGATGGCCGCACGCTCGTGTTCGCCTCGAACCGGCAGGGCAGTACGCCGAATGCTTCCGGTGCCCCCAGCTTCGACATATGGATCTCGATGCGTACGCCGAGCGGGCAGTAAGGCCACCGCAGGCGCCGTTCGTCCCTACGACTTTGGTCGCGGGCAATTAGCGATCGAATGATGTCGATCGCGATGCATTGATTATTCGCCCCGCCGAGCATATGGTGATCATGTCACCGGATCATTCAGGAGCTCTGATGCCGGTGACTGCGAAGCTATCTCGCAAGTTCTACGAGAGGTTCGGAGACGACCTCACCAACGAGCTCGTGGAGTGGTTCAACCAGGTGGACGCGACGTATCGGTCCGAGCTGCGTGAGGCGAATGAGCTGAACTGGGCGCGGTTCGAGGCCAAGCTCGAGCAGCGCATCGCGGAGGTTCGAGCGGATCTCCGGGCGGGCCTGGCGAACCTCGAGACCAAGCTGGTCCGCTGGATGTTCCTGTTTTGGGTAGGAACCCTGGGTACTCTGATCGCTGTCCTGAAGCTGTAGCTCCGTCACCAGACGGTCTTACCGCGTCGGCACCTGCTCGACCTTCGCAAGGAGCCGCGTACAGCCAGTATCGCACTCCGGAAACAGCTCCAGGAAATCCCGTTGCGCGTCACAGTACTTCTCAAATCCCTCGCCGCCGCGGGACTCGGCTAGCGGGCACTACCTAATAAGAGACGCGCCCGGGATGCAAGTCCCCGGGCGCATGTGCTTGTCACTGTGCTGCGGTAGCAGCGTCTCAAAGTTCTACGTACGCACCGACCTCGAACACCTGATTGGTGGAAATCTTCAAGAACGCCGTGACTCGCGAAGCTTCGATCATCGGAGCCCCTGTTGAGCGAACGAATTCAATACGACGACCACCTCAGTGCGGTTAGACCCCCGCACCATCAAGAATCGGCGTCCATCAGGGTAAACATCGTAGGCGGCTCGGAGCCTGCTCGACACGTACGGGTCGGTCTTGAAAAGGACCATGCGCCGGCCCACGCGGAATGACGAGGACGGATGGACGGCCACCACGACCATGGCGTCTTGATTGCGGTAGAACAGCTCCCGCCCGCTCGGCGCCCAGCGGGGTTCGCGTCCGCCTCCTCTCGAAACCAACACTGCGATTCCGGGCCGGGGAAAAGCGCGCACGTACACCTCATCCTGCCCTGATTCATTGGATACGTAGGCCAGCCATCGCCCGTCCGGTGATACGGCCGCCCCCTGCTCGTCGAACGGCGTGCGTAGGTAGGGCTGCGGCGTCCGCTCCCCCGCGAGCGGCAGGATCCAGATGTCGCGCCCGGTCGCCAAGTCCCTCTTCGAGAAGACGAGCGCCCCCCCGTCTGGTGTGAAAGCGCCCGGAAACTGTTCGACGTCACCGGGGACTAGTGTCTCCGCCGAGTCGCCTCCGTCCGCCAGGATCCACCGAATTCCCCACCCGAACGGCCGACCGCCGGGCTTGGAGCCGAACGCGATCCGACGGCCGTCGGGGCTCCAGAGTGGGCGGAGGCTCCCGCTGTCGAACGTCACGCGGCGGACCGTGTTTCGCGCCAGGTCTAGCACCCAAATGTCCCGCCGGTCACCGCCGGCTTGGGCGACGTCCGTCACGATCCGCCGGCCGTCGGATGAGAAGTTCGCACTGGCAAACCCCTCGATTGGCGCTGGCACCGTTTCCGCATGGCCAGCCCAGTCCACGACCGCGAGTGTGCCACTTCCCCAGAATTCCTGGAAGTAGGCGAGCGTGCCCTCGCGGGAAACGCCCAACTTGGCCGCCCCGGCGATCCCGACCAGAACTCCCTCTGCGACCGGGAGCACCGGGCCGGTGATCCGAAGCTCGTTCGGGTCGAAGCGGGCTGCCAACAGGGCTCCATCCTGCCGAGCAAACAGCAGATCGCCGGCTGTGACGAAATGAGGGTTTGTTCCTTCCATGCCGAGTGGAAGAACGGCCCCCGTTGCGAGTGAGACCGCGGCGAGGTTGAATCCGGCGTCGGTCACTCTTGTAAAGACCGCGCTGCGGCCGCCGGGGAGGATCTCGGGCCACCGGTACTGTTCGCCGCGCGTCGTGTCGAGAGCGAGAATCCGCGGCTCACCGCCGCCCGCCCCCACCTGCCACAGGCCGTTGGGCGTGGCGAAGACGATTACGTCGTTCGGACCCCAGCTCGCCCCAGACACATTCATCGTGACCTTGCACACGGTGATCGCGGGGCCGCCCGCCAGTGGTACCTTGCTGATCGTGTTCCCCGACACGAAGCCGAGCCACTCGCCATCGGGTGAAAAGAAGGGGACTTCCGCGCCGCGCGTGTGCGGGACGGGGACGGTCTCAACCCGATCCAGCGGCCGGAGGAAGAGCTGCGGGGCCTGCTCTCCGGCGCC